>FSVH01000369.1_pt1 | contig 10553 bp, 13 predicted proteins | sample 1637631 | NCBI WGS metagenome assembly FSVH01 (sample SAMEA3914814, study PRJEB12502) | metagenome | biome: forest; material: soil | place: USA | collected 2011-09-16 | depth 0.1 m | reverse complement strand
GCGCTCTCCGCGGCTGGATTGCTCCACAACCATGGGCACGAGGTTCATGGTCAGATGGTCTATAGGGTCGCGCATCACGAATCCTTATCTGGAATAAATATCGAAGCTGACCGCAGATATAGGGCTAAAGTTCTTAACCGTAAGTGGATGCGTGCCCGCCAGGACTCAACTTGGCAATTTACCCACAGGATTTCAAGTGGCGATTGGGACATGCCAGTCTCGGCGAAATTTATGACCGGTGAATGCCGGTTACGCCTGTCGGTAGTATTCCTGAATCATGCATGATATGGTTAAGTGTCTGTGACCGGTGAGGCGCAAGGCATATCTTGGGAACTATCTGTTTTTGAGGGGGAAAACAGTATGTCTGACGAAACGCCACAAAACCAGGCTCTGGAAGCCGAGGCAGCCCTGTATTTCGCTCGCCTTGAAAAAGTGGACGCCTATATCAACCGTTCCCTGTTCGCCCAGGTGTCCAAGTTCCGGCGGCCGTTTTCGGCGCAGCACAAGGACGATGTCCGCTATAGATTGCCAGAAGATGCGCAAATTTATGATGAAGCCGACAGGCTTCAGGCGAAAAGCGGCGAAGCCTATCTGGCGCTACGCATCATCACGGCATGCCTTCTATTCATCTATTTAGGATGCCTGATAGCCTTGTGCCAGTATCTGCCTGATGTCGTTCCATTTGCCAATGGCGTCCCCCGCCTCATTTTACTGATCGGAATGGCAATTATAACCGGTGCCTTCTTGGCGGTGATCCGCTTTGTGCTGCGATGGTATATCATTGAGCATATCGTCGATAAGCTGGTCGGAAAGCTGGCTCATTTCGTGGCGAGCAAATTCAATGAGATCAAAGCCGAGACAAATCACGCCTGTAGCCGGATTGATTCCCGCACAGAGAACGGAACTGGCGGATGGGCGCAGCGCGCGAAAGGATGGAGCCGAATCGCGCTGTGGAGCACCATCAGGGGCGATGCACTGGACCGGTATGCAACAACAGTGTTCTGGAAAATGCACGTATCCGTCACTAACACTGAACGCCTGTTCCGGCTGCTGAAAGGTATCCTGCTTGTAGTCGCCATATTCATTCTGTTTTGGCGGACGGGATCAGATAAGCAGCAGGCCTGGCTTTTCAATCCGGTCTGCATCGGTCTGACAGGGTTGGGATGGGTGGTTGCCTGGTACTTCATATTCATTCGTGAGAGATCATCTGCAAAACCCAACCGGTTGGCACAATTCCTGTATTTATTCGGCGCCTATATGGTCTTTACACTCATCTGGATATGGGTTGGTGGTCTGCAACATTTTGACCTGACCGCTCCGTCTATCGGCGCCGTATTTGTCAGTCTGTTCTGGTTCGGCTGGATCGTGGTTGACGAGAAGGACGATGATCTGTGGACCAGCAATTTCATTGCAGAACTGGCGGTCGATAAGCAGGCCGCTCCAAATACCTCCTTTTATTTCAATATACTTTCTGAAAGAATTCAGAACCTTGTCGAGGAAATTATCGACAAGGATCGCAGCGGCAGGGGCACACCTCCCGCAGGGCACTAATTCTTAACGTGGGGCGCCCGGCTGTCCCTGCCCGTCTCGTCCACGCCTTTACCCTGCTGGCGTGGCCGGCCAGATTGGGATTTGGACAGTCGCCCTTCCTGAATATTGTTGTCTTCTGCCGGATCGTCACGTTGCGAGCGATGGGCCGTATCCGTAGGTGCGGCGCGTGGATCAGCGCTGGACTTATTGGTGGCCTGCTTGACTGTCGACATGATGCGTCTCCTTGTTTTCAACCACAAGAATGGGTTTTCAACCACAAGAATGGCCGCGGCCTCATCAAGAATCAAAGCGGAATTAGACAATTTGACAATCAGGTAATGATCAAATATATAACCATGTAGTTATATATCTTGAAAGTTATGCATATGGCCTTCGATAGCCTTGACGCCACCTTTGTCGCTCTCGCCGACCCTACGCGTCGCGCAATTCTGGCCCGGTTGGCGCAGGGTGAAGTGTCAGTGATGGAACTGGCCGAGCCCTTCGCCATGAGCCAGCCGGCCATTTCCAAACATCTGAAGGTACTGGAAAATGCCGGTCTTGTATCGCGTGGTCGCGATGGCCAACGCCGTCCGGTGCGTGCCGAGTCCGCCCCTCTGCGCAAAGCGACAAGCTGGCTGGAAGCTTATTGCCAGCAGCTGGAAGGTAATTTCCAGCGCCTCGACGCACTGCTGGAAAATATGAAATCAGCGCAAATCAATAGCAAACAAGGAAAAACATTATGATAGACACCCCTGAAATTCTTGATGTGCCAGCGCAAAAGATTGCTCGGATACATCTTGTTGTTCCCAGCAACGAAATCATGAACCATATGACGACCGGCCTCGCCGAAGTCCGCCAGGTCCTGGCCGATCAGGGCGTGAAACCTGCCGGCGCCTGGCTGACGCACCACTTCAAGGTTCCCGATCAAACCTTTGATTTTGAAATCTGCCTGCCGGTCGATCAGGCCGTAAAACCGCAGGGTCGTGTCACACCGGGTGAACTGCGCGCCACACGTCTGGCCCGCACGGTTTACCACGGCGACTATGCCGGTCTGGGAAATGGCTGGGGTGAATTGATGAACTGGATCAAGGCGGAAAACCTGGCCATGACCGGGGACTTCTGGGAAGTCTATTCCGTCGGGCCGGATGACAGCGCCAATCCGGCCGACTGGCGCACCGAACTCAACTGCCCTCTGGCTTAAGGCACAGGCCATGTATCCCATAATCAAGACCGTTGGCGGTATAAGCGCCGCCCTGCCCTCTGACCGTGAAATCCGCATCACCCGAAGCTTCGATGCCCCGCGCCTGATGGTGTGGGATGCGCACACAAAAGCTGAACTCGTCAAGCGCTGGCTGCTGGGGCCACCGGGCTGGGAGATGCCGGTCTGCGACATCGACCTGCGCGTTGGCGGCAGATACCGCTACGAATGGCATTGGGACGGCAAGATGGCCATGGCGCTTAGTGGCACCTACCGTACGGTCGATGCGCCCACTCATCTGGCCGATACCCAGATGTTCGATGACAACTGGACGCAGGGACCGGCCGATACCGACATCACGCTTGTTGAAAAGGACGGCAAGACCTTGCTGACCATGGATATCAGATACGTCTCGAAAGAGGCACGCGATCTGGCATTGTCCACGCCAATGATGGAAGGCATGGAAGCCGGGTATGAACGGCTGGAAAGCCTCCCGATCAACTGACAAACAAAAAAAAGAGGCTCCAAAAGGAGCCTCTTTTCATATTGCTTGTAAAGAAAAAGCTTACGCTTCTTCCTCTTCCTTCAGCAGATCTTCCTTGCTGATCGGCGCGTCGGTGACGGTGGCCAGCGAGAAGATCAGGTCGCAGACCTTTTCCTCGTAGATCGGCGCGCGGATCTGGGCGGCGGCGCCGGGGTTCTTCGTGTAGAATTCGAAGACCTGACGCTCCTGGCCTGGATAGTTGCGGGCTTCCTGCATGATCGCCTGATTGACTTCCTGATCGGTGACCTGAACGTTCTGACGGGTGCCGATTTCGGCGAGCACAAGACCCAGGCGCACGCGGCGCTCGGCGATCTTCATGTACTCGTCTTTCAGTTCCTGCTCGGACTTGCCGGCGTCTTCTTCGGCCAGTTGACCATTGGTCTTGTCCTGCTCGACCTGCTGCCAGATGCCGTTGAACTCGGCTTCCAGCATACGCTTCGGCAGTTCGAAGCTGTGCTTCTCGTCGAGGATATCCAGCAGGGCGCGCTTCATCTTGAAGCGCGTGGCCTGACCGTATTGCTGTTGCAACTGGGTCTTCAGAATGTCCTTCAGGGCTTGCAGGCTTTCGAGACCGAGGCTCTTGGCCATTTCGTCATCGGCTTCGCCTTCCTTGGGGGCCAGGATATCCTGAACCGTCGTCTCGAAGGTCGCGGCCTTGCCGGCCAGATTGGCGGCGCCGTAATTTTCAGGGAAGGTGACGTTGAGCGTCTTCACTTCGCCCTTCTTGGCGCCGATCAGTTGCTCTTCGAAGCCCGGAATGAACTGGCCCGAACCGATAATCAGCTCTGCGCCTTCGGCCGAACCACCTTCAAACAGCTCATCGCCCAGCTTGCCGACGAAATCGATGATCAGCTTGTCGCCGTCTGCCGCCTTGACCGACTTGCCGGTCTTGGCTTCGAATTGCTTGGAACCGGCAACGACGGTCTTCAGGGCTTCGTCGATATCAGCGTCGGTCGGCTCGTAGACCGGACGGGTCAATTCGATCGAGGCCGGCTCGACCGGCGTGAAGATCGGCATCATTTCGACGGCGATTTCATAGGCCAGGTCCGACTTACCTTCGATGACGCCTTCGATGTCGCCGATCGGCTTCAGTTCAGGCTGGCTGGCGGGGCGGATGTTGGCATCCTTCATCGCCTGCTCGGTCGTGGCATTCAGCGTTTCCTGAATGATTTCGCCCATCAATTCCTTGCCGTACATCTTGCGGACATGGTTTTGCGGCACCTTGCCGGGGCGGAAGCCCTTGATATTCATCTTGGGGGCCATTTCGGCAATCTTGGCATCCAGCTTTTGCGTCAGCTCGCCCTTGGCGATGGTGACTTCGAGGACGCGGCTCAGGCCTTCATTCAGTTTTTCAACGACTTGCATCGATCAGTTACCTTATGCCGGTTCGGCCCCTGACTTCGCGCCAGGCCCGCACGGGCGGTTAATAATAGCGACAAAGCGCCCCTGCATAGGCATGGGCGCCAAAAGATGTGCCCTTATGGCATGATTGCGGGCGAGGTCAACTTTTATGTCAGGGAAATGTCGGCTTGCGCAGTATTTTAATGGTTACCCGATCTATCATCGCATCCGGTGTGCCGGATCGGTCTTCCTGCCTGATTTTTTGCAAAAGTTTTTCTAGGCTGTTCCGTCACGAATGGAGGTTTGTTTGCGCCTGATCCTGCCCATTTTCGCGCTGTTTATCAGCCTGGCCGCTTGTAAGCCTTCCCCACCGCCACAACGGGCCGAAGGCATAGACCCGACCTTCGAAGGTTCGGAACAGGAAAAGCGCGCCATGGCGGTTGAGGCCGCCCTGATCGCCGGCAATCCCGGTCTGGCGCTGCGCAATGATCGTGAACTCACCATCCTTCATAGGGATGAAGCGGTCACCACCTACACAAATGATCCGAAAGGCTGTCAGCGCTACTTCCTGACCGGCGTCATGAAATTGCGTGGCAAGGACGACGAACTCTATCCCGTGGCCGGCGTCACCTGTCATTTCGCCAATTCCGAGAACACCTACCTCGTCCTGCCAAATAGCGACAAGTATGTTGTCCGTGAGGAAGCTTCTGCCTCGCCGGATGGGCGCATCTTGGCCTCAGGTTTCGACCGCGCTGACTTGACTCAGGGCTCACTTACCCTGGCCAACTGGCCGCATATCCGTGATGTAGTGATCTTTCCGGCCCATTGCACCGGCATGGTGTGGCAGGATGCGAGCCATTTCACGGCCACCTGCTGGCACAATGAAGGTCCTAACAGCTCAAATCCGTATGATAGTTTCGCCAATTATTTCTCAGCGCGGATTGAAAAGGATGCGGTGGGTAAATGGGAGATGCAGGCGACGCAATGGCTGGACCGCGACAGCCTCAAACCAAAGACCGTCAACAAACCGCTCTACCACTTCACCGCCGCGCCACCGCCCGAACCCCACTTCGACAAGACGACATAGTTTTAAACGCGCACCTTAATCCCAAAAGTGCGTGATATTTTATTGCGGGGAGAATGGACTATGCCCCACGAATTTTGGCTACACCTGTCGAACACCCCGGAAGAACATTTATTTACTGTTACGCCGATATGATCTGAATAGGCGAAATATCCGATGACCTTGCAGGTATGATCGATGCAAATCTTATTGATCGAAGATAATAGAGGCGACGCCACTCTCGTGAAACTGGGCTTCAAGCAGATGGCTCCAGCCGTCACTCTAAACTGGCAAACGACGGCCGAGGCCGGCTTGCGCGCGTTGGAAAAATACCCGGACCTTTACGATCTCATCCTTCTCGATCTGAACCTGCCGAAAATGAGCGGTGCCCAATTCGTCGCGGAAGTCGCCAATCGCCCGGAGACCGGCAAAATACCCATCATGATCCTGTCGAGCGCGCCCGGCTCCCAGGTTGTCGGAATCCCGCACGGTGATAGGCCGCTTGGCTACCTCACCAAGCCTTCTGACCTCGCCGGATATCGCAACATCGGCAAGTACGTCCATGATTGCTGGGAGGCGGATGACTGGACGGAATCGGCAAAGGTCAATATCAGATTCAAGCGGCTTCATTAGCTTATGAGCGACCCGTCTCACCCTCCAGGATCGACAATGTATAGGTCCGAAGGATGACCTTTATGCATCGGCCGGACTTGTGGTGTTCGACGAGGATAAGTTGACCAGTACCAAGCAGTTTCTGCATTAGTTTTTGTCGCGACTTCATTGGAACGTCTCAAAACAGGTGCTAACGTACCTTCGCTGAGAAATCCGTGACACGGCATAGGTTTGCCCGTGCAGGCGGAAGATCATTCCGATCCATCATTAACACTTGCGACTATCTCCTGCCGCCGTCGCTATCGCTATCTGCATAATCTGGTGGGCTAATTGAGTCTGGAACCTAAACCTTTATCGGCTCCTCGACATCCAGTTGCTTTTCCCACTTGGCGATTACGGCTGAGGCGACGCTGTTGCCCAGTACATTGGTGGCCGAACGGCCCATGTCGAGCAGGTGGTCGACACCCAGCACCAGTGCGATCCATTCCGCAGGCAGGCCGAAATAGGCCAGGGTCGCCATGATGACGACCAGCGAAGCGCGCGGCACGCCGGCGATCCCCTTGGAGGTGATCAGCAGCAGGAACAGCATCATGATGATCTGGGGCGTAGTGAAATGCACGCCATAGGCCTGGGCGATAAACAGGGTAGCGAAGGTACAGTAGATCATCGAGCCATCGAGATTGAACGAGTAACCGAGCGGCAACACAAACGAGACGATCTTGCGCGAAATCCCGACGGTCGGCAGGCCGGCCAGCAGCTTCGGATAGGCCGCCTCTGAACTGGCCGTCGAGAAGGCCAGCAGGGTCGGTTCGCGGATAACGCCCAGCACACGCAGCATCCGGCCGCCGAGGAACAGGAAACCGATGGCGATCAGCAAAATCCACAGCACACCCATGGCGCCATAGAACCCTGCCATGAACTTGGCGTAGGTGATGAGGATCGGCAACCCCTGCTCGCTGACTGTTTTGGCCAAAGCCCCAAAAATAGCAAAAGGGGCGAATTTCATGACGATTTCGGTCACCTTCAGCATAATGGCTGAGGCTTCTTCGGCCAGTTCCATGACACGCGGCGACTTCTTTTCCAGCATCGAAATGGCCGTGCCGACAAAGACCGCGAAGATGACGATTTGCAGGATTTCGTTATCGGCCATGGCCTTGATGATCGATGACGGGATCAGGTGCTCGATGAAGGCCTCGATAGTGAAGCCTTCGGTGGAAGGCACCTTGATCGCCTCACCGGCCACCTGGAGACTCATGCCGACGCCGGGTTTCAGCCACTCGACCATCAGTATTCCGATAACCAGTGAGAGAACCGACATGACAAGGAACCAGCCGAGGGCTTTGATACCGACACGACCAACCGAGGCGGCGTCCTCCATATGGCCGATCCCCGCGATCAGGGTGAACAGCACCAGCGGCGCAATGATCATCTTGATCAGAGTGATGAAGATCTTGGTCAGCAAGCCATAGATCATCGTCGCCGTCTTGAGGTTTTCAGCCGTCAGATATTCATGGCTGGCCCAGCCGGCGCCAACGCCGGCCACCATGGCGAAAAGGATAAATAACGCGAATTTCGACTTCATGCAGGGCCCCTGAGCGGTATCAGGCGCCGACACTAGCCGAGGCGTCAACGATGCGCCAGCCCCCATGGGCTATCCTTCAACGATGCCGCCAAAAGCCACGCCGATCCGGACAAGGCGCAGGCGACGCACAGCATCGTCCAGAACAGCTGCGCCATATCGGCGGGCGGCGGCACGATGACCATCGGGATGTGGACCAGTACGACGAACAGGCTCATCATGGTGGCTTCGCACACTGCCGCCAGACGTGACAGCACACCCGATATCAGGGCAAGCCCCGCCACGAAATGCCCCGCGCCGGTAATATAGACCAGCGGCAGGTGGTACGGCAGAAATCCGGGCACAATCTGTGCCGTAAAATCGGCGTACAGAAAGTGTGACAAACCGAATATCAGGCAGGCGATGCCGAAGAGAATGCGCGCAGCCCTCAGACCATTGGCATTTGTCAGGAAAGCGATCCCTTCATCAACTGTGGCGGCATAGGCCAGCCACGCGCCGCACATCAGCGCGAGATCCTCGAACAGGGCGAGATTGGCGCCGACATCCAGCGGATGCGCGATATCGTTGAGCGCCTGAACCACCACCCACAGCGACAGATAGCCAGTCAGCAGAAGGGCCAGCGGGGCCGCGGTACGCCTTGACAGCAAAAGGCCGCCCCCGCTCACGATCAGTATGGCGCCGTTTCCATAGGCCAACAGTCCCGGCAACCAACCCGGCACCGGCTGCCATTGCAGGGCGAACTTGCCGAAAACATAGCTGAGAACGCCCAGGCCGATCATGCCGAGGCCAAACAGTATCCGCCCGAAATCGATATTGCGCATCCGCCGCCCCATTATTATTTCGGCAGAAGTAACGTCGTTCTTTTCATCTCTGTCAAGTCTCGCCTGTTACGTCTCGATAGCGATCCATATCTCCAGTCCGCCCTCACCTGTCATGCCGTTGAATTCCGGGCCATATTTCTCGAAGAAGGGCGCGTGCTTTACTTTCAGGCCCGATTCCGGCAGCCACTTGTCCCAGATCGTCGACCATGTGGCCCGCAGGCCGGATATGTGTCCTCGATGGCGAAAAACGGCGTAGGTCTGAGGCTCGATCCGTATCGTGGTGAAACCAGCCGGCAAATCGGCACCGGAAGACACTTCTACGCCTGCCATATAATCGATCGCGTCATCGGTCTGGTTGTAACAGACCCCATAGGTGGTCCAGGCCTCACCGATCCGGCCTGGTACATCCGGCAGCCAGGGATTCAGCTTCTGCCACAACATCGGTATGGCGGCGGTTTCCTCACCTTTGTAATAGCCGGTGACCCCGCCGATAAGCATGGCGCGACCTGTTTGCAGGCTATGCGGGCTTGGGGTATCGATAAGCGTCTTGTCCATGATAAATGGCTCCACAAGTTTGAGTTCACTCACGTTTCGCCTTTCGCGTACCTGTTCGGGCGTCAGACTGAACTGATCGCGGAAAGCGCGTGTGAAGGCTTCATGGGAGCCGTAACCGGCCTCCAGTGCCACCTCCAGGATACTGGACGCGCCACTGGCCAGCCGGCGGGCTGCTTCAGTCAATCGACGGACGCGGACATAGGCCATGACCGGTAATCCCATGCGCACATCGAAAATACGCGTCATGTGGAAACGGCTGACACCGGCGTGGACCGCTATGTCGTCCAGCGTGATCACCGTATCGAAGCGGTTCTCGATGAACCACAGGGCTTTTGTAGCGGGGTGGATAGCGGCATTCATAAGAGATCCTTCACGCCGGCCATCTTATGGGCGCATCTGACCGCCATTTGATCAGAATTGCGCCCGAAAGAAAATCTATAAGGCAGCCGCTTGTGCCAGCGCGCCTTCTACCGCCCCGTGGCGCGGGCGCCCAACAAGGCGCCGGAATGATGTGGCACCGGATTGGCTTCCAGATCGCGGTAGATCACCGCGAGGTCCGTATGAACCGCGTGCAGGCGATCGACGATCGCGGTCGACAATTGGCGGCTGACGGATTGCGCGCCGATGATGCTGGAATCGATATGCAGGAGTTTCATGGCTGACCCTATGAGTAACATTTTCGGTTACACTAGAATAATTGCCCGTAACCCATTCACAAGACGGCACATTTTTGGCTGTCGCGCACAAATTTGTGCCTGCTTGACTTGAATGTCGCAACACCCACCTGTGTGCGTAACCTCGTTGTTATGGATCACGCCATGGATCAGCCCAGCCCCTCCACGCTCTGCGCCCCGTCAGTCAGGCAGAATGCTGCACTGTGCCTGACATGCTCGGTCGCGTCGGCGATAAATGGACGATCCTGATTATCGGCAACCTGTCCGCCGGACCCGTGCGTTACAAACAATTGCAACGCCAGATTGACGGTATCTCGCAGCGTATGCTGACCCTCACGTTTAAAGGGCTTGAAGAGGACGGCCTTGTCAGCCGTACGGTTTTCCCGACCGTGCCGCCCCGCGTTGATTATGAACTGACGTCCCTGGGGCGCGACCTGATCGAGGTTTTGGGGCGGCTTCATAACTGGGTCGTCGAACGAAAGCCCGATATCCTGGCGGCGCGTGCCCGTTATGCCGCTCGCCAATGATGAGTGAAGTCTGGTGCGGATGAGAGGACTCGAACCTCCACGCCTTGCAGCGCTGGAACCTAAACCCAGTGCGTCTACCAGTTCCGCCACATCCGCATGTGCCAGCTTC
>FSVH01000118.1_pt1 | contig 10979 bp, 10 predicted proteins | sample 1637631 | NCBI WGS metagenome assembly FSVH01 (sample SAMEA3914814, study PRJEB12502) | metagenome | biome: forest; material: soil | place: USA | collected 2011-09-16 | depth 0.1 m | reverse complement strand
TACAGGAATATGCGGATCTGAGACGCGCGGCGATAAAAATTATCGCGTTGATGCATTTATGACAGAGTGACCCTGAACTGAAGCTGAACAAAACATGTCCGGTTTGAGACGGAATATGGCGAGACTCCGATCTTAAAAGACGGTTTATTTGGCAGGGTTAACTGGGAACCTTCCTTGATTAACTGGAATCAAAGCTGTTGCGTTAATGATAGTGTTTCTTGATTACTACAGTATATGTGATGTAATTTACGCATTGTTGTGAGTTTATATTAAAAAATTGATCTGATTTTAACGCACATATACGAAAATGTTAACGTGAAAATTAATATTAATTTCGTATTTACACAAAAAATTTAGCATAAACTTGCGCGTTAACTTTAATTTTATTCGACGGTGGTGAACTTGGGGCATCAACTGCAACGGAGACGCGCAAAAAGCGCGGCATCAATACGATGATCACCAACGAAGTAGAGTTCAAATCGATCCCCCTGCCGACCGCCGAAATGGGCGGTGACGAGCTGTTCCAGCTGGGCATGATGTATTCCACAGGTCAGGGCGGCGCGCCCGTCGATCTGATCTCGGCCCACATGATGTTCAACCTCGCTTCGATGCGTGGTTCGATGGAAGCCCAGGTCTATCGCAAGGAACTGTCGCGCGAAATGGATCGCGAAGACATTGCCGAAGCCCAGAAAGCCGCCCGCCAGTGGCTCGACGCCGGTCGCATCGGTTACGCAGCTTAATCTCGATCTTCGATCGAGATTAAGGTTCTTTCGTAAGAGGTTGCCTCGCAACGGCTCGGGCGCGCAGTCGCGCTTGCCAAAATTCAATGAATGAATTTTGGAGATTAAGAGGCGCTACGAGAGGTAGTTTAGGGATTTTCCAAATGTCTTCGTGACATTCGGCAAGGGCGACGGCCCGTCGCGCACGTTTTTGCGCGTAAGCTCGCTCGGCGCCTGAACGCAAAAAGAAGGAATACCTACTGGCCGAAGGCCTTGTAGGTAAAGTAGTTCATGATGCCGCCGGGGATCAGGTTATTGACCCATTGTTCCATGAAGACGCCGGCCTCGGCGACATTGGTACGCGGCACGTAGATGATATCGAAACGGCGCAGCGCCACCATCTGCCCCTTGCCCTCCAGCGGGTTTTGCAGATCGATGATGCGGCGCATGGCTTCGCCGTTGCGCCCGCGCCGAATAATCAGCACCTGATGGCCCTTGGCGCCATGGGTGAAGCCGCCGGCCGCCATCGTGGCCTGGAGCGCATCCATATCGCCCAGCATATCGACCCAGCCGGGATTTCTAACTTCGCCACCGACCAGGACGCGCATCGGCGCCGTATCGCCCGGATAGACCGTGACCTGCGGATCGCGCAGGATGCCGGCATAGGCGCGGGCGATCTCGGTCTGTAATTGCGGAATGCTTTTGTAGGCCGCCATGACCTGGCCGATCAGGCCGAGCGTGATGCGGCCATCCGGCCCCACCTGGGTCTGGCGGCTGAGTTCAGGCGCGCCGGGAATGTTCACTTCGAGTTTGTCGCCGGGATAGAGCAGGTAGAAAGGCTCGTCGTCGGTCCAGCGGGCAAAGCCGATCAGCGGCGCTTCCGGCATTTTTTCCTTCGCGGCGGCCACACGCGCCACCAGACTGCCCGTCAGGGCCAGACCGAAGCCGGCGGTCAGTAGGGAGCGGCGAGTGACCATGGGAGCAGCGAATCCGTGCGATATATTCAGGTGGGGCGTGCAGCCTATTGAATAAGGTGGGAAACGGTAAACATTCGTTAACGCCCGGTCGGTTAATTTAGGAAATCTTAGGCATTTGCTCCCTGCTGCATGGGGTAACTGTTTGAATATTTTCTAAAATTTTCACGACGGGCAAGAGACTCAATGCGCACCGACGACGTGTGGGATGATGACGGCGACAGGGTGGTGCCTTTGCGCCCGCGCACGGATCAGCGTCAGCCGGCATCGGGGCGAGGCAAGCCGGAGGGCGGTCGCATCATGCAGCTTGGGCTGGGCGATATCGTTGCTTTGCTGTCCCGTGAACTGTGGCTGATGCTTGTCGTCTTCGCGGTCATTTTCGGCGTCGGACTGGCCGCGGCTTTTTCCATGCCTTCGAGCTATACGGCCGGGGCCAGCCTGCTGATGCAACTGGGCAAGAACTATGTATATGAGCCGGTGGCGGGTGATGCGGCGCGCGGCGCCACGGCGACGATCGACCAGGTGGTGCAGTCCGAAGTCGAAATCCTCAGTTCCACCGAACTGAAGCGCAACGTCATCGCCAAGCTCGGCTACAAGGTTATCCTGCCGTCGGCCCCCAGCCTGTGGAATCCGCAGACCGACGCTGCCCGCGCCGAATCGGAAGCGGCGGCGCTGAAGGTGCTGCAAGGCGGTTTCGAGGCATCGACAGCCCCGCAGAACAATGTCGTGCGCCTGACCTTCAAGCATGAGGATGCGCAATCGGCCTCGCTGATCCTCAATACCCTGATCGACGAATATCTGACCTACCGCCAGCAGGTCTATACCGACCAGACCGGTCCGCAACTCGCCAAGCAGAAGGCGAATTTTGATGCGCGCCTGGCCGACGCCGACCGCACCTATCAGGCTTTTCTGGCGCAGAACGGCGTGGCCGACTATGACGCGGCCAAGGCGACCTATGCCAAGATTTACGATCAGGTGACGACCGACCTCTATAGCGCCCAGACGCAATATGCCACCGATCAGGCCAAGCTTGGCGAGATCAAGGACAGCCTTGGCCGCATGAATCCGGAAATGAGCATTGAGCGCGATCTCGACCTGTCGGTGCCCAACAAGATCTTCGCTTTGCAGCAGCAGCGACAGGATCTGCTGTCGCGCTATCTGCCGACTGCTCAGCCGGTGAAGGATATCGATGCGCAGATTGCCTCCCTTCAGGCGATGATGAACAGCGGCAAGGGGATCGGTGAGGCCACGCACAAATTGGGCAGCAATCCGCTCTATCAAAGCCTGCTCAGCCAGAAGTTCGATCTGGAGGCCGACATGGCTTCGGTGTCGGGCCGGATGCGTCTGCTGCAACAGCAGGCCGCTCAGGTGATGGGCAAGCTTCAGGGGCTGGTCGGGCTGGAAGCCGAGTACAATACCATGGCGACCGAACGCAACGCCTTGCAGGACAATATCAAGATATTTACCCAGCGCATCCAGGAAAACGAAGCGGTTCAGGAAATGAGCAAGGGGGGCGACGATACGGTACGCGTGGTCGAGAAGGCCCAGATGCCGGACAAGCCCAAGAGCCTGAAACGCGTCATCCTGATCCTGTCGTTTCTGTTCGCCGGCTTTACCGCCCTGTGCGCCGGCTTGCTGCGGGTTTATACGCGCAAGGGGTTCGCCAATGCGCAGATGGCTTCGAAGGCGCTCGACCTGCCGGTTCTGGCCCAGGCCCGGATCAAAGCGTGAAGGTATACCGATTACGCAACTTAAACGCCTTGATCCGGACATCGGGCGCTGCGACAGTATCGGCAGCGATTCGGTGCGGAACCGGATTTGGTTTTAGTGGCATCCATGGTTGATCTGACACGCGAAATGGCCGATCTGATGTCGGCGCTCGGCCAGCCGCAATCGGCGCAGGGGCGGGCGCTGATGTTTGTATCTGCCTATGGCGGTGAGGGGGTTTCGACCGTCGCGCGCGAATATGCCCGTTGTGAAGCCGCCTTCGCCAAAAAGCCGATCTGGCTGGTCGACGCCGATCTGGCGGCGCAAGGTCAGATGCAGGCCATGACCGCCGATCAGGAACGTTTCGGTCCGCCGGGCGCGCTGAGCCAGGCGACGCCCGACGGTTCCGTCTTCTTTACCGTGGCGCCCCCACGACCCGGCACCGCTGTTAATGACGCGCACTATCTGGTGGCGCGGCCGTTTCTCGGTCGCCGCCTCTGGGTGACGCGCTTTCGGCACAAGAACCTCGCGCCGGGACAAAAAGCCCGGATTTTCGACCAGACGACCTATTGGAACGCCTTGCGGCAACATGCCCAGACGATTGTCGTCGATGTGCCGGCCGCGGCGGAGTCCGCCGTGGCGCTGCAACTGGCGCCATTGATGGACGGGGTGATCATGGTGGTCAGCGAAGGCGAGGGGGATATCCAGGCGCGCATCGACCTGAAAAACGATATCGAGCAGGTCGGCGGGCGGTTGATGGGCATGGTCTATAACAATGCCAGCCGGATCGTTGGGGGTGCTGTGAGGCGGCCGCTCGGGCGGTTAGCCAGCCTGTGAGGCTCAATATCGGGGAGGCGTTCTCCGATTTCTGGCCGGACCTGAAAGACGACTGGCGCGACGACTGGTTTTCCCTGCTGTGCGGCGTCGCCGTCCTGTTCGTTTTTTCGCAGGCCTGGCTGTGTCCGCTGTTCGGTTATGGCGCCCAGTCGGCGGCGGCGGGCCTGATCGTCCGCAATTTCTATTATCCGTTTTATCTGATGAGCCTGGCCCTGGCGATGATCTGCTGGCGGCGGATGTTCAGCGCCCTGTGGCGTACGCCGCTGCTCCTTGTCCTGCTGGCCCTGTGCGCCGTTTCGTATATCTGGTCGATAGATCCTTCGGGCACCTTGCGGCGCTTCGTCGCCCTGTCGTTCACCGTGCTGGCCGGCTATGTGCTGGCGGCGCGATTTTCGTGGGCGCGGCTGACCGAGGTGATGGCGCTGGCCTTCACGGTAATGATGCTGGGCTCGGTTTTTTTCGCCGTCTTCATTCCGAAGCTCGGCCTGATGCACGAACTGTTCCCCGGTGCCTGGCGCGGCTTGTGGCTGGAAAAGAACAATCTTGGTTCGTGCATGTCCATCGGCTTTGTGGCGGCGGCGGCGGCGGCGCTGCATAACCCAAGGCGGCGTCTTTTCTGGTGGATCATGGCGGCGGGCATGATTGCCGTCACCGTTCTCTCGACCTCCAAGACATCGCTGGTCTGCCTCATGCTCGGCATGGGCGGGATCGCCTTCATCTACCTGTCGCGACGCGGGCCGGTGCTGGGCATTCTGCTGACCTGGCTGGCGGTGACCGTCCTGCTGGCGCTGTCCGGACTGGTCCTGTTCGCGCCCGACAAGCTCTACCTGCTGCTCGGCAAGGATGCGACCCTGACCGGCCGGACCTTCATCTGGGAAGGTATCTCGCGGGTGATGGAGAGCCGGCCCCTGCTTGGCTACGGCTATGGCGTGGTGTGGACCGACGAGGGCGATTACGCGCCGCTGGCCAAGATCACCGCCGTGGCGGGATTTCGTGCCTATCACGCCCACTCGTGCTGGTATGAAACCTGGCTGGGACTGGGGATCGTCGGGTTTTGCGCCTGGGCGCTGGTCTTCGCCGAAACCTGGCTCAAGGGGCTGTTTCGCATGTTGCGCGGCGACGGCGGTTATTTTGCCCTGCCGCTGATCGGCATCTACAGCCTGTCGAGCCTGACCGAGAGCATGGCCCTGGGCTGGAATGACCTGCGCTGGTGCCTGTTTGTCATGGTGCTGGTCAAGCTGTCCCTGCCGGAAGATATTGACAGCAAGGATCTGGATATTAACCGACGGAGATGGTCATGAACGAAGTCTATCTGCTGCACCATATACGCACGATCGAAGACCACGAGGATGTAAAGCTTCTCGGTGTTTTTTCAAGCCGTGAACTGGCCGAACGGGCAAAAGAACGCGCGCTCAACCTGCCGGGTTTCAAGGACAGCCCCGACGGTTTCAGCATCGACAAATACATTATTGACCGGATGGGGTGGACGGCTGGTTATCGCACCGTTTAGGCGGCCTTGACCTTCTGCACGGATTGCCCGGACGCCAGGCGGGCGCCTTCGGCATAGGTGACAATCTCGAAGCCCATGTCGAGCGCGCGGATGATCAGGCGTTCCAGGGTTTCCGGCGTACAGCCCCAGTCGGACGGATTTTCGCGGACATCGTGGGTATAGAGCACCAGCCAGGCGGTTTCGTCCTCGGCGCGGATCAGCCAGTCGATCGCGGTCTGTTCGCCGTCAGGGCCTTCGATGCCGACCGCCGGGGTCTGGTTGAGGTCGGTGCCGGGGACAATCAGCCCGTGATGCAGGGCGCGCGAGGCGAGGAAACGGTCGCCAAGCGCTGACTTGGCCTGGGGAGAGACGTCGCCATAGGGGTAGGCGAAGGTTGTCGCCTGCGGCAGGCCCATCTGGCGGAAGGCGGCGGCGCTGAGGTCGAGATTTTGCGCGATATCCGCTGCCGGGGCGCGGCCGCAATCGAGATGGCTGTGGGTGTGGCAGGCGATTTCATGGCCGGCAGCATGCAGCGCCCTGATCTCGGCCTCGGTCGTATAGATACCGAGATGGCTGTCGCTGCCGGACAGACCTGAAGAGATAAAATAGGTGCCGCGCGCGCCATATTTTTCGAGAACAGCCGCACCGGCATGGGCCGCCGAGGTTGGGGCGTCATCGAAGCTGACGGTCAGCAGTGGCCGAGACAGGCCCTCGAACCGCGCCGGGCGCGTATAGATGAGGCGGGCTAGCCGGCGGCGCAGTTTGCCATAGAAAGAGCTGTCAGCGGTGTATATCTCGGTCATCAGACTACCTGTGCGTAAAGGGCGGCGCGGTAAAGGCGCAGGGCGAAGGCGCGTAGGGAGACGGGCAGGAGCGGCAACAAACCGGCGGCCTTGATGGCGGGACGGATCATGCCGGTGAAAGGTATTTTCTTCAGTATTTTCGCGACCTTGTAGCTGGGATATTGCGAGACCACATGAGGATGCTTTTCGATCACGCGTTTGAAATTACCGACCGATTGCTCGTATTTTCGCGCCAGGGTTTGCGGCGTATCGAGGCCCATATGGGTGGCGGTGTTATCGATATGGCCGACACCATATGTCGCCGCCACGCGCATGCCCCATTCGGTGTCTTCCCAGCCCCAGCCGGTGAAGGCGGGATCGAACGCTTCAGCCGCGAAGACATCGCGGCGAACCAGCAGATTGGAGGTGAAGACGTATTTTTCCGGAAACTGACTGCGTTCTGCCGCGCTGAGGCAGTCGCTCTGGCCGGCCATTGCCTTGTGGATGGCGAAGGCTTTCGTATCCGGCGCCTGTAACAGCGAGAAGCCGCCGAAGACGACCGTGCTGCGACCATCGGCCTGCGCCAGCCAGTGATCGAGAAACGCCGGATCATCGGGCAGCATGTCGGAATCGAGGAAGAGAAAATAATCACCGCGCGCCGCCGTGGTCAGACGATTACGGCCACGCGCCCGCCCTTCGTTCTGCGACAGGGTGATCAGTTCACAGGCCAGCGGTGACTGGCTGATAAAGGCGCTGACTTCACTGGTGATATCCGCCATGCCGGACCCATCGTCGATCAGGATGATTTCCAGCGCTTCGGGCGTGCGGCTTTGCAGGGCGCGCAGCAGGGCCAGAGGGGATTCTTTGTAGAAAGGGATCAGCACCGACAGGCGCGGCGTTACAGTGGTGAAGACGGCATTGTGAACGATTGGCTGGCTCATGCGAACACCTTGCTGCGGAGGCGATTGAATATCTTCAAGGCCGGTTCGCGGATATCGTTGAGGTCGAACAGCCAGGACATTGTGGCATAGACGATCACGCCGGCCATGCCCCTGGCGACCAGGTCGAAGATGGGCATGTTCAGGGCGGGCACCAGCGCCACCGCAGCCATCATGATCGCGACGCTGAGGAGTGTTTTGCCGAGATCGCCGGCGGGCACAGGCAGGGCGAGGGTTTTCAGGCCGAGCAGCCACGAACCGAGCAGGCCAAGCGCAAAACTGAGGCAGGAGGCGACGGCAGCGCCCATCAGGCCCATCAGCGGAATAAGCAGCAGGTTAAGCGTGATATTGCTGACAGCGGGCACAGCCATGGCCACGACCAGCAGGCGCGTCTTGCGGGCCAAGGTGAAGGCTTGCAGGAAATAGTAGGTGTTGAGGCCTGAGAACAGGGCGCCCAGGCTGATCAGCGGGGTCACCATCAGGGCGTCGGCGCGCAGACCTTCGCCGATCAGAAGCGTGCCAAGCGCCGGCGCTACCATGATCAGGCCACCGACAGCCGGGAACAGGATGAAGGCCATGGTGCGGATCTGGTGGCGGGCGTTCTCTTTCAGTTCGGCCACGCCGCCGTGTTCGAGGGCATGGACCATGGCCGGGCAGCCGGCGGCGCCGAACCAGATGAACAGCACATCGAGGATACGCGAAGCCAGCGAGAAGCCGGCATGATAGGCCCCGGCTTCGGCGTCATTGAGGAAATACGCGATCAGGAAACGGTCTGCGGTATAGAGCGCCAGAGTCAGGATCAGGCTGGCCGAAACCGGAAAGCCGTAATGGGCGTAGGCCTTTGCTTTTTCGGCGCTGAAGCGGCCTTTCAGGGCGCGGCCCCAGTCTTCGCGCGCCACGAAGGGCAGGCAGAGCAGGGCAATCAGGCCGCCGCCGACAATGGGAGACGCACCGCCAAGACCGGCGGTGGCGCACAAGACACCCAGGCCGAAACCGCCGGTCGTCTGGACCATGTCAAGTATTGACGCGGCCCCAACCCGGCCTTCGGAGCGGCGCTGCTCCTGCACCAGCTTGATCAGCGAGCGGAAGATAACGCAGCCCAAGCCAAGCCCCATGGCTGTTTTTAAAGATTGGGCCATTTTCAATGATTGACCGGCCTCAGCCGACACCGGCCACAACCACAGGCCAAGCGCGCAGGCGATGGCAAAGACGATCGCCACAATGGCGAACAGGCGGTAGACCGTGCCGTAGAGTTCGGGTGCTTCGGGGTTGATGCGGGATTCAGCGGGATAGAAGCGCGCCATGGCGGCTTCGATCCAGGTGAAGAACAGCGTCTGGGCCAGGCTCGATATGCCAAAGGTCAGGGCGTAACGGCCGTAGTCATCGGGCGAGAGCACACGTGTGAACACCATCAGGGTGGCGAACCCGATCAGGCCTTGCAGGATATTGGCGGGCAGGTAGCCCCAGAGGCCTTTAGAGAACACGCGACAAATTCCCCATGATTCCGGGGCACACCTTGCCCCGGCAAGGCCGACCGGCCGCCCGAGCCTTTGCGAGGTGACACTTCATGTAAAAAGCTAAGGCTGTGCGCATCAGCGTACTGCCTTAGCGTCACCCAGAAGGCAGGGGATGGTCATGGCCATGATATATAGGTCGAACCAGATCGAGTGACGCTCGATATATTCGACATCGAGGCCGATGCGGCGGCGCACGTCCTCGGCATTATCGAGCGGGCCGCGTGAGCCCTTGATGGCTGCCCAGCCGGTGACGCCGGGCTTCATGCGGTGACGCCAGGCGTATTCGGCCACTAGGCGGGCGCTTTCGTCAGGGCCGGTCTTCATGCCGATGGCGTGGGGGCGCGGGCCGACAAGCGACATCTCGCCGCGTATGACGTTGAACAGTTGCGGCAATTCGTCGATGCTGGTCTTGCGGATGAAACGACCGATTTTGGTGACGCGCGGATCGCCCTTCGTCACCTGCTGGGAGGCCGTGTGATCGGTCAGGTGGGTGTACATCGAGCGGAATTTCCACACCAGGATCGACTCGTTATTGAAGCCGTGGCGCTTCTGGCGGAAGAAGACCGGGCCGGGGCTGTCGAGCTTGATCAAGACGGCGACCACCAGCATCAGCGGAGAGAAAATGATCAGCGCCAGGATGCCGATCAGCAAATCCTCGGCGCGTTTCATCATCGCCTTGCGGTCGTCTTCGGAAATGCCGGAAACGCGGGCCAGTGGAATATCGGCCACCCGCGACCAGGCGGCTCTGGCGGCATTGTCATTGTCCATATCGATGAACAGCGACACCTCATTGGGCAGGCTGCGAAGCTTCTCGATGATCGTCTTGACGCGTGCCTTGGCGGAGGTATCGAGCGCCACGACGATCTGGTCGACATAGGGGGTGATCTTGTGGCCGAGCAGGGACTGGACGTCACCCAGCACCGGCACGCCGGCCACGGCGTGAGGATTGCGCGCCAGGCGGTCGTCGAAGATGCCGAGAATATTGACGTGACGTTCTCTGAGTGCCGCCTCGACCAGTTTTTCGGCGTACTTCGTGGCGCCGACGATGACGATGCTGGGGATCAGCTTGCCCTGACGGCGCCAGCGATCGACCAGGCTCCACCACAACAGGTGCTGGAGCATGAAATAGACCAGGGTGACGATCATCCAGAAGCGAACGGCGGCGGTAACGGCGTAGTCGCTTATGGAAAAATCCGCCAGAAAATCGGCCAGCCCATAACCGGCGCCGAAGACCAGGGTCAGTTTGATCATATGTATCCAGACGCGGGCATTGCGTCCGAACCGGTAAAGGCCGCAGGCGTAAAGCGTCCAGTAGATGGCGAGCGTGGTCGCGATGAAAGGCAGGATGTTGCCGAGCGGACTGGTGAAGAAACCGTGCGGGGCTACAGACCGGGCGCAGATGACTGCGAAAAAGACGAGCGCCAGAAAATCGATAGTGCGGAACAGGCGCACGAACATGTCGCCGCTGCGCCGTTCGCGTGCGGAGACGAGCTTTTCCGGCCGGAATGGGCCGCGCCTGTCCTTCGGGTCAATGGCTTGGGGCTCGCCATCGCGGATATCCAGACGTGTGGCGTCTTCGAGCTTTAAACGGGGGAGGGCGGCGTTCATGACCTGATTTCGAGCTTATTCTATGCTTGTGGATTAGGTTACGGCATTTGGCTTAGGCGTCAGTTAACGGGCGGCAATTTTCCCTGATTTTTTCTTGTCCCGGTGCGGGACGGACAGGTAACCCGTTGCAAATTCGATGCCAAAAAAGCGATATTTTCGCATTTGAGGCGATATGATTGGTGATGAAAATATTGATTTAAGGTGGTAATTTCTTTAGTTTCCCCCAAGGGTAGAGTGTATGCGATGCAAAGCTGTGCACCTTTTTTGCAAACGGCGTTGCCTTTTAAAAACGAATACGCTAACTCACCCATAACGGAGACGTGGCCGAGAGGCTGAAGGCACTCGTTTGCTAAATGAGCGTACCCCTAAAAGGGTACCCAGGGTTCGAATCCCTGCGTCTCCGCCATT
>FSVH01000358.1_pt1 | contig 10991 bp, 8 predicted proteins | sample 1637631 | NCBI WGS metagenome assembly FSVH01 (sample SAMEA3914814, study PRJEB12502) | metagenome | biome: forest; material: soil | place: USA | collected 2011-09-16 | depth 0.1 m | reverse complement strand
GGGCGGTGTTGTTAAACCAGAAGGCCCGTCATCGGCGCCTTCGCTTTATGATTTGGTAGCGACTTTTTTCTGTTCAAGGGTCAGATGCGAAAAATCTTCTTCGATGTCTTTCGCGGTCAGCAGGCTGTGGTGGTGGTCTTCTTCCGCCAGCAGGCGGACAGCCTCCAGCGCTGCCTGACAGCCCATGCCGGCGGCCGTGACGGCCTGACGATAGACGTCATCAGTGACATCGCCGGCGGCATAGACGCCAGTGATCGAGGTCTTCGGCGTGCCGGGCTCAACGACCAGATAACCGCCCTGCTTGGTTTCAAGCTGGCCTTCAAACAGTGATGAAGCCGGTGCATGGCCGATGGCGATGAAGACACCATCGAGATCGATCACGCGATTTTCACCGCTATTGACGTCCTGTAAACGGACGCCCGTGACGCCGGCGCCGCCGAACTCATTGGTCTCGCCGAGGATTTCATCGATGGCGACATTCCAGATCGGTTCGATTTTGGGATCGTTGAGCAGGCGTTCGACCAGGATCTTTTCAGCGCGCAGGTTTTCACGACGGTGGAGCAGGTAGACTTTGGAGGCGAACTTGGTCAGGAACAGCGCCTCCTCGACGGCCGTATTGCCGCCGCCGACGACGGCTACCACCTTGTTGCGGTAGAAGAAACCATCACAGGTGGCGCAGGCTGAAACGCCGAAGCCCTGATAGGCTTTTTCCGATTCAAGGCCCAGCCACTTGGCCTGCGCGCCGGTGGCGATGATGACCGTTTCAGCCAGGAACTGTGCGCCGCTCTCCGTTTCAAGCAGGAAAGGGCGCTTCGACAGGTCGGCTTTCGTGACGATTTCGCCGATCACTTCCGTGCCCATATGGACGGCCTGATCACGCATCTGGTCCATCAGCCACGGACCCTGAACCACCTCGGCAAAACCGGGATAATTCTCGACATCGGTGGTGATGGTCAGTTGTCCCCCATCCTGCGGGCCGGTGAAGATCACCGGCGACAGCAGGCCGCGCGCCGCATAGATGGCGGCGGTCCAGCCGGCAGGGCCGGTGCCGATAATGGCGCAGCGAAGAGGACGGGGGACAGATACGGACATGGCGTGACAATCTATGCGGAATCGAAAAAGTTAATGGCCATTAGATAGGTATCGACGGGACGATTGTCATCAGGAATTGTGACCCGACAAAGGTTTTCAACATGCCTTTTCTTTTCCAAAATTTTGCAAGTTCTGCTGTGAACCATATCTCAATATCTTTTTGGCGGGTTTAGGCTGATCTCAAATCCGCAGGCTGTTCGCGGTAATTAGAGAGGTGCTACCATGAACGAACAAGGTATTGGCTGGCTTCTGGCCATTATAGTAGGGGCGGCCGCCGGTTGGGTCGCCGAACAGATCATGAAGTCCAACCAGGGACTTCTGATGAACATCATTCTGGGTATTATCGGCTCGATCGTTGCCAACGCGCTATTCTCCATGATCGGCGTCGGCTTTGGCGGCGTTATCGGTTACCTGATCGCCGGGATCATCGGCGCCTGTATCCTGATCGCGCTGGGTCGCATGATGCGGGGCCGGCACGTTTAACAAGCGTTCAGCCCTTATAAAATAGCCGGCGAGGCGTGAGAGCTTCGCCGGCTATTTTTTGTCGCGATACATTTCCAAAAGATATTCAGCCGCGCGGCGTGTTTCATCGAGCGGCGGATAAGCAGACCCGGCCAGAGTGCCGTTGAAGGGATGAGTGATTCCCTTGGCGCGCAGGGTTTCGTGAAAGTCCTCGAATTTCTCGCCTGAGCCGAGCGTACGGCGTACCAGACTGAGAATCTGAATAGGTTTGCCGGTGGCAGCGGCTTCGGTCGCCATATTGACCGAATCCTCGGTCACCAGGAAATGATCGGCGGCCTTAAGGAAAGCGAAATAGGGATTGTCGCCCTGGCCGTCATAAATGATACCGGGCAGGTCTTTCAGCGCGTCTTCGATCACCACGCGGGCTTCGATAGGGGTGCGGCGGGATACGGTCAGCAGGATCGAGCCTTTCGCCTGAAGAATGGCGCCGCGAATTTCCTCAGCCAGTATCTGCGCATGCGCCGCGTCAAGGTCATAGGCTTTGGAGCGGCCACCGATCAGCACGCAGACGCGCGGCTTCGGCAGGCTTTTCAGCCGGTTGCGCCAGGCCTTGTGGGCATTGGTGAGCTTGGTGGCTTCTATACGGTTGGTAGAACCGATGATCGACAGGGTATTGGCGTCCTCGACATGATCATGTTCCGGCGCGATGACGAGATCGAAGGCCTTCAGATTATGGCGCGGGTCCTGAAGCTGGACAACGAAGGTCTCCCCTTTGGAGCGGCGGCGCATACGGCTGCTGTGGGGAATCGTAGCGCGGCCGGCGGCGATCCAGATATCGGGCCAAGGGGCTTCGATCGTATCACTGCCGCCTGACAACATGCGATCTGGAAAGAGTTTGAGCGCCGAAGGCAGGCGATCGAACAGATCGGTATAACGGATGCGTTTCTTGATGATCTTGGCTGGACTTAGGCGCGCCACGGCTTCAGCCAATCCCAGAACCTGGTTTTCAATTCCCGCTCGTCCGTCGGAAACGGCCCAGATTATGAGCGGCAAAGGCATTCATTACTCCCATCCCCACACGGCTCTGCCGGGCGGTTCGCAGCAAATGTCAACAGCTTGCGCAGCCCTTGCAAAAATAACAAGTCCGCGCAAGCTGTTGTGTTCATCGAATCACAAAAAAGCAATGCTGCATAGCAGCAAAACTTTTTGAACGTGTCAGATCCATTCGACCTTGAGAATTTCGTAAGCCTTGACGCCGCCGGGAGTAGGCACTTCGACGACATCGCCGACTTCCTTGCCGATCATGGCGCGCGACAGCGGCGACGACAGTGAAATCTTGCCCGATTTCACGTCCGCTTCGTGGTCGCCGACCACCTGATAACGGCCTTCTTCTTCGGTGTCCTCATCGACCACGGTAACCGTGGCGCCGAACTTGACATTATTACCCGACAGCTTCGAAACGTCGATCACCTGAGCGCGGCTGATCTTGTCCTCGATATCGGCAATCTGTCCTTCGACCCAGCCCTGACGCTCCTTGGCGGCATGATACTCGGCATTTTCCGACAGATCGCCATGCTCACGCGCTTCCGAAATAGCCGCGATCACGCTCGGGCGCTCGATCGACTTCAAACGCTTCAGTTCATCGTCGAGAACCTGGTAGCCCGCGACGGTCATCGGCACTTTTTCCATGTGCGATTAGTATCTTTATTCCACCCTGAGGAATGACAAAAAGCCTGACGTCGGTTGAGGGGGACAACAACCGGTCAGGACGAATACTGGCGATGGTGGGCTTGCTCGTTTCCTGCGTAACGCAGTGCACAAAACGAAACCGGCAGCCCTTATAGTTCTATTTGCCGTGATTTAAAAGAACTTTTGCGGACTGCCAGTTTTCGGGTGAATTTAGCCTTCAAGCGGTGGGGCGGGAACCGGCGCGTTCGGATCGGTCAGCTTGATATCTATCAGCTTTATACCCAGCGCCCTGGCATCAACGGGAATGGCGGCTGCGGCCCTGGCTTCCTTGAAGGCAGCCCCGCGTCCGCTGTATTTTTCGGCGGCCTTTGTGGCAACCACCTCATCCTCGTCCTTCGCCGGCTCTTCGACGAGGAAGCGGATCTTGAGATTGTCGCTGCGCAGGGCCGAGGCCGGCAGGGGCAGGGTGTTGAGCGAGGTATGGTTGTTGAGGTTGACTTCGCCGACCTTGATGCCGTTGACGAAGACGCTGACCAGAACCGGCTGGCGGCTCTTGGCCTTCATCGTCATGTCCAGTTCCTTCGGCTTCGGCGTATCGAACTGGACGTGCTTGATCGGAATGCGCAGATTGGCGGCCGGGCCTTCGCTCCACACGCCGTCATATTCCGGGCGCGACCAGTTTTCATCGAGCAGGCAGGTGCCCTGATCCAGCCAGCCGAAGCGGACTTCGGAGCGCAGCGGCGACCATTCGGGTTTCGGCAGGTCGATATGGCTGTCCTTCGGCGGGATGATCCACACGCCGTCGAGCATGCGCAGGCGCGACCACAGCTCCTGCGGGGCGTCGCACTGCTTCAGGAAGACGAACAGGTGGTCGGACTTGACCTCACCGCGCTTGAAGGCATCCATGCCGGCTTCCTGATTGGCGATCTGGATCAGGTTTTCGCGGGCGGCATACATGGTATTGACCGGCTTGGCCTGCGAGGTGGCGCGCCAGGTCAGTTCATAGAACAGCTTGTCGTTCATGTGGACGTTGGCCGGGTAGAAATCGACGCCCTTGGCGGCGCTGACCAGCTGGTCCCATTCCGGGCTCGGCGTCTCGTAATAGATCTGGTCTGAGGCGGCGAGGCTGGTCGCCTGACGCATGGCCTTCGACATGCCGGCGATGTCATAGGCCTGCACCACCAGCACCAGCGGCAGCAGGATGGCGATGGCCCTGGGGCGGCTCTTGAACAGCACGACGAGTGCCGTCACGACCAGCAGATAGGTAATCGGCCAGGTCAGGCGACCGGAGGCGCGCAGGATGGCGGCGGGGTTGCGCAGTTCGTCGGGCAGCTTGAATTTCCAGACATCGTAACCGTAGAACTGGGCGTGGTTGGAGGCGGCGATCAGCAGCAGCAGCAGAAACGGGATCGCCAGCGGGCGCAAGCGGGCGATGAAGCCGCGTGACGTCTTCGCTTCCGGCGTGGTGATATAGAGCACAACGGCAGCCACTACGAGAACGATCAGGCCGAAGCCGAGATACTGGTAGCCTTCGAAGGATTGTCCGCCATCGAGCGGCCACGCCTTGAGAACGGCCGAAAACTCAGGCTTGACCGGGTTGAACCAGCCGTCGAGCGGGAAGGAATAGTAGCCATAGCCGCCGGCGCCAGGGCTCATGCCCTTGTTGAAGCTGCCGCCGATGAAAAGGGCGAGGACCGCCAGGACGAGCGGCGGAACAGCGCGGATAACGGCGTCGAGTAAGGTTTTCCAGTCAGCATGGAGGCGACGGTCGGCGATGCGCAGGCCGCCGAAGAAACGCTTGATGCAGTCACCGCCCCAGATGGCGGCAATCATGAACAGCAGATAGGGATGGACCATGCCGGTGACGAACAGCAGGGCGCAATAGCCCAGCATTTTCGGACCGTTGCGCAGCCAGCTCAGGACGAATTTCAGGCCTGTGCCTTCGGGCAGGGTATCGTCTTTTACATTGATGAAGAGGTGCAGGCCCCACAGGATCAGCCACTGGGCTACCAGGGTATCATGACGCATCCGGTAATAGAGCATGGGGAGGGCCGACAGGGCGATGGCGCCGCCCAGTGCTGTCCATCGACCCGGCGCATGGGGGCGGATCAGCTTGTAGGCGAAGGTGAAATGCATCACCACGCAGAACAGGAACCACAGGCCGATATACTGGAAGTTATCCGGCAGCCACTGGCGGAACGGCTTGAATATAAAAGCGAACAGCGGATTCGAGTCGGTCGAGAAGATGGTGTTGCCGACCGGCGCGCCCAGCAGGGTTTCGTGGTTGAAGGTCGACCACGGCATGTGGCGCCAGGCGTTCCAGCCGAGGACGTGCTGGCCCCAGTCATGCTCCATCAGCCAGCCGATCCGTGTCGGGTTGACGACATTGACGTCGAAAAAGGCGGCGAACAGCAGCAATGGCGCGATGACGCACAGGCCGCGATGCAGGCCGGTCCAGACGGCAGGCGGTGTCTGTTTTAGCTTCGCGTATAGCAGGCCGGGACGGAGCCAGTTCGGCAAGGTCATTGTGTCTCAACTCGGATAAATGTAGGGCGCGGGCTTGCAACAATCGTGCCTTTGCCCAATCCGCATGACTTTTTTACGGCAATTTCAGGCACGGTGGTGGCAATTTTTTGCAGCGCAATCATAACGCATTTGGCGAAGTTCACAAGGCCGTGATCCGGTGACTTTTTGTTACGAGTCAGATGACACTGGAAGTCAGAGCGGCCGGCGGCAAAGCGTCAGATGTCGAACGCACGGCGGCCTCGGCAAGCTTACGGCGATAGTCATCGAGCGAGCCGTAACGTTGAAAGCCATGCATGTTGACGGCGTTGGCGTTCAGTTCAAAATGGATGGCCTGATCGTCCGGAGACAGACGATCAAAGAAAGCCTGCTGCGCCTGGGCCGGCGGCGTCTGGCGGGCGAGCGCATCATTGATGGCGGCGACTTCATCGTGCTGGATGGCGGCTTCGCGCTGACCGAGATCGCTTTGATCCGTAAGCTGATGAAACAGGCGGGCGTTTTTGGAATCGATGCCGCGCAGTTGGCCGCGCGCGGCCAGACCGCGCAGGGCCTGCATGGCTTTCAGGCGTTTATCGAGCTGGGCGCCGGCTTCTGTGCTCCCCAGGAAGGCGGTCAGGGCATTGAATTGAGCCTGATTGAGCGAAAAGGCGGTGGCGTAGCGGCTATCCGGCAGAACGCGATCGGGCGCGGCGGTGACGGGCTGCACACGCAAAGGCGCCAGAGACGCGTTGACGGACGGAACAGGCGTGATTTCCATGGGCTGGCTTCCTGCATGAAAAAGAGCAGGCATTGATGCCCGCTCTTCATTGTAAGATTTCAGGCTTAAGGTCCTGTTAAGTCCATGAAATTTTTTATGGATAGACAGATTGCCCAGTCATCAAGCCTCTACAGGTGGCAATGGTAAGATTTTAAAAGATTGATTCTTGCTGGCTATATCGATCAATTCGATGTATAGAACAAAACATGAAACCTGACATTATATTTCTTGATTTGGAAGGTACTCTGGTAAGGGTTCCTGATTTCCAAAGCGAAACTAACATTCCTGTTAGCATGTGGACCACATTGGCCCAAATGTTGGGTGAAGACTGTTATCAAGCTGAGGAAGAATCTAAAAAGGCTTGGGAAGCCAAGCAGGATAAGAGGTACCTCGAATGGATGGACGAGTCCGTACGTCTTTTTGTGAGCTTCGGCTTGAACAAGCAAATTTTAGATGAATTGGTAGAAACTGTGGAAATCTTCCCTGGTGTCCGCGAGTTTTGTCAATCCATGAGCGCCATGGGATCGGTAATAGTTATTATTACGGGGGCAATAAAAAATATTGCAGAGGCCGTTCAAATTGAAACAGGAGCGAGGCATTTATTTGCGGGATGTGAAATATATTTTCATCCGGATGGGGCGGTAAAACATTGGAATTTGTTGCCATCAGATTATGAGGGTAAAGCTGATTTCATGAGATTGATGATTAGAGAATATAATGTAGATAGCAGTAATTGCGTGTTTATAGGCGATGGAAATAATGACGTATATTTGGCTCGTGAAGTTGGTGTGTCTATAGCTTATAACGCTCAAAATAAATTAAAGTCTATTGCTGACTATGTAATTGATCAACCGGTAAAAGAAGAAAATTTTTTGACATTGAGAGATTTAATTCTACAACATTGAGGGTGGAAAATGCTGAGTGATGCAAAAATTAAAATTTTAATGCAGGCTGCGGAACCGGTGGTTTCGCCCTTGCCGGGGCGTTATGCAAATTTAAACTTGAGCGATTTGGCCTGGGAGGCTTATGCATCGCCTATACAACCATCTTCAATAGATTTACATGCTGGAAAAATATTCATACCAGAGAAGGTGGCTGGAAAATCGGGGTCTCATGGCAATGGGGCAGATGCATATACCATTAAGCAAGGTGAATCCGTCATAGTTAGTACGTACGAGCAATTAAATTTACCTAATAATATTTCAGGTATTGTTTTTCCTCCCTCTGGTGTCTTGTCATCAAAGGCAATTTTGGTTTCAAATATTGGTCATATAGACCCGGGATTCAAAGGCTGCTTAAGATTTACTCTAATAAATATGGGAAGTGAGCCATTTTCCATTTGTAGTGAAAAAGTTATAGTTGGTACGTTATTGCTTTTTGAAGTCAATGGCATGGTAGAGAAAAATTGGCTGGAAAGAGCATGTTTGGCGGGTAAGGCAACGCAAACTGGAGGAAAGGCCGAACCAGATCAGGATGAAATTGATTCACTTGCAGCAGATTTTGCTGGAATGGATAAAAGAATGATCAAGGTTGCGAGTGAACAGTTAACGTCTCTACGCTATCTCAAGTGGAACGCTGGCTTGCCGATATTTTTAACTGCAATAATATCATTGGCGGCTTATTTTTATAATTTGCACTTTGGAGATCTTGGAGAGTTACGGAAACAAAACTATACGTTTCAAAGTCAAATGTTAGATCAAAGAAAACAAATTATTGAGCTTGAAGAAAAATATAATCAACAATCAATGTCTATTACGGATTTAAAAGAAAAATTGGCAAAAAAATGATTAAAAAAAGTGCATAACCTGATTGATCAAAATTCGGATATGCACTTTTTTATTAAACTCTACGCATATTCCTGAATTGGTCGCACATCAAGTAACTCGTTAGAGCCGGACTTGATGGCGCGGGTGGCGGCGACGGCGCCTGAAGCCGTGGTGTAATAAGGGATTTTCATCATCAGGGTGGCGCGGCGCAGCGAGAACGAATCCGACAGGGACTGCTTGCCTTCAGTGGTGTTGAAGACCAGGTCGATCTCGCCGTTTTTGATGGCGTCGAGGATGTTCGGACGGCCTTCCAGCACTTTCTTGATCGGCTCGATATCGAGGCCCTGGGCTTTCAGGTAATCGGCGGTGCCGCCGGTGGCGACAACCTTGAAGCCAAGATCGAGCAGGGTGCGGATCGATTCGACGATCACCGGCTTGTCCATATCCTTGACCGAAACGAACACCTTGCCGGCCGTCGGCAGCTTCACGCCGGCGCCGAGTTGAGCCTTGGCGAAGGCGCGCGAGAAGGCGTCGCTCATGTCTTCGCCTTCGCGCACCCAGTCGAGACCCATGACCTCGCCAGTCGAGCGCATCTCAGGCCCAAGCACCGTATCGACATTGGCGAAGCGGGCGAACGGGAAGACGACTTCCTTCACCGCGACGTGGGTATAGGTCTTCGGCTTCAGGTCGAAGTCGGCCAGCGCCACGCCGGCCATGACCTTGGCGGCGATGCCGGCCAGCGGCTGGCCCAGGGTCTTGGCGACGAAGGGCACGGTGCGCGAGGCGCGCGGATTGACTTCCAGCACGAAGATTTCCGGATTTTCGGAATAGGGGTGCAGGATGGCGAACTGGACGTTCATCAGGCCGCGAACTTTCAGCGCGCGGGCCAGTTCGACCGTCTGGCGCTCAAGCTCGACAACGGTTTCCGGCTTCAGCGAGAAGGGCGGCAGCGAACAGGCGGAGTCGCCCGAATGGACGCCGGCCTCTTCGATATGTTCCATGATGCCGGCGACGAACACATTGCCCGAGCCATCGGCGAGAGCGTCGGCGTCGACCTCGATGGCGGCCGACAGGTACTGGTCGATCAGCACCGGCGAGTCACCCGAAACCTGCACGGCTTCGCGGACGTAACGGGCGAGTTGTTCGTCGTCGCGGATGATCTCCATGGCGCGGCCACCGAGCACATAGGACGGGCGGATGACGATCGGATAGCCGACCTCGTGCGCGCCCTTGAAAGCCTCTTCAGGGGTACGCGCGATGGCATTGATCGGCTGCATCAGGTCGATGTCGCGCAGCAGGTGCTGGAAGCGTTCGCGGTCTTCAGCCAGGTCGATGGCGTCCGGCGAGGTGCCGAGGATAGGGATGCCCTCGTCTTCGAGCGCCTGGGCCAGCTTGAGCGGCGTCTGGCCGCCGAACTGCACGACGACACCGCGCAGGTCGCCCTTCGACATTTCGACGTGGATCAGTTCGAGCACATCTTCGGCCGTCAGGGGTTCGAAATAGAGGCGGTCGGAAGTGTCGTAGTCGGTTGAAACGGTTTCCGGGTTGCAGTTGACCATGATCGCCTCGATGCCCATGTCCTTGAAGGCAAAGGCGGCGTGACAGCAGCAATAGTCGAACTCGATGCCCTGACCGATCCGGTTGGGGCCGCCGCCGAGGATGATGGCCTTGGCGCGATCTGAGGGCTCGGCTTCGCATTCCGGTACCTGACCGAGCGCGCCCGATTCATAGGTCGAATACATATAGGCGGTCGAGGAGGCGAATTCGGCGGCGCAGGGATCGATGCGCTTGAAGACCGGGCGGACATTCAGTTCCTGACGGGCGACGCGAACCTCTTTTTCGGTCTTGCCGGTCAGCTTGGCAAGGCGCACATCCGAGAAGCCCATGGCTTTCAGGGCGCGGAACGCTTTCGCAGACGTCGGCAAACCAAGCGCGCCGATCTTGGCTTCTTCCGAGACGATGGTCTCGATCTGGCGCAGGAACCACGGCTCGTATTCGCAGGCGGCGTGGATATCCTCGACCGACAGGCCATGACGGAAGGCCTGGGCGATGACCCGGACGCGGTCCGGCGTCGGGCGACCCAGTTCGCGGATGACTGCGTCGCGGATGGCGTCGGGGTTTTCGGCGGTTTTCACGCCATTGATCTCGACTTCATCGAAGCCCGACAGGCCGGTTTCCAGACCGCGCAGGGCCTTTTGCATCGACTCAGCGAAGGTGCGGCCGATGGCCATGACTTCACCGACCGACTTCATCGAGGTGCCGAGCAGTGGCTCGGAGCCGGGATACTTTTCAAAGGCGAAGCGCGGGATCTTGGTGACGACATAGTCGATCGATGGCTCGAATGAGGCGGGAGTCGTCTTGGTGATGTCGTTTTGCAGTTCATCGAGCGTGTAACCGACGGCCAGCTTGGCGGCGATCTTGGCGATCGGGAAGCCCGTGGCCTTGGAAGCCAGCGCCGAAGAACGCGAGACGCGCGGGTTCATCTCAATCACGATCATGCGGCCGTCGCGCGGATTGAGCGCGAACTGGACGTTCGAGCCACCGGTTTCGACGCCGATCTCACGCAGCACGGCCAGCGAGGCCGAGCGCATGATCTGGTATTCCTTGTCGGTCAGGGTCAGGGCCGGCGCCACCGTGATCGAGTCACCGGTGTGCACACCCATCGGATCGACGTTCTCGATCGAGCAGACGATGATGCAGTT
>FSVH01000265.1_pt1 | contig 11471 bp, 9 predicted proteins | sample 1637631 | NCBI WGS metagenome assembly FSVH01 (sample SAMEA3914814, study PRJEB12502) | metagenome | biome: forest; material: soil | place: USA | collected 2011-09-16 | depth 0.1 m | reverse complement strand
GTCGTCGGTCACACGGATACCTCCGGTTCGGCCGCTTACAACATCAAGCTGTCGGAACGCCGCGCCAAGACCGTTGCTGACGCCCTTGCCGGCCTCGGCGTTGACGGCTCCAAGCTGGCTGTTGACTGGAAGGGTGAATCGGCTCCGGCTGTCGCTACCGGCGACGGCGTGAAAGAACCGCTGAACCGTCGTTCGACCATCGACATCACGTTCTAATTTCAGAACGCGACGTTAGTCGAAATCAATATGAAGCCCGGCCTGAGCAATCAGGCCGGGTTTTTTTTATTATCACTTATCGACTCAAAGAACTTTGTAATAATAACTGTGATATCCGGGCATCACTGATTGCATATGTGACGACTGTCACAAAAGCTTCGCGGTATTTGTAAAAAAATCGACACAAAAGACACTAAAAAGACAAAAGCAAAAAACTCAAGAACATCAAACATGTAGGACACATTTAGTGTTTTGCGTGATGGGAAATCGTGTCTCTACGAGTGAATATTGCTTTGTTTTCAAACGGGAGAGGGTAACTCCGAATGTCAAAATTCTTCAAATACACAGCCGCTGCTTCAGTGTTGGCGCTTATGTCTGCCAGTGCCGTATATGCGCAGGAAACAACGGGTGGCATCAAGGGCACTGTAACTGATGAGCAGGGCGCAGCTGTCGCCGGCGCAACTGTTACGGTCGTTCAGACCAGCACAGGTATCACACAAACGACGATAACCGACAAAACCGGTTACTTCGTCGTATCCCAGCTCCGGGTCGGTGGTCCTTACACTGTGACCATTACGGCGACTGGCTTCGACCAGGCTGACGCTCAGGTGCCTTATGTCAACATCGGTGAGCCGACGGAATCGGACGTGACGCTGAAGGCCGGCGGTGCAGTGCAGGAAGTCGTGGTCAAGGGCAAGCGCCGTGAAACCGTTTCCGGCCGCACCAGTGTTGGTGCCAAGCAAATTGCCACTTTCCCAACCCTGAACCGCGATATTCGTGATTTCGCCCTGAAGGCGCCTACCGCCTATATGGATCCGACCAACTCCAACGCGCTTAGCCTAGGCGGCATGAATAACCGCTCGAACGCTATCCTGGTGGACGGTGTTCGCGCCGGTGATGACTTCGGTCTGAACGCCAACGGTATGCCGACCCAGCGCTCCATGGTTTCGCCTGATTCCATCGAAGCCGTGAATGTTGATATCGTGCCTTATGACGTACAATATTCGTTCTTCCAGGGCGGCGTGATCAACCTGGTTACCAAGTCGGGCACTAACGACTTCCACGGCACCGCCTTCTACGAATACACCAACGATGATCTGCGCGGTGACAAGTTCGTTTCAAAAAACACTGCCGGCGTAAAAGCAACCACTTTTGTGCCGCGTACGGTTGACGAAAAGACCTACGGTTACTCGCTTTCCGGCCCAATTATCAAGGACCGCCTGTTCTTCTTCGGTCTGTATGAAAAGTATGAAAGCGGCGCGGCTGTTGAATTCGGCCCCAGCGACTCGTCGGCCTCGCGTCCAATCCCGGGCGTTTCTCAGGCAGAAGTCGATCAGATCACCAATATTCTGAAGACCAAGTATAACTATGATCCGCTCGGCTGGGCCGGCGGTTCAGCGCCGATCACCGATGAAAAGATCCAGACCAAGTTCGACTGGCAGATCAACGATAATCACCGCGCTGTTTTTGCCTATACCGACACGAAGAGCGGCCGTGTCACAGATACAGGCAACTCGACTTCGGCCACGACTGGTTCGCTGGGCCTGATGTCCAAGTGGTATACCCTGCAATCGAACATGAAGATCTATAAAGGCCAGTTGATTTCGCGCTGGACGGATCACCTGTCTACCGAAATGAACTTCTCCCGCAAGGAGGTCGTCAACATTTCGACCCCGATGGGGGGGACTGATTTCGCTGAATTCCGAATCTATGTGGCCGATAGTGCGACAACGAACGGTCCGAGTGTTTATGCCGGACCGGATGTTTCTCGTCAGGCCAACGTTCTGACCAATAATGTCGATCACTTCGATCTCAAGGCCAAGTATCGCTGGAATAATCATCTGATTACCGTCGGTGGCGAATACGAAAAGGTTGATATTTTCAATCTGTTCGTTCAAGCCGCGACCGGACAGTATGTCTTCCGCTCGATTGCCGAGCTTGATGCCAAGCAAGCTTTCTCCGTTACCTATCGTAACGCCGGATCGAACGTTAAGGACGATGGCGGTGCGAGCTTCAGCTATACGACTGCGAGCCTTTATGCGCAGGATCAATGGCGGGTTACGCCGCGCCTGACCGTTTCGGCCGGCCTGCGTTACGACTCCTACCAGTCTGACGACCTCCCCAAGGCGAACCCGCTGTTCCAATCGCGTTACGGCTTCACCAATGCCACTGGCTTGGATGGTCTGAGCATCTGGCAACCGCGCGTCAGCTTCAACTGGCGTCCATCGATCGACGACACCTTGACGATCTATGGTGGTGTCGGCAAGTTCCAGGGCGGCAGCGCCAACGTCTGGGTCTCCAATGGTTATACCAATACCGGCAATCTGCTGGGCTCGTTCTCCTGCACGCGCAGCACCAGCGCCACGCCGACAGCGCCGCAGACGGCATGTAACAACGCTCTCAACAATACGGATGGCTTCAACGTCAATCCGTACTTCCAGGCCCAAAACACCGCGTCGGCCAATGCCGGCACCGGCGATGTCAACGCTCTGGCGCCTGATTTCGAAATGCCGTCCGTATGGAAGTCCTCGATCGGTGCGCAAAAAGTCTTCGGTCTGGCCGGCCTGGGTGACAATTATCGCCTGAACGTTGAATTCGTTCATGCCAAGTTCGCGGCGCAAGCCTACTGGCGCGATCTTTATCAGGAAAAAGCCTATTCGGGCACCGCGCCTGACGGCCGTCCGGAATATTTCGGCAAGGTTGACGGCGCAGCCCGTGCCAATCGTGCGGACATCGTCATGTATACCGCTGAAGGTGGCCGTTCGGATACCTTCTCGGTAGCGCTGAGCAAGGCCTGGAACGAAGGTTGGGCTCAAGGCCTGAGCGTTGACGCCAGCGTGGCGATTAATCATGCGGATGAAATCAACCCGGGCACCAGCTCGACGGCGGCCTCCAACTTCCGTGGTATCTATACCACCGATCCGAGCAAGCCGCTTGAAGGCACTTCGGTTTATCAGATCGATCGTATTTCCAAGGCAACTTTGAATTATGAGCGCCGGTTCTTTGGTAACAACGCAACCCGCATTACCTTGTATGCTCAAAGCCGTACCGGTCCGCGTTTCTCCTACGCTTTCCAGGATGTCACTTCGTCCTTCGCGGGTAGCACCAATGGCGCTTCCGTTGGTATGTTCGGTGAACAAGCAGGTACCGCCGGCTTTAACCGCCAACTACTCTATGTGCCAATGACCGATGCCTCCGGCAACGTGACGGCGACGTCTGACCCGATTGTAAAGTATGCTTCGACCTTCGATGTGACAGCCTTCAACACCTTCCTCAAGTCATCGGGCCTGATCGGTTATGCGGGTAAAGTTGCACCGCGTAACGGTTTCAAGGCGAACAGCAGCTTCCTGGCGAACCTGCACATCGAACAAGAAGTTCCGGCCTTCTTCCCGAGCCGTTCCAAGCTGATCCTCTACTTCGACCTTCAGAACCTCGGCAATGCCATCAATGATGAAGCGGGTGTTTATACGAAGTATAACTTCAGCGAACGCACCGTCATCAGCGCACGTAACTGTCAACCGGCTGCTGTTGCTGCTAACAACGGCGGCGCTGCTGCCACGGCCAACCGGAATTGCGCGGCCGGTACGGGTAACTTCTACCAGTACGACTCGCTCAATCTCGGCACGAAGTTCGACGACTTCAACACCTCGGTCTATCAGATCAAGGTCGGCGTTCGTTATCGCTTCTAATCTGGGCTATAGATACGGATAATGGAAACGGCCTCCGACTCTATCGGGGGCCGTTTTTTTGTGCGGGCGGTGGCCAAATCGACGAGGGTTGTGCTAAGAGGCCAGACCATAGAGCCGGCGCCGCAGCGGAATGGTTACGCTTAAGGCCAATCGGCAGGGAATATCCAGAATGACACGATTTGTTCCGGCGGAATGGGAAGCGCACAAGGTGATGTGGGTGGGCTTTCCCAGCCATGAAAACCTGTGGCAGGAAGACCTGATCCCGGCCCAGGCCGAAGTGGCGGCCCTGGTGCGCGCCCTGTGCGAACTGGGTGACGAACATGTCAAGCTGATGGTCATGGGAGCTGAGGCCCGCGCGGCGGCCGAAGAACTGCTCGGCGATATGGATAAGCTTGAAATTATCGACGGCAGCTTCGGCGATATCTGGTTCCGCGATACCGGGCCGATCTATGTCAGCTACGATGCCGATGACGACGACTTGCATCAGGCTCTGCCGGTCAGCTTTCTGAACAATGGCTGGGGCGGCAAGTATCACCTGAAGCATGACGATGAGGTGGCGCTGCAAATCAGTACGGCCGACGGATTTCCGCAGCAGCTTGAGGATTTTATCCTCGAAGGTGGCGCGCTTGATCATGACGGCCACGGCACCGCCATCACCACCCGCCAGTGCCTGCTCAATCCGAACCGCAATCCCGGCTGGACGCAATCACTCGCTGAAAAGGCGCTGTTCCAGTCGCTCGGCATCCGCAAGGTCATCTGGCTCGATGACGGCCTGCTGAACGACCATACCGATGGTCATGTCGATAACCTGGCGCGCTTCGTGGCGCCGGGCGTGGTGGCTTGCCCGGTCGCGTTTGGTCGCGAAGATCCCAATGCCGATGTCTATGACGCCACGGCGAAGCTGCTCTCCACGCAACACGATTCGCGCGGCCAGCCCTTGCAGGTGGTCCGCATTCCGTCGCCGGGTGAAATTCTCGATGAGGATGGCGAAATCATTCCGGCCTCCCATATGAACTTCCTGATCGCCAATGATTGCGTGGTGGTGCCGATCTACAAGGACCGTCCCGGCGAGCTGGCGGTGGAGGCACTGCAAAGCCTCTTTCCCGAGCGCCAGGTGCTGGGCCTGTCGTCGCGCGCCATCCTGACCGGCGGCGGCAGTTTTCACTGTATAAGCCAGCAAATGCCGCTGATTAAAGCCTGATTTTCTTGTACCTCCCCGCTTTGGCTGCCGCCGAGGCTCGGGGAGGGGGACCGCGCCGAAGGCGTGGTGGTGGGGGTTCTTGCTTCCCCTTATGGAGTTCCGAATGACCCGTACTGTTTCCGTCGCCGCTATCCAGACCTCATATGGCGCTGATATGGCCGCCAATATCACCAAAACCGAAGCCTTTGTGCGTGAAGCGGCGTCGAAGGGCGCGCAGGTCATCCTGCCGTCCGAACTATTTCAGGGTGAATATTTCTGCGTCAGCCAGGAAGAACGCTGGTTCGCCACCGCTTTTCCGTGGCGTGAACATCCGGCTGTGCTGGCCATGCAAAAGCTGGCGGAAGAGCTGAACGTCGTCATCCCGACCTCGATCTACGAGAAGGAAGGCCCGCACTATTTCAATTCGCTGGTCATGATCGATGCCGACGGCTCGCTGTTGGGCGTCTATCGCAAAAGCCATATCCCGGATGGCCCCGGCTACCAGGAGAAATACTATTTCCGCCCCGGCGATACCGGCTTCAAGGTCTGGGATACGAAATACGCCAAGGTCGGCGTCGGCATCTGCTGGGACCAGTGGTATCCCGAAGCCGCCCGCTCAATGGCGCTGCAAGGCGCGGAACTGCTGATGTACCCCACGGCCATCGGCTCCGAACCGCATGATTCCGAGCTGGATACCGCCGCGCCATGGCAGCGTATCATGCAAGGCCATGCCGTGGCCAATGTCATGCCGGTGATCGCGTCCAACCGCATCGGCACGGAAAGCCTGATCTCGCCACAGAATGGCGCCGGACAGACCTTCTATGGCCATAGCTTCATCGCCAATCACCGTGGTGACAAGGTGGCGGAATTTGGTGCGAAAGAAGAGGGCGTTCTGGTGGCGGAATTCGACCTCGACTACCTCAATACCCACCGCGCTGCCTGGGGCTTCTTCCGCGATCGTCGCCCGGAACTCTATACCGCCCTGGCCAGTCCGCGTCCGGCGTAATCCGGCTTGTCACGCGTTTTACGTGTGGTATCCTGAACCCGTAACGGGGGAGGGATAAATGAAGCATTTTCTGGTGGTCGCCATGGTTTTGCCTTTGGCGGGGTGCGTTATTTACAGCGGCCCGGACGGTATGACGCATAGCGAAACCGTATCGAATGATGGCCAGACAACGACTCATACAACGGCGACGAGTAGCCATTGGGGTGTCGGGAGCAAGCCTGTCCGGGACAGTGCCGGCTGGCTGGAATATCCGATTTACAGTCGGGCGCAGGATATCTGCGATATCGCTCTGGTCGTTCTGAGCGCCGAAAGGGCGCGTGGCGAGATCCAGCCGGTCGATCACCTTTTCTGGGACCGGGATATCCGCACCGGACCCGATTGTGCCTCGGAAATCTTTACTGCGGGCTTTTCTGCGGCTGAATCTGAACAGGCCAAGCAACACATGGTCCTGCCGCGGCAATTGCCGGATGGCCGGGTTTACTTTGAGATCGACGGCAATTGCACCAAACGCTGTCAATCCGGCACGGGTTACGCAGTGCGAAAGCGTGATAACGGTCAGTGGCAGATCGATCAAACGCTTTCGGTCTCCTGGAACAGGCCCTAGATAAACCGCGCCAGCACCATGCACAGCAGGCATATGCCCAGTAAGGGCGCGGCGAGCCGGTGCACCATCGCGATCCGTTTGCGCGCGGCGGCGCCATGCTCGCCTTTGAGCGCCTTCAAGCTGACACCGACGCCTATGGCCTGAATAACCGCAGCGAGCACAGCACATGCCACGCCCGCCGCCAGTACCTTTTCATAGGTGCCGAACCCACCCGTGTGGAGTTGGCTCCACACATACCCACCTGTCAGCACGACCAGAACCACGGCAACCATCTGTCTCGGGAACAGCATCTCCGCGCCCTGTCCGCCGGCGCGTGCCAGGGTGCCGGTGGTCGCCATCCAGAAAATGGCGGCCAGAACATGTAAGGAAAGGGCTAGGATGATCAGGATTTGCATGGCAGACTCCGGTCTGGTCAGTAAAAATTTGATATACAATGCGTTTACTGAAATAATAGATATACATATCGTAAATTGAATTGCAAGCGCCAATGTGCTCTGAAGACTCCGAATCCCGTTTTCCCGATATACGCCTGCCTGAATCACAGCCTCTTGAGTCACGACCCTATGTCAGCGCCAAGCGTGACGCGGCCGCAGCTAAAAAACGCGAAGCGGTGATCGAAGCGGCCAGTCAGTTGCTGAACGACGGCCCGGCCATGGTTTCGATGGAAGCAGTTGCCAAGGCAGCCGGCGTTACCCGTTTGACGGTCTACAAGCAATTCGGTTCCCGGCGCGGCTTATTGGAGGCGGTTTTCGACGCCAATGCCGAGCGGGGCGGCTTGATGCGTTTTCGTGAACTGATCCAGTTGCCAGACCCGCGCGCGGCGCTCTTCGCCTGTATCGACCTGATGTGCGAGTTTTGGGGCAGTCACCCGGGCTTTGCCAAGCTGCACAGCGCGGCGGGATTAGATCCGGAATTTGCCGAAACGATCAATGCCCGCAATGAACGCCGCCGGCTTCTTTTTGCCAGCCTGCTGGCGCGTATGACGGGTGACGACAAGGCGAAGGCCGATGCGGCCGATCTTTTGTTCGGCGCCACCAGTATGCCGATGTTCCGTATACTGATCGAAAGCCGCACGCCGACGGAAGTGGCGGAACTGCTGAAATCGACCAGTGCTGCCATCCTGGATACGCACGGACTGACCTAGGCCTTTAGCAGGCCCTGCGCCTCGGCTTCGGTGAGCAACCGCCACTTGCCAGGCTTTAGCGTGCCCAGTGTCAGATCGGCCATCTGGGCGCGATGCAGGGTCTCGACATGGTTGCCGACCGCCGCGAACATGCGCCGCACCTGATGGTAGCGGCCTTCATAGAGCGTCAGGCGGGCGGTTTTTTCGCCGGTCACTTCGAGGAAGGCCGGTTTCAGCGCATCCTTCTCGCTTTCCAGGATCAGCGTACCGGAGGCAAAAACCTCGCCATAATGCGGTTCCAGCGGACGAGCACAGGTCACTTCATAGATCTTGGCGACGTGGTTTTTCGGCGAGATGATCTTGTGCAGGTAGTCGCCGTCATCGGTGAAGAGCAGCAGACCGGAGGTGTCGGAATCGAGCCGGCCGATGGTGGAAAGCACCGGCTTGCGTTCGGCGAAACGCGTGGGCAGCAGTTCATAGACCAGATTGCCACGGTCCTTCAGCGAGCAGACATAGCCGGTCGGCTTATTGAGCATCAGCACCACGCCGAAATCGGGATCGAGCGGACGGCCCTTATAGCGAATATCGGCATGGGCTATGGCGCTGTCATCATCAAGAGGAATGCCCTCGGCATCGGTGATCGCGCCCATTCGGATCAGCTTTTGCATCTCCTTGCGCGAGCCATAGCCAAGATTGGCGAGCAACTTGATCAGCTTCATGCTTTTTTGGCCGATTTGGGCCCGACCGCCTTGAACACCTTGTAGAAGTTGTTCTGTGCCACCACGCTGACATGCTTGAAGCTGGCTTCCAGCGTCTCTTCGTAAGGCAGGTGGCGATTGGCGACGATCCACAACTGGCCGCCGGAGATCAGCGATTGCGCGGCCGAGTTGATGAAGGCCTTGCCGACATCATGGCGATCGGCGCGATCGGCCACATGGAAGGGCGGATTGCTGATGATGGCGTCATAGATATCCGGCAGGGGCTTCGTAGCATCGAGCCAGTGGAAAGCGACGCGGTCGCCATGTGCTGCCAGGTTGAGTTTCGCCATATCGAGGGCACGTTGTTCGGCCTCGATGATATCGAGATGGGTAATAGCCGGATTTTTCGCCAGTACCTCGTCGCTGAGATAGCCGAAGCCAGCGCCAAGATCGGCCACCATGCCCTTGAGATTGGCGGGCAGGTGATCGACCAGCAGTTTCGAGCCGCCATCGAGATGGTCCCAGGCAAAGAGGCCGGGGCGGCTGGTAAACCGGCCATCCTCAATCTCGCGCGGGGTGTCAAGCTGCGCCCACTCGGCGATGAGGGCCTTGTCATTGCGCGTGGAATCGACCGTCGCCCAGAAGACGCGGCACTTGTTCTTCGACTGGCTGGAGATATTACCGGCCAGCGCCTTGAGATCGCCTTCGACCGTCTTGGCGCCTTCATTATTCGAAACTGCGGCCATGACGATGCCGCCCTCGGCGGTTTCCAGTATGGCGCGGGCCAGCAGGGCGCGGCTTTCTTCGCGCTGGCGCGGCGGCAGGATGAGAGTCAGTTCGGACGGCGCACTGCCTTCGCGCATCTGGAAACCGGCGCGCAGCAGGGCATCGTGAGCGGGCTTGAAACTCTGTTCACAGACGAGTTTGTTACGCGCGATGTCATCCAATGCATCACCAGTGCGGGCGCGCAGGAAAAGGGCCGGGCCGTTGGCGGGCCAGTCGATAGCGCCGTCTTCAAGCGGCAGGAACAGGGTATCTAATACGGGATCATGCATGCGGCACGCTATCGCATAATGAGGCTGATATGCCTAGAGGCGATAAACACGCGCTTCCCAGCCTTGCAGGGGGCCAGAACCGCCGATGACAGGGGCGCTGTCCGGCTGATCAAATGCAATCGTCTCGCTGGAGAAATTCAAAACGATCAGGAAGGTCGTTTCACCAAGGGTTCGCCTGTAGGCAAAGACCTGCGAATGATTGGGCGCGATATCTTCATAATCGCCATAGACCAGCGCCGGTTCGGCATGACGCAGGGCGATCAGGCGGGCATAATGATCATAGATGGCGCGACCACTTTCGCCATTGATCTTGGCAAAATTCGGATTGAGTGCGAACCATGGCGCGCCTGTGGTAAAGCCGCCATCTGAGGTCCACGGGATCGGCATTCGGGCGTGGTCGCGGCTGACCTTGTTCTGGTTGGCGAAGAAATCTTGTGCCGACCATTTGCCGCTGACTACCTCTTCCTGCCAAGCGTTTTTCGTCCATAAATCATTGAATTGATTTATATCTGTGAAGGTGCGGTTGGTCAGGCCCATCTCATCGCCCTGATAGATAAAGGGCGTGCCCTTCATGGTCAGGGTGAGCGTGGCCAGCAGCATGGCCGACTTTTCGCGCCACTCAGGGCTGTCATCGCCGAAGCGCGAGACGATACGCGGATTGTCATGATTGCTGAGGAAAAAGGTCGGCCAGCAGTGGCGATCCAGCGCCTGATCCTGGCGTGTAAACACCGCCTTGAATTCCGGCAGGGTCCACGGTTTCCAGCGACCATCCGCCCCGCGATCGACCTCGACGGCGGCGAACTGAAAAATCATATCGAGTTCCTGCCGCCGCTCGTCGATCAATTTCGGTGTGTCTTCAAGCGTCACGCCAAAGGCCTCACCGACCGTCATCACATCGTACTGGCTCAAAACCTCCTGGTTCATCTCGCGCAGGTAGTCGTGAACCTTTGGGCCGTTGGCATAGACATATTGCGGCTTGGCGCGCAGGGCTTCCGGCAGGTTCGGAAAGGCCTTGTCCTTTGAAATGAAGGGGATGACGTCCATGCGAAAGCCATCGACACCCTTGTCGAGCCAGAACCGCATGATGTCGTAGACGCCTTCGCGGACCGCGCGGTTATCCCAGTTGAGGTCCGGCTGCTTCGGATCGAACAGGTGCAGATACCAGTCGCCGTTCGAACTTTGCGTCCATGCCGGGCCACCGAAAATCGAGGTCCAGTCATTCGGTTTGTGATCGCTCCAGATATAATAGTCGCGCTTGGGATTGTCCTTCGATGACCGGCTCTCGACGAACCATTGATGCTCATCCGAAGTGTGATTGACCACCAGGTCGATGATCAGCTTCATGCCGGCCGCCTTGATTGTCGCCAGCAGCTCATCGAAATCCGCCATGGTGCCGAATTCGGCGCCCACCTTACGATAGTCGCGAATATCGTAGCCATTATCGGCATTGGGCGAGTCAAAATGCGGCGACAGCCAGATGACGTCGATGCCCAATCCCTTGATATGGTCGAGTTTTTCGATAATGCCGCGCAGGTCGCCGATGCCGTCGCCATTGCTGTCATAAAACGAGCGCGGATAGACCTGATAGACCACGGCCTCCTTCCACCAGCGTTTCACATAGCCGTTCGGTGTGGTTTCTGACGGAGATGACATGGGCGCGCTTTCAGTTAGGCAGGTAAGTAAGAAACCCCACCACCACGCCTATAAAGAATGGGCGTGGTCCCCCTCCCCAGTTCTACTGGGGAGGGGGACCGACGTGCTCTTGCGCGTTGGTGGTGGGGTTTCTTACTTTCTCAAGGCCGCAGTCTGGCCGCAAAAATCCCCTCTTGCAATGGTCACGAAAAATACGCATATAGGCCGCGAGACGGCTGGGCGGAGGCCTCGCCAATCTGGTCAGGGC
>FSVH01000246.1_pt1 | contig 11471 bp, 8 predicted proteins | sample 1637631 | NCBI WGS metagenome assembly FSVH01 (sample SAMEA3914814, study PRJEB12502) | metagenome | biome: forest; material: soil | place: USA | collected 2011-09-16 | depth 0.1 m | reverse complement strand
GCTTCGCGGCGACCGTCTCCGCCAAACTGAGCGTCACGGGGACAGCGGACGTGGCAAAATGAATCGGCGGGAACTTCTGATCAGCGGCGGCCTGACGGGTGCCGCACCCCTGCTGATGGCGGCCAGGGCGGCGGGGCATCCTGTTATTCTGGCCGTTATTCTGCTGCTCGATCCCTCCAATCCGGCCGTTGCCTCGTCGCCCGTACAGCGGGCGGCGGGCGCGCTGGAAACAGCCCTGCGCGACGCAGGCTTCACCGTCAGCCGCGCGACAACGCCAAAAGCGGGTTTTGTCATCCACGGCCTGATCCCGCCCCCTCATGGCACCTTGCCGCCTGCTGAAAGTTTCGAGATCACGGGCGCCGACGGCCAGCTCACGGTCACCGGCGGCGACGCACGCGGCCTGAGCTACGGTCTGCGTGAACTGGCCGATCGCGTGCGCCGGGATGCGGCCAGCGCCCTCGATTTCGCCCAGCCCCTGATCGAACGCCCCGTCAATCCGGTGCGCAGCGTGATGCGCCAGTTCACCAGCGAGGCCTACGACAAGGCCTGGTTTTACGACCGCGACATGTGGCCTGCCTATCTCTCCATGCTGGCCGACCAGCGCTTCAACCGCCTGCACCTCGCCTTCGGCCTGGCCTATGACGCCCTGCCCAAGGTGCGCGATTCCTACTTGCTGTTCACCTACCCATTCCTGATCGATGTTCCTGGCTACAATGTGCGGGTCAGCGGCCTTTCCGACGCCGAGCGCGCGCGCAATCTCGACACCCTGCGCTATATCAGCGAGCAGACCGTAGCCCACGGTCTCGATTTCCAGCTTGGCCTGTGGATGCACGGCTATGACTGGCCGGCCTCACCCGGTGTGGCGATGATCGAGGGCCTGACGCCCGATATTCACGGTGCCTATTGCCGCGACGCGCTGGCCCTGCTGCTGAAAGAGCTGCCCGCCGTTTCATCGGTCAGTATCCGCATCCATGGCGAAAGCGGCGTCAAGGAGGGCAATTACGGCTTCTGGAAGACAGTGTTCGACGGCGTGACCGCCGCCGGCCGTCCAGTCGAAATGGACCTGCACGCCAAGGGCATCGACCAGAAGATGATCGACCAGGCCCTGGCCACCGGCATGCCGGTCAATGTGGCGCCGAAGTACTGGGGCGAGCATCTCGGCATGCCCTATCATCAGGCGGCCATCCGTGAATATGAAATGCCGAAGCCCGGCCAGGTCGGCAAGGGCATGATGCCGCTGAGCGAGGGTGCCCGCAGCTTCACCCGCTACGGCTATGCCGATCTGCTGCGTGACGACCGGCGCTATACCGTGCGTCATCGCGTCTTTCCCGGCACACAGCATCTGCTGGCCTCGTCGCCCGATCCGGCCTACGGCGCCATGTTTGGCTTCTGCGGCTCGACCGGTGCCGATATCATGGAACCCCTGACCTTTCGCGGCCGGCGTGGCACAGCGACGGCCACACCACGCAGCGGTTATGCCGCCACGAAGATGGAAGCCCGCTGGGACTGGCAGAAATACGATGCGTGGTATCGCGGTTTCGGCCGCGCGCTCTATGGTTCGTCTGTGCCCGCACCGGATACGCCGCTGAAGGCCGCCCTCGCTTCGGCCAGCCGCATCCTGCCGATCGTCACCACTGCCTATATGCCGTCTGCGGCCTGTGACGCCTACTGGCCCGAAGTCTACTGGAACCAGCCGCTCACTGCCGAACCTGTCCCCAATCCTTACAGCGATACTTTGGCGCCGAGAGTGTTCGACAACGCCACGCCGCTCGATCCGCAACTGTTTTCGTCCATGCGTGATTACGCTGCCGAACTGACTGGTGAGGCCAGCGGCAGGGTATCGCCAATCCAGGTCGCCACATGGCTGGAAAGTCTGGCGAAGGATACGGAAACAAGCCTCGCTCAGGCCGGTCGGCCCAATTCAGTCGAGGAAGCCAGGCTGGGAACCGACATCGCCATCCAGGCGAAGCTCGGCAGTTTCTTCGCTGCCAAGTTCCGCGCCGGCGTACTGTTCGCGTTATATAACCAGAAGCAGAACCGCCACGCCCTGGAAGCCGCCATCGCGCAATACGAAAAGGCGCGCGGAGCCTGGGCAGCGATTATCGCGCTCGCCGATGGCATCTATGGCGATGTGTCCTCCAGCGACATGCCGTCCGAAAGCGGCGCGTGGGCCGACAAGCTGCCGGCCATCGACGCCGATATCGCCGCGCTGAAAGCTCTCGTGCCGTTAGCCAGAACCGGTGATGACGCCGCCATGACCGACGCCATTGCGACAGCTCTCTCCACCCCGCCGCTCACTCCGGCACAGGTCACCCATCAGGCTCCCGCAGCCTTCACTTCCGGCGATGCGGTAACGCTTACCTTCACGGCTTCACCCGATGCTACGGCCGTCAGGCTGTGGTACCGGCATGTCAGCCAGGCCGAGCGCTGGCAAAGCACGGACATGATCCGCAACGGCACGAACTGGCAAACGGTCATTCCGGCGGATTACACCGCGTCTCCCTATCCCTTGCAGTATTATGCCGAGGTCACGGAAACGTCGCAACGCATCGCGCTCTATCCGGGTCTCAGCCAGGAACCCCGGACGCTGCCCTATATCGTGCTGCGCCGGACCGCTACCGTTTAACCGGCTTTTTGCGGATCGTCGTCCGGTTCTTCCTCGACACGGCCCTTCAAGGGTGACTGACCGTCGAGTTCGTTGGCCGGGCGCGGTATGGCCACCGTATCCCGGTCACGTTCAAGCGCGGGTGTGCCGCCGGAGGGCGGGTTCGGTTTGCGGACATCGGTCATGACAGCCTCCTTGGAAAACAGCCATCCTACCGCGCGTGCCATAAATTATCGGACAGGATCGAGGCCGAGGTCATAAGTCTTTGGCAAGGGCCTATTCTGTCCCGTTGGCCATTCGCCCGGAAACCAGAAAGAACGCGCTGGCCGATGCCAGTACGCAGGCCCCGGCACACAGGCTCATCGCGCCGTGAAAGCCGGTGATCAGGTCATGGCCGGACGCGCCAAGCACCCCGCCCAGCAAGGCCGTGGCGATCATGCCCGCCGTCCGCGCCACGGCGCTGTTGAGGCCCGACGCAGAGCCGGTATGGGCATCATCGACCGATGACAGCACCGCCGTCGTCAGCGGTGCCACCGCGCCGGCCATGCCGATGGCCAGGACAAGGATTCCGGGGAAAACCTCCGTCCAGTAATTCGCCTGCTCATCGATGCGCAGCAAAAGGACGAAACCGACGGCCACCAGCAAAGGCCCGATGGTCAGCGGCAGGCGCGAGCCGGTCTTTTCCGCCACGCTGCCCATGATCGGAGACGCCACGGCCAGCAGGGCAGCGAACGGCAAAAGCGCCGCGCCCGCCCCGGTGCCTGAATAGCCGGCAGCCTTGATCAGCACATAGGGCACCAGCACCATCAGCGCGCCAAGCGCCCCGTATAACAATAGGGTCAACAGGGTAAGGCCGGCGAAGGTGCGCGAACCGAACAGCGCCAGCGGCATCATTGCCGAATTACCACGCGCCTTCTCGACATAGAGAAAGGCGCCCGCCAAAACCACACCCACAGCCGTGGCGATGATCGCCGCCGGGGTCCAGCCGGCCGGCCCCGTACCGATGGTCAGGCCCCACGTAATCGCGCCCAGACTGCCCGTCGCCAGCAGACCGCCCGGCACATCGAGCGCTGAGGCCTGTGGCCCGCGCGCCGTATCCTTGATATAGACCAGCGCCAGGCCGATGGCCCCCAGAGCGGGCGGCAGGTTGATCAGGAAAATCGAGCGCCAGCCAATGGTATCGATCAGCCAGCCGCCGAGCACCGGCCCTACAGCGCCCATCACCGCGCCGGCAGCAGCCCAGATGCCGACCGCCCGTCCCTTGGCCTCACCTCTGAATGACCCGCCAAGAATGGCCAGACTACTCGGCAGCAGGATCGCCGCGCCAACGCCCTGCGCCGCCCGTCCCACCAGCAGCCAGAACAGGCTGGGCGCCAGCGCACACGCCAGTGAAGCGACAGAGAACAGCGCCGTCCCCATGATCAGCAGGCGCTGACGGCCAAACCGGTCCCCCGCCGCGCCACCCAGCAGTAACAGGGCGCCCAAAGGCAGCAGATAGGCATTGATGATCCATTGCAGATCACCCGCGCCGGCATTCAGTGACGCGCCAATCGCCGGCAGGCCGACATTGACCACCGAGCCGTCGATAAAGGATAGGCTCGACGCCAGTATGGTGGTCAGCAGGATCAGGCCTGCATGGCGCGGTTGCGCATCCGTGTGGGCCGTCATGCCGGTTTCAGGCCCTTCAATACGGTAGGCCACAACTCCGAGACGGTCGGGTGGATCGGCACTGCCCATTGCAGCACATCATAGGTCACGCCAGCATTCATCATGTCGAGTACGCCGTGGATGGCTTCGTCACCACCGATGCCGAGCATGGCTGCGCCGAGGATCTTCTGCGTTTCGGCATCCACGACCACCTTCATGAAGCCCTGTGTCTCACCCTTCTCGACCGCCCGGCCAACACGGCTCATCGGCCGCGTACTGACCAGCACCTTATGTCCGGCCTTCTGCGCCTCGGCCACGCCCATACCGACCCGGCCAAGCGGCGGATCGATATAGAGCGCGTAGCCCAGGATACGATCGCTGACCTTGCGGTTGTCGCCATCGAGCAGGTTGGCGGCGACGATCTCGAAATCGTTGAAAGCGGTATGGGTAAAGGCGCCCTTGCCATTACAGTCGCCCATGGCCCAGATACCCGGCACGTTCGTCTGGAGATCGTCACCGACCTCGATATAGCCACGCCCATCGAGTTTTATACCGGCGGAGTCCGCACCGAGATCGTCGGTATTGGGCTTCCGACCCGTGGCCACCAGCAGGTCGGAGCCGGTTACCGCACCATCGGACAAATTCACGGTAATGCCGTCCTCGCCTTGCGATACGTTCAGGATATCGACACCGGCATGTACGCTGATACCTTCGTCTTCCAGTATCCTGCGAATGGCGTCGGAGATGTCGGCGTCCTCGCGCGCGATCAGGTGCGCGCCCTTTTCGATCACCGTCACCTGCGCGCCAAAACGGCGATACATCTGGGCGAATTCCAGCCCGATATAGCTGCCGCCGAGAATGATCAGGTGTTCGGGCACACGATCAAGCGTCACGATTGAGCTGTTGGTCAGGCACGGCACATCGGCCAGCCCCGAAATCGGCGGAACAGCCGCCCGCGCTCCGACATTGAGGAAAATCTTCGGCGCCGAAATCAGCTCATCGCCAACCTGCAAGGTCGTCGCATTCTGGAAGCGGGCATGACCGGTCATGACCGTCACATTTTCCATACCGTGCAGCCATTTTTCGATGCCTGTGCGGGCATCCATCGTCACCTTGTGGGCGCGCGCCGCCACCTTTTTCATGTCGATGCGGACATCGCCGATGACCACGCCGAAATCCGCGCCGCGCCGCGCCAGATGGGCGGCATAGGCGCTGGCCACCAGCGCCTTGGTCGGCATACAGCCCGTATTGACGCAGGTGCCGCCGAACAGCTTGCGCTCGACGAGGCAGACGGATTGTCCCGCCTCGCTAAGGCGTTCAGCCAGCGAAGGGCCAGCCTGGCCTGCCCCGATGATGATAGCGTCGAAGGTTTTCATGGGGCAGCTCCTGATTGCGCGGTGGCGGGATGGTTACGCGCTACAAAGTAAAAATACAGCCGGAAAACAAAAACCGGACTTTGACATGCCAGAATCTGTCAGCAGTGGCGATCGGCGCTCTGGTGAGTCAGGAATGACCTCCCATCTATGCCCTGTCACAACAGGAGGCACTTATGACCGATAAGCCCGTAAAAATCCCTGGCCCCGATCACCCTATCACAATCACACCGGAAGCGAGACGCGTGGTCGTCAAGGTGGGCGGCAAGACGATTGCCGATACGCAAAAGGCCTTGTCGCTGAAAGAGGCCAGCTATCCGGCGGTTCTCTATATCCCGCGCGAAGACGCCGACATGTCGCTGCTGGAACGCACCGATCACAGCACCTATTGCCCCTATAAGGGCGATTGCAGCTATTACAGCATTCCCGCCGGCGGCGATCGGTCGAGGAATGCGGTCTGGACTTATGAGACGCCTTACGACAGCGTCTCGCAAATCGCTGGCCATCTGGCTGTCTATCCGGATCGCGTCGATTCCATCGAAATCCTGTAAGCCGCGCAACTTTCACGTCCTATTTAAAACTTACATTTTCCCGACATATAGTCGGCCGAAAATAGGGGCCAGCCATGGATACCGTTCACCACCCGATGACGGGAGAGACGACCGAGCACAGGCCGCTGGCCTGCGCCTACACAAAGCTGCGAGCCTATACGCTCGACCTGATCAGGCCCTTGTCTGCCGAGGACATGATCGTGCAATCCATGCCCGACGCCAGCCCGGTCAAGTGGCATCTAGCGCATACCACCTGGTTCTTCGAGACATTTCTATTGAAGGCTCAGCCCGGTTACCAGGAGTTCGATCCGGCCTATGCCTACCTGTTCAATTCCTATTATGAAGCGCTGGGGCCACGCCAGCCGAGGGCCCAGCGCGGTCTGCTGACCCGGCCGCCGCTGGGCGATATTCTGGCCTATCGTGCCCATGTCGATGCCGGCATGGAGCGACTGCTGCAATCTGATCCGACCGCTGAAATGGAAGCCTTGATCCGCCTCGGCATCGCCCACGAAGAACAGCATCAGGAACTGATCCTGATGGACGTTCTGCACCTGCTGGCACAATCGCCGCTGAAACCCGTCTATTGCCCGCGCACACCGGCGGATACCGGCGGCAAGCGCGGCCGGTTCCAGCTCAGGCCCGGTGGGCTGGTCGATATAGGCTATGAAGGCACGGGCTTTGCCTTCGACAATGAATCTCCGCGCCACCGCACCTGGCTGCAACCCTTCGAAATCAGCGACCGGCTCGTCACCAATGGCGAGTGGCTGTCCTTCATGCAGGACGGCGGTTACAGCCGCCCGGATCTGTGGCTCTCCGATGGCTGGGCGCAGGTCCAGGCGCAGGGCTGGAATGCACCGTTTTACTGGCAGGCCGAAGACGATGGGTGGCGTGAAATGACCCTGCGCGGTCCGCAGACCATCGCCCTTGAAGCGCCGGTCACCCATATCAGCTATTACGAGGCCGATGCCTATGCCCACTGGGCCGGTGCACGCCTGCCGACCGAGGCTGAATGGGAAGCCGCGGCCGCCGATGGCGTGCTGGAACAGGTGGATAATGTCGCCTGGCAATGGACCGGCAGCGCCTATCTGCCCTATCCGGGTTTCCAGCCCGGCACAGGCGCGGTCGGTGAATATAATGGCAAGTTCATGAGCGGCCAGATGGTGCTGCATGGCGGCTCCGCCTTTACCCCCGCTGGCCATTCGCGCCCGACCTACCGCAACTTCTTCGCACCGGACAAGCGCTGGGTGCGTTCCGGCCTGCGTCTGGCGCGTGATCTCGCCGCCAATAATGCGGGCGATGTTTCCGACGCTGGTTTTGCCGCCGATGTAGTACGCGGCCTGTCAGCGCGGCATAAATCCCTGTCGCCGAAATATTTCTATGACGCCGCCGGTTCCGAATTGTTCGAGGCCATTTGCCGGCTCGACGAATACTACCCCACACGCACCGAAACCGCCCTGCTCACCGGCATTGCGCCTGAACTGACCGCCGATATTCCCGCCAACGCCGTGCTGGTCGAATTCGGCAGTGGCGCCAGCGACAAGACGCGTCTGCTGCTCGATGCCGCTCCGCAGATCAGCGACTATGTCCCGATCGATATCAGCGAAGACGCCCTGCGCCACGCCACCCTGCGTCTCAAGGCCGCCTATCCGAAACTGTCGGTAACCCCGGTGGTCGGCGATTTCACCTCGGACGTTTCGCTGCCCACGGCCTTGAAAGGCCGGCCATTGATCGGCTTCTTCCCTGGCTCGACCATCGGCAATTTCACCTATTCCGAGGCCGTCGCCTTCCTGCGTACCGTGCGCGGCTTGCTGGGCCAGAATGCCCGCCTGATCCTCGGCGCCGACATGGTCAAGGATGAGGTGACACTGGTGGCCGCCTATGATGACGCCTTGGGCGTGACGGCGCAGTTCAACACAAACCTGCTGGTCCGTATCAACCGCGAACTCGGTGGCAATTTCGACCTCGGTGCCTTCGATCATCTCGCCGTATGGAACCCGGAGTATGAGCGCATGGAGATGCATCTCGTCTCGCGCAAGGACCAGATCGTCACGGCGGCCGGCCACGCCTTTGCCTTCAAAGCCGGTGAACGCTTCCATACCGAGAATTCGCACAAGTTTACGCCGGGTTCACTGGCAAGACTGGCAGCGGAGTCCGGCTGGAAAATCGACCGGCAATGGATCAGCCCGGCACCTGAATTCGGTATCTTCAGTCTCGGTTCCTGATCTGCACAAATCGCGCGACATAGTCATCCGCCGGATGCTTGAGGATGTCGTCCGGTGTGCCGGTCTGGATGATCGCGCCGTCCTTCATGATGACGATGTGGTTGCCCAGCCGTACCGCTTCGTCGAGGTCGTGCGTGACAAAAACGATGGTCCGCTTCAGGCGCTTTTGCAGGCCTGATAGCAGGTCCTGCATATCGGCACGCGTCAGGGGGTCGAGTGCGGAAAAAGCCTCATCCATCAACAGGATGCCGCTTTCAACGGCCAGGGCGCGCGCCAGCCCGACTCGCTGTTTCATACCGCCGGAGAGCGCATCGGGACGGGCTTTTTCGTAGCCTTCCAGACCGACCGCGGCGATCCATTCCAGCGCTTTGGGATGCGCGTCCGCCGGTTTTTCGCCGCGTGCCACAAGACCAAAGGCGACATTCTCCAGCACGTCCAGATGCGGCAGCAAACCAAAGCCCTGGAACACCATACTGACAGATGTCCGGCGAAACTCGCGCAGCGCCTGTGCGTCGAACGACCGGACATCAGTGTCATCGATCCGTATATCACCGGCGGATGGTTCGATCAGTCGGTTGATATGGCGCACCAGGGTCGATTTGCCTGAACCCGACAGCCCCATCAGCACGCAAACCTCGCCATCGGCGATATCGAGCGTCACATCATTCAGGGCCAGGGTACAGCCGGTCGCCGCCAGGATTTCCGCCTTGCCGGCGCCCTGCTTCGCCATTTCAAGCGCAGCGGCTTCCTTGCGTCCGAACAGCTTGGTGAGGTGACGCAGCTCAATCATGCGGATTGCCTTTCCCGCCAAAGCCCTGGGTAATGCGGTCGAGCACAAAGGCCAGGATCACAATCCCCAGTCCCGCCTCCAGCCCCATGCCGACATCGAGCGTCTGGATGCCGTTCAGCACCTGCTCGCCGAGTCCCCGCGCGCCGATCATCGAGGCAACAACCACCATGGACAGGGCCAGCATGATCGTCTGGTTGACGCCAGCCATCAGGGTCGGTCGTGCCAGCGGCAGTTCGACCCGCCACAACATCTGCCACGGCGTCAGACCGAACGATTCGCCGGCCTCGCGCACCTCGCGATCGACGCGCTCAATACCGAGTGTGGTCAGCCGGATCATCGGCGGCAAGGCGTAGATGACGGTGGCCAGGATGGCCGGCACCTTGCCGAGACCAAACAGCATCAGAGCGGGGATGAGATAAACAAAGGCCGGCAGGGTCTGCATGATATCGAGCACGGGCAGGCTCAAATCCTTGATCCAGTGCGATTTCGCCGCAGCGATCCCGACCGGCAGGCCGATCAACACGGCCAGCAGACTGGCGATCAGCATCAGGGTCAGGGTCTGCGTCATCAGGCTCCACAAACCGAGCAGCCCCATGACCAGCATCAATCCGCCGACAGCCGCAGTGAGCCCGATCCGTCGTGTGCCCAGCCAGGCCAGTCCCATGAAAAGGATGATCAGCAGCCACCACGGGATCACATTGAACAGGCTGTCGAGCGCCACGATGAAGCTCAGACCGGTATTGGAAATCGCCCGAAACGCCGCGCCATGATCGCGCACCAGACCGGTCACCGCGTCATTGACCGGCTGACGGATCGATAAGGTCCAACTTGCCGGAAAGTTCGATTTCACCGTGGGTGTCGTCGTCCCCAGGCTGGCCGAAATTCGCTCGGCCGTTTCCGCATCAACCCATTGCCGCCACAGGTCCGGACGGTTTTGCAGGAACCACACCGCCTGCGCCCGCGCCGTCAGTTTGCCATCGGCGCGCCGGACCAGATTGGTGTTCAATTCCTCTATAGGGAAGGTCGCTTTCATCAGCAGTCCGGCAATCGCCGGGGCTTTGCTGGCAAAGGACGTCGAAACACCATAAGCGACATCGGCCGGTGGCGCGGCGCAGCCTTGGCTGTGCTTGCCATTCTTGCTGGTCAGATCGGTCCAGCAGGCGGCCGACCACGCCGGTTCCTTGAGTTGCACCAGCCGCAACCGCCCGGCGATCGGGCTGGGTGACCAGTAATAGAAAAGCACCGGCTGTTTCTGCACATATGCCGAGGTGATGGCCGCATCCATGGCGGGTCCCGTGCCAGGCCGGAAATCGACATAGGCGCCGGTCAGGCCATAGGCCTTGAGCTTGGCACTGTTAACGCCCTCACAGGTCCAACCCGAAGGGCAGTTGAGGAAACGGCCCTTGTCCGGTTGCTCCGGATCACGGAATAAGGCGATATAGCGCGGATCAGCAAGCTGACTAACACTGTTCAGACCGGGCGCCGTCGCATTCGGCCCATGCACCATATAGTCCGGCACATACCAGCCTTCACGCGCCTCGGTAAATGGATGGCCGGTAGCCCGCACTGTGCCATCTTCCGCCGCTTTTTTCCACACATCACTGCGGCTGACCCATTCCTCGGCCAGGATCTGGATATCGTCATTGGCCAGTGCCTGTTCGAGTGTCACCGTATTGCCCGGCACCGTCTCCGTGGCGCAGCCGTAACCGCGCTCGATGATTTCCTGCATGACCGCGGTAATGAACTCGCCACTTTCCCAATTGATGCCGGCCAGTCTTATCGGCTCAGCCACGGGACAGTTCGGTTTCGCCAGGGCGGCACCGGCCTGGCAGATGAAAATGGCGAACAGGACAAGCGTCCATATTCGGGCTGTCTGTGTTGCATTTCGGAACATAAGACGCCTCAAGGCCAGCTCCCGCCTGCCACGCGGAGGTAATTACCGCCGCGACAGTCAATCAGAGCGACCATACATGTGCAATCACGTTATTGTTTTTTTGCGCCCGTCACTCAAGTGGCTACATTTTTTCAGATGACGCCGCTTCGTGATCACAATTTTAGCTTCCGCTGTTATTAACGGGCCCATCAAGGCTCATTCAGGCCTCAAGCCCTAATCATAATACGAACTGAGTGAGCCTCGCAGCTTACCTGAGTAATCAAAAAATACCTTATCTGGAATTAACTCTTTAAAAACTTCCGATCGCGCCACTATTTTATTTCAAATTTGTGATATTTTTATTATAATTTCTAATTTTCTTCTTTCGTTTTTTATAAAAACTACCTGAT
>FSVH01000304.1_pt1 | contig 11496 bp, 9 predicted proteins | sample 1637631 | NCBI WGS metagenome assembly FSVH01 (sample SAMEA3914814, study PRJEB12502) | metagenome | biome: forest; material: soil | place: USA | collected 2011-09-16 | depth 0.1 m | reverse complement strand
TTGGTGCCGGTGATGAGGTTCTTCAGTTCGACCTGGGCGAAGGCGCCGCCCTTGCCTGGCTTTACGTGGTGCGACTTCACGACGGACCACAGGCCCTTCTGATATTCGAGCACCATGCCGGGCTTGATCTGATTAACGTTGATTTTCATGAGATACGACTTGTCAAAAAAGAAACTTGGTGGCGGCGTTCCTACTCGGAATGGTCACCAAAGGCAAGGGGGACCAGATTTTCAATCTATATAATCATATAAAGATATCTTTATATCTTTATTGACTTCGTTCTGGTTGCGGATTAGCTTGCCTGTTGACTGAGGTCTGCGGAGGCGCTTGCGTGTCCGGAGCTAAGAGGGAAGCCGGTTCAATTCCGGCGCTGTTCCCGCAACTGTAAGCGCGGAGTTCCGACGCGGTATCCACTGGGTGACAGCCTGGGAAGGTGCTTCGGGGCATTGATGTGTGAGCCAGGAGACCTGCCCCAGTTCTTATATTCACCACGGGCGGGGTTTCCAGTGGGGCGCATAAACACCGTGCTCTTTGGCGCGTCTGTACCGCTGCGCTCAATGAACCTTTGCTCCCAATTCTGGGATCAAACCAATGACTATCATCCAAACCGCCAATCTCGGTTTTCCGCGGATCGGCAAGCGGCGCGAACTCAAGGCCGCGCTTGAAGCCTTCTGGTCGGGCAAGAGCGAAGCTTCGGCCCTGCTTGAGACTTCGGCCAGCCTGCGGGCACAAAACTGGCTGCGCCAGAAGGAACTGGGCATCGATATCCTGCCCTCGAACGATTTCTCGCTCTATGATCATCTGCTCGATACCGCCTTTATGGTCGGGGCGATTCCGGAAGCACACAAGGCCGCCGGCAAGTCTGATCTCGATACCTATTTCCTGATGGCGCGCGGCTCCGGAGACGAGCGCTCAGCTTGCGGGCACACTCATGGTCTTGGGCACGGAACCGGTGTTACCGCGCTGGAAATGACCAAGTGGTTCAACACCAATTATCACGTCCTGGTCAGCGAACTGAAGCCGAGCCAGACTTTTGAACTGACGCACAACAAACCGCTGGCCGACTATGCCGAAGCGAAAGCATTGGGCCACCAGACGCGTCCGGTGCTGGTCGGGCCGGTGACCTTCCTGTCGCAGGCCAAGCCGGCGATCGGTGGCTTCAACACCTTGAGCCTTTTGCCGCGCCTGTTGCCGGTCTATGCCGAGGTCCTGCGTTCGTTGCGCGATGCCGGCGCCGAGTGGGTACAGATCGATGAGCCCGTACTGGCCAGTGCGCCGAGCGGACAGGTCGCTTTGGCGCTGACCGAGGCCTACGCCCATCTGGCACGCGAAGTGCCCGGCCTGAAGCTGTTGCTGACCAGCTATTTCGACGCACATGACGCCAATCTCGAACTGGCCTTCTCGCTGCCGGTGGCCGGTGTCCATGTTGATCTGACCGTGCGCCCGGACCTGTTGGCCAAGCTACCGGCGCTGGCCGAGGGCAAGGTGGTGTCGCTCGGCGTCATCGACGGTCGTAATATCTGGAAGACCGACCTTAATGCCTTGCTGGATCTCCTGGAGCCGGTAGTGTCGCAACTGGATCAGGTCATTCTGGCGCCGTCGTGTTCGCTGCTGCATGTGCCGATCGACCTGGCGCAGGAAGAAAAGCTGGAGAATGATCTGAAGTCCTGGCTGGCCTTCGCCGTGCAGAAACTGGAAGAACTGGCCGTGCTGAAATCGGCTCTGACAAACGGCCGCGATAGTGTCGCTGAGGCGCTGGCCGCCAATGCGACGGCGATTGCGACGCGCAAGGCGTCCGGCCACATCCACAATCCGGCCGTGGCCGAACGTGTCGCCGGCCTGACCCCGCCGATGTCGGAACGCCAGAGCCCGTTTGCCGAACGCATCCTTAAGCAGCGCAAGCGTCTGAACCTGCCGCTGTATCCGACCACCACCATCGGTTCTTTCCCCCAGACCACCGAAGTCCGTGCCGCTCGTCTGCAACACGGCAAGGGGCAGCTTAGTGATGCCGACTACGAAACCTTCTTGAAGGCCGAGACCGAAAAGGCCATCCGCTGGCAGGAAGAGATCGACCTCGATGTGCTGGTCCATGGCGAGTTCGAGCGCAACGACATGGTGCAGTATTTCGCCGAACAGCTTGAGGGGTATGCCTTCACGCAACACGGCTGGGTGCAGTCCTATGGCTCGCGCTATGTCCGTCCGCCGGTGATCTTCGGTGATGTCTCTCGTCCGAAGCCGATGACGGTGGAGTGGGCGGTCTATGCGCAATCCCTGACCGACAAGGTGATGAAGGGTATGCTGACAGGCCCGGTGACCATGTTGCAGTGGGCATTCGTACGCGACGACCTGCCGCGTTCGGCTGTTTGCCGCCAGATCGCTTTGGCCATCCGCGACGAGGTGCTCGATCTCGAAGCCGCCGGTATCCGCGTCATCCAGATCGATGAGGCGGCCTTCCGCGAAGGCCTGCCGATCGATCCGGCACAGTGGCAAGCCTATCTCGACTGGGCGGTCGAGTGCTTCAAGATTGCTTCGGCCGGGGTAGCCGATGAAACCCAGATCCACAGCCATATGTGCTATTCGGAGTTCAACGATATCATCCGCGCCATCGGCGCCATGGATGCCGACGTCATCTCCATCGAGACCTCGCGCTCGAACATGGAACTGCTGGAAGCCTTCATCGACTACAAGTATCCGAACGAGGTCGGGCCAGGCGTCTATGATATCCACAGCCCGCGCGTGCCGGAACAGGCCGAGATGGAGCGTTTGTTGGCCAAGGCCGGTCAGCGCCTCAAGCCGGAGCAGATCTGGGTCAATCCGGACTGTGGCCTGAAGACACGCGGCTGGGCCGAAACGAAGCCCGCACTGGAACGCCTGGTGGGGGCCGCGAAGGCTCTGCGCGCCACACATCCTGTTTGGGTGTAACCTGCTGGTCAGGTCCGCATCCTTGAGTTAGGGTGCGGGCCTGATTTCATTTGGGGGGAATGTCATGGCGCGCTATGTAGCCGGCTTTGTGGTTTTGGGTCTTCTGGCCGTTACTGCCTGTTCGCCGCGGACATCTGAAGAAACACCGGCGTCCTCCGAAGCCGCCTCGGAAGCTGTGGCGTCCAGCCTGCCGCCGGCCGACTACACCTCGCTGGCCAATGTCATGACCTGCGACTGGCCGGTAAAGAAAACCGACACGGCCGAAAGCCTGCTGGCCACCTACAAAAGCTACGCCAAGGTAGCCAGCATTCCTGCCGCGGAAGGCATGGAAGAAAAAGGCGTGGTCATCTACGGTGACGATCCGCGCCGCAAGGTCGAGGTCTTTTTCTACGACGCAGACATGACCGAAGTGTCGATGGTGCTGGTGCGGGGCGACTCCCAGTGGTCCGGTCCCAAGGCGCTGCATCTCGGCAGCACGCTCGCCGATGTAGCAGCGGCCAATGAAAAGCCCTTCAAGCTCGGTGGGTTTGACTGGGATTACGGCGGCTATGTCAGCGACCTGAATCACGGCAAGCTGGCGAAGATCAAGGGCAAATGCACATTAGGCATCCGCCTCGGCATTCCGGAAAATGGCGGCCCTGTGGCGGATTCGATCGAAGGCGAGCGGACGCTGGTCTCAACCGATCCGGCGGTGATCGCTGCCGGCCCGGTGGTGGAGGAACTAACCGTCGGCTGGCCAGCCAAGCCGCAGGCAAACGCGGTAGAAGACTAGGGCCGTCCGGCCTTGCCACCATTGGCCAGGTGGCGCTTGAAGAGATCCAGCTTTTCCGCTGGCAGCACTGGCTGAGCCTGCGTAGTGACATCGATCATGTTGATCTGCGGGTTGGCGGAATCGACCGCCGGCCAGTGCGGCAGGCCATCACCATTGGGATCGCCGGTCTTGATGAAATTCAGCCAGTAACGGCTGATCATCTGCGACAGAGTATGGTCATCGGCCGTGAACGGGCGATTGGCGGCATCCAGCGTGCGAAAGACATACGGAATTTCCGACGAGTGGAACGCGCCGTACTTGGCCGCTGTAGGGCCGGGTTCGGGATGCGTCCAGAGATAGGCGAAGACGGATGTGTGGCTCCGACTCAGGCGCTTCTGCGCCCAGACCGTCATCGAAGCCAGTTCGCTGTCGCGCGCCAGGGCGTCCCGCGAGGCATGGCTGGTGTCGCCGGCCGGATAGAGTTTGAGAACGGTGTCGGCCTGATCGCCATAGGCCTTGTGGACGGCGTCGGTGTAGGTCTCAACCGTCAATGTATCCGGGAAATAATAGCTGGCAAAGCTGTCCTCATTGGCGGTCATGCCGGTCAGGATCGGCACGTCACTGGCGTCTTCGCGGCTGACCGCATCGGCATCGGGCAGAACAACGCCATCGATGCTGGGCGCGAACGAAACATGCTGACCGCCGGCCTTTGCCTTGGCGGCGGTGGCATCCAGTTCGGCGGGTGTTAGTTTGCGCAGGTCATCAAGGCTTTGCGCACCGGCGGCGGCCATGACCGCGACGCCGAGGGCTTGCGCCGTGGCCATATCGCCCGGCGGCGGATTGAGGCCGGAACCGCTTTCGGCAATGGCCTGCTGAAAGAGGCCCTTGGCGCGCGGGCTGGCCAGTAGGTCATGGACCGAAGCGGCGCCGGCAGACTGTCCGGCCACGGTGACATGCGACGGATCACCGCCGAAGGCCGCGATATTGTTATGCACCCATTGCAGGGCGGCGATCTGGTCGAGCAGGCCATAAGTGCCGGAACCTTCACCAAGCTCCGGGTGCGCCAGAAAACCGTAGATGCCGACGCGGTAATTGATGGTGACGACGATAACGCCTTCGGCAGCCAGCGCCGCGCCATTATAGATGGCGACCGATCCGGAACCGCCGGTAAAGGCGCCGCCGTGTATCCACACCATGACCGGCAGTGGCTTATCGGTTTTGGCCGGCGCCCAGACATTGAGATAGAGGCAATCTTCGCTGACCGCGCCATGCGGTTCATATTCGGCGGTCCACGGACCAAGGCCACCGGTCAGGTTCTGCTGGCAGTTGACGGCGAAATGTGTGGCGTCACGGGTGCTGGTCCAGTTCGCCGGCGGCTTCGGTGGTTGCCAACGCAGCGCGCCTGTGGGCGGGGCGGCATAGGGCAGGCCGAGATACGCCGTGACCACACCCTGAGACTGCCCTGAAACATCACCCTGCGCGACATGAACGGTGGCGGCCTGTGTGCTGGTAACACCAAGCAGGCAGGCAACCAGTAAGCTCGCAAAAGCCAGAAAGCCCGCAAAATGAAATCTGATCATCGGTTCCGCCCTGATATTTGGACGGCACAATATCATGACACCGGTTTACCGCAAGACAATCGACGCCGCGAAGGCCATGGTGGCGACGAAAGCCAGCCCCAGCGCCGCGAACCCCAGCATGTATTTGGTCTTGTAAGTCATATATGGCCCCCGCCAGAACGCGCGGACAATGCCACATTTCCTGAAAATGCCAAGTTACAACCCTGTCAGGTTGCAGAAATCGCCGCGATCAGCGCTTTTACGCCTGCGGCGGCACCTTGGGGATGGTTCCACACCGCGCCACTGACGGCGATAAAATCAGCACCGGCCCTGGCCACTTCACCGGCGTTTTCGGCCGTAATACCACCGATGGCGACGCAGGGAACCTCGACCGTTTCCTGCCAGATGCTCAGGGTTTCCAGTTCAGCCATGTGCTCGACGTCTTTGGTCGTCGTGGGGTAGAAGGCGCCGAAAGCCACATAATCTGCTCCGGCCTCGGCGGCATCCATGGCCAGATCACGGCTGTTGTGGCAGGTGACGCCAATCATCGCGTCTTTGCCGAGCAGGGCACGCGCCTCTTTCAGCGGCATGTCGGACTGGCCGATATGGACGCCGTCGAGCTTCAGCGACTTCACCAGTTGTACGCGATCGTTCATCAGCACGGCGACACCACGATCCTGTGCGATCGGGGCAATGATCTTTGTGAGAGCGATCAGGTCGTAATCGTTCAGGTCTTTCAGCCGGATTTGCAGGGCGGCGACATCACCGGCATCGAGCGCCGCTTCCAGTTCGCGCGCGAAGGCGGCGACATCGGGAATGGCAGGGGGGGTGATGAGGTAAAGACGGGCCTGATGCATATTTGGGGACATGCGCGGTATTTTGACCGAAATCAGGCGAAGACGCAAGGTTGAAGTCTGGAAAAGACGTGTGACCGCAAGGAAACTCTAAGGGAGAGACCTTATCCGCATTTTACCTCAGAGCGGGCCTTTCAAATGGTTTTAGCGATATCCTTGACTAAAATAACGCCGATCTGACGGGCGGCAGAAATGCACATAACGGAGAGTTTCATATGGCTTTTAATACCAATACAATGACGGCGGGGGCCGCGATCATTCTGGCGCTGGCGGCCGGTGCGCCCTTGGCTGCCCAAGCCCAAACCCAATATGACGGCTATTGCTATGTCAAGAAGGGCGCCAACACGACGGGTACGGTAGTCGGCGCTGTGGCCGGCGGCGCGCTGGGCAGTCAGGTTTCCAAGAATGAAAAAGGGCTGGGTACCATTGCGGGCGCTGTTCTTGGCGGCGTTATCGGCAACAAGGTCGACAAGAGCAATGATACCTGCCTGAACGGCGAGTATTATTCCTACCAGAGCAGTTCCTACACGCCGGCCTATGCGCCGGACGGCTATAACGTCGTCTATTACAAGTCGCGCCCGAACGCCAAGATGTACAGCGTCGTCTATTACGACACTCAGCGTCATACCAGCCCGTCCTATGGCTATAATACCAATAACAACAGCAGCTATAACAACAATGGCGGCTATGCCTATAATCAGGGCATGCAAGGCTGGCGCGATGACAGCGGTACCTGGCATGAAGGCAAGCCCGTCGCTTTCGGCTGGAAAGACAGCAAGGGCAAGTGGCACGAAGGCCAGCTTCAAGCCTATGGGTACAGGGACAGCAGCGGTCGCTGGCGCGAAAGCAGCGCCCCGTCCTATGGGTACAATAATAACTAAGGCTATTCTGCAAAGCCCTCCGGAATCTTTCGGAGGGCTTTTTATGACCCGTTTCGGTGCGAATGACTTGCAATTGAATCGCCGGTATGTTATTTGAGACGCATTCGCATTGTCATCCAGCCTGAGTTTGCCGTGTACGTCTGTAATTGTAACGCTATCCGCGAACGTGACGCCCGCAACGCCATCGATTCCGGCGCGGCCACGGTCAAGGCGGTCTTTGATCACTGCCAGACTCGTCCGCAATGTGCCAAATGCGTCTGCGATATCCGTGAAATGATTGATAACGCTCAGATCACCATGTCGATGGCGGCGGAATAGCGTTTAAATTCCGGCATTTGCCGCTGCGATTAAATCCTATTTTCATTCGCAGTAAGTTTTTGTTTTTATTTGAGAAAGTATCTTCACAGGCCTTGCCCTGCGGATTATGCTGCGCGCTGTAATATATTTGAGGCAGGAGCGCGCCATGAAGGGTCAACCCGAAATCATCAAGCTGTTGAACAAGGTGCTCACCAATGAGCTGACCTCGGTAAACCAGTATTTCCTGCACGCCCGCATGATCGAGAACTGGGGCATGTATCATCTCGGCCGCATCGTCTACAAGGAATCGATCGAGGAGATGAAGCACGCCGATCTGCTCATCAAACGCGTCCTGTTCCTTGATGGTCTGCCTAATTTGCAGGATCTTCATAAGCTGAAGATCGGTGAAACCATCACCGAGTGCCTGGAATCGGATTTGCGCCTTGAACTGCACGGCCGCGAAACGCTTGTGCCCGGCGTCAAGTTTTGCGACGACCACATGGACTATGTCAGCCGCGAACTGCTGCGCCGCATACTGGAAGACACCGAGCATCATATCGACTTCCTCGAAACCCAGCTTAACCTGATCAAGCTGATGGGCGAACCCAACTATATCCAGAGCGCCATGAAGGAAATCGAAGGAGAAGGTTAATCCTTTCCTAAATGGGTCCGAAATGGGCTTTGACCTTTCGAGGCGAACCTCCTAACGTGCCGCGGCAAATCAGGACGGATTTGCGGAGCTGGGACCGGTTGGTGTGAGCGTTATGAACCGCAGAGAGTTTGCGAGACTGGGGCTGGCTGGTGCGGCTGTATTTGCCGGGGCGGGGATAAACGCCTGTGGCCGCAAGCGTGATCAGGATACGGTAATCGATCCTGACGCCGATGCGTCACAGGTTATCGATCCTAAGCTCGCCGCGCAGGAAGGCACGCTTGAATGGGCGGTCAGCGGCAACTGGCGCAACGCGACCGATAAGGGGCGCGACAAATACCGCCATCCGGTCGATATGCTCAACTTCTTCGAGATCAAGCCGAAGGATATGGTCATCGATATGTGGCCGGGCGCCGGCTATATGACGGAAATTCTCGCGCCCTATCTCAGCAAGGGCAAGGGGCAATATGTCGCCGCCCTGATCGAGGCCGGTCAGCCGCCGGAAGTTGCCGCCGCCTCGCTGGAAGATAAATACCGGGCGCACTTCGATTCCGACAAAAAGCTTTACGGCACGCTGACCTATGCGGTTTTCGGTGAAACCAGCGGACCACTGGTCGAGGCGGGCGCCGCCGATTGCATCCTGTTCCTGTTGGTCATTCATGACTGGATTGCCAAGGGAATCGCCGAAAAGGCTTTCAGTGACGCCTTTGCGGCCTTGCGCCCCGGCGGGATTCTTGGCGTCGAACAGCACCGCGCCGATATCGGCAATGTGCAGGACCCTGGGGCGACCACGGGTTACGTACAGGAACCGCTCGTCAAGCAGATGGCGACGGAGGCCGGGTTCCAGTTCGTGAATGAAAGCGAGATGAACGCCAATCCCAAGGATGATAAGGATCATCCGTTTGGCGTATGGACTTTGCCGCCACAGAGATTGACAGCGCCGCGTGGACAGGCGCCTAATCCGGAATTCGACGGCAGCCTTTACGAATCGATTGGTGAGAGCGACCGTATGACGCTGAAGTTCAGGAAACCGCAATAATGGGGAAATTGCACACGTGAGCCGGATAGCCGCCCTTTCGACCAGCGCACCGCTGATGTTCACGCCGGAATCGCGCGTGCCCGAAGGTGGGGTAGGTGAGTGGTATCGTGGTGCCGGTGGCCTACGCCTGCGCCTGGGGTTCTGGCAGACGGTCAAACCGGCACGCGGAACGGTTTTCATTTCGCCGGGCCGTTCCGAACCGATTGAAAAATATTATGAAATAATCCGCGACCTGATGGCGCGCGATTTCTGCGTGGTGGCGCATGACTGGCGCGGCCAAGGGCTTTCCGCCCGTTTGCTGCCTGATCGCCTGAAATGTCACGCCCGGTCGGCCGATGAATTTCTTGATGATTATCAGCGCCTGCTTGATACTTTCGAGGACCGCGCACCGAAGCCGTGGCTCATGTTCGGTCATTCCATGGGAGGCGCGCTCAATCTCGCCACCCTGGCCAAAGGTGAGCAGCGGATCGTCGGCGCCTTTTTCACCAACCCGATGCTGCGCGTCAAAACCGGCAAGCATTCATTGTGGTCGGTCAATTTCCAGGTCAACTGGCAGGTCAATCATGGCCGCGGTTCGGACTATGTGCCGGAACTGTTCGACGATCCGTTCATGCACACCTTTGAGGATGATGCCCTGACGCATGACCGTGAGCGCTATTCGGTCTGGCACGAACAACTGTTCGCCTGTCCGCACCTGGCGGTGGGATCGCCGACCTGGGGCTGGCTGCAATTCGCGCTGAAGTTGGGAGAAGGACTGCTGCTCGACAAGGCCAAGGTGCTGAAAAAACTCAAGCTTCCGGTCAGCATTGTGTGTTCCGGCGATGATCATGTCATTAACAAGCAGCCGTCAAAGGCGTTCGCCAAGAAACTGGGCAAGGGGCAATACACTGAAATCGCCGGCGCCGAGCATGAAGTGCTGATCGAGGTCGAGGAATACCGTCGGCAGGCGATGGCTGAATTTGATGAACTGGCGGATTTCGTGGCGCCGTACGCGGTCAGTCATCAGATGCATTCAGCCGTTCAGGATAATAATGCCGGGCATGATTTTGGCCAAGGTTTCGGTCTGATGGCAGCCGATATCGCCGAGGTGGCTTCGGAACTGCCGGAAGGTATCTCGCCGGAAAGCCTGATCGCGGAAGATGAGGTCCTGCCGGGTCTGCCCGATCCGGAAGGCCAAAAAAGCGCTTAATTTGCCGCGGGCATCAGGTGGGTAAGCGCCTCGTCAAGCAAGGCCTGTGAGCCGGCGGCGATGACTTGGCCTGCTTCCGGACCAACGGGTGCGCCGTGCCAGTTGGTGACCACGCCGCCGGCGTTTTCGATCACCGGAATAATGGCTTCGATATCCCACGGTTTCAGACCCGTTTCCAACGCAATATCCATCGTGCCTGCCGCGACCATGGCGAAAGCATAGGCGTCGCAGCCATAGCGCACCAGCTTGGCGCTGGTGCGGAGATTGGCATAGGCGGTGACTTCCGCATCGGCATAGAGATGCGGATCAGTTGTACCGATAACGGCATCTGCCAGAACCGGGCCGGCGCGAACCGACAGAGGTGTACTGCCTTGTGGTGTAATCAGGCGCGAGCCGAGGGGGGAACCGAGATAGACTTCCTGAAGGACCGGCTGTGCGATCACACCGAGCACCGGTTTGCCCTGAAAACGCAGGCCGATCAGCGTGGTCCAGACAGGCAGACCGGCAATAAAGGCGCGTGTGCCATCGACCGGATCGAGCACCCAGACGAAATCGGCCTGCGGATTTTCCGTGCCGTATTCTTCGCCGATGATACCATGGTCAGGATAGTGCGTATTGATCAGGGTGCGGATGGCGCGTTCGGCCCCCTTGTCGGCCTCGGTCACCGGGTCGAAATGGACATCGGCGCGGCTGGCATTGCCCTTGTTGATTTCGCTTAAGTCGCGTTGGCGGAACAGGGGCACGGCGACGGCGGCCGCGGCGGCGGCCAGTTCGAGCGCGAAGGCTTCGAGGACGACAAAATCGGGAGCATTTTGAGACATAAGACCCGCATAGCCTGAGCGGCTATGCGGGTCCAGATGTTTATGCGGGGACAGGCCCAGGCATTATGCGTCCTCCAAAATTCTTCGTGAATTTTGGCAAGCGCGACTGCGCGCCCGAGCCGTTGCGAGGCTACCTCTTACGAAAGGATCAAGCCGTGTAAGCCGCAGGCTTACGCGGCTTGTTCGTTGTCGCCGTTCAAGCTTTTGGCCAGGTCCAGCAGGCGACGACGCGGACGCTCGGACAGGCGGTAATAGGCCTGGATGAGGTCGAGCGTTTCCTTGCGGGAAAATACTTCGATGCCTTCGTTATTGACGGCGGCGACTTCGGTCTTGTCGTCGGTCAGGCCGTCATAGAAGTAGTTGATCGGTGTTTCGAGCGCCTTGGCCAGTTGGAACAGGCGGGCGGCCGAGATGCGGTTGGCGCCGCATTCGTATTTCTGGATTTGCTGGAAGCGGATACCGACCGCCAGCGCGAGTTGTTGTTGCGTCAAACCGAGCAGACGACGGCGGCGACGCAGACGCTTACCCAGGTGC
>FSVH01000365.1_pt1 | contig 11771 bp, 14 predicted proteins | sample 1637631 | NCBI WGS metagenome assembly FSVH01 (sample SAMEA3914814, study PRJEB12502) | metagenome | biome: forest; material: soil | place: USA | collected 2011-09-16 | depth 0.1 m | reverse complement strand
TCACGCCTCGATATCAGCTTGCGACCAAGGAGAGCGTCATGGCCGAAGGTACAGTAAAATGGTTCAACTCGACTAAGGGTTTTGGTTTTATCCAGCCCTCCGAAGGCGGCAATGACGTCTTCGTTCATATTTCCGCTGTTCAGCGTGCCGGCCTGCAAGGCTTGGCCGATGGCCAGAAGGTGTCCTACGAACTGCAAAACGAGCGCGGCAAGACCGCTGCGGTCGACATTCAGCTCCTGTAAGCACGGCAGCTCCTGTAAGAGCTGACTATAATCTGAGATAAAAAAGCGCAGGCGGCGTAAGAGCGGCCTGCGCTTTTTTATTCATTGTGTCCGGATTGACGCAAAACCAAAGTGTGTATTACTGGAGCGGTGATATAAAACCGGAGAGGGGGATTCAATGTTCAGGAAATTACTAGCAGGCGCAGTTGCCTTCAGCGTAGTGGCGCTTGCGGCATGTGGAGGCGGCGGGAGTGGTGGAGGTTCGGGCGGGGGTACTTCAGTGCCGAGCCTCAATGTCAGTCTGTCGGCTTCCAGCGGCAGTGCACAGGTCAGCGAAGGGGCGACGACAACCTCATTGACTGTAACGGCGACATCGAGCGGTCACGTCTCGACGACGGTTGTACCTGATCTACAATTTGATCATGCGGTTTTCGCTTCGGTTACAGCAACGGCAGGTGCAACGGCAGGCACGTATGTGGTGACAGCACAGACCCTGCCGGACCTGAGTGGCGGAGAATACAAAGGCAATATCAGCTTTCGCCTTTGTCAGGAGAGCGGTTGTGCGCATGTTTATGCCGGCTCGGTTGTGACCTATGCCTATGACGTGACCGTGAAACTCAGGGATTGGGCAACCTATCAGCGCGATGCGGGCCATACAGGGTTTGTGCATGCCGCACTGGATAGCACTAAATTTGCCAAAGCATGGGAGTGGAGTGTCCCTGGACATCCGGAAGTTTACGCAACATCTATAGCAGCAGGTGGTAATGCAGTTTATCTGACTAGTTACTTGGGCATGGTATATGCTCTAAAGGAAACGGACGGAACAACGAACTGGACCTATGACGCCAGTTCGGAAATCTCTTCAGTTGGGGGCGCCGCGTACGATCAGGGCACCGTATATGTGCCCACTCACAATTTCCATGTCGTCAACGGTTCCGGTACGGAATATGGGGTTATTTGGGCTATCAATGCGTCTAACGGCAGCTATAAACAGGATTATAGCTTCGACGCTCAATGGTCGGCCTTGTATAATCCAACAATAAAAGACAGCAAAATGTACTATGCCGCCGGATATTACGGCGGAGAGGTATATGCCTACGATACTTTGGCCGGTACCGGCGCACGAAAATGGATTTCATCAGGTACAGGTGGATTGGTCTGGGATCAGATTACGCCTGCTGTAGATAATCAGTATGTTTACTATTATACAGGCAGCGCTTTGAATGCCTTTAACATAGGTGATGGTACGCTTGCGGCCAGCATAGCTGACCCCAATAACCTACAGTATATATATTCTTACGGTGGTGCTCCAATCGTTGGTAGTGAAGGCGATGTCATTTCATATAGTGGTTTGCCAACATCTCCGCGGCAATTGACACGCTTCAATATTTCTGCCGGATCGATTGGATGGAAGACGGTTAAAACCTATTCCAATACACCTGCGTTAGGAAAAAGCATAATCTATGCCACGCGTAACGGTCCCAATATATTGGATGCAATTAATGAAAAGGACGGCACAGTCGCTTGGTCATGGACCGCGCCGGCGGAAGACACGCAATTCATAGGCAACGTCGTTGTGACGGATAATCTGGTTTTCGTTTCCACGGACAAAAATGTCTATGCCATTGATTTGGCCACGCATCAGAAAGTGTGGTCCTATGCGGCATATGGCCAATTGGCGATTTCCGGTAACTTTATGCTTTATATTGCCTCGGCGAATACCGGGACACCGAATAAGCTTATTGCTATCAAGCTGAACTAGCCCTTTGGCGCGGCGGCGATCATGGCCCGGATATCCGCCGCGCTCAGGCCTTCGTTGCGGTAATCGCGCAGGGATTTTGAGCCCTTGCGTTTGGCGAGACGACGGCCTTCGGCGTCCAGCAACAGGGCGTGGTGGTGATATTGCGGTGTTGGCAGGCCGAGCAAAGACTGCAACAGCACCTGCGTATGCGTGGCGTCGTAGAGATCATGGCCGCGGATGATGTGGCTGATGCCCTGGCGGGCGTCATCGATCACCACGGCGAGATGGTAGGCGATGCCGATATCCTTGCGGCCGAGAATGATATCGCCATTAATCGCCGGATCGGCTTTTCGAACCTCGCCCTTTTCATTGAAGGTCAATAGGTCGTAGCGCTCGCCAAGGTGATCACGCGCGGCTTCCAGTGACAACCGCCAGGCCGGACTGGCGGGCGAGGTCTGAGGGGCGGCATCATCAGCCTGCGGAGCGCTGAGAGCGGCTTCCGCCTCGCCCTTGCGCGTCCGCTGATCGGCATAGAGCAGGCCCGTCTGCCGGAGTTGTTCCAGCGCAGCCTGGTAATCGGCCAGGTGGTCGCTCTGGCGCAATACCGGTTTTTCCCAGTCGCTGCCAAGCCAGGCGAGGTCTTCATATATCGCCGTCTCGAAGGCTGCGCGGCTGCGGGTGTGGTCGATATCCTCGATGCGCAGGATGAATTTGCCGTCATTTGCTTGCGCCGCTTCAAAGGCCGTCAGTGCGCTAAAGGCGTGTCCGGGATGCAGGTAACCGGTGGGGGAGGGGGCGAAGCGGGTGCGGTACATAATTATAGCTTAACGCCATGCCGCAAAAAATTCATAAAAATTTGCCGTTTCTTTTTAAAGGAATCGGGGCCACACTCTTGAATACAGCCTGATTATGACTGCCTGCTTTATATGAGGAGGATACGTCTTCAAACAGTTCGCTACCTGTACAGTGCTTTGTGATGCGTGTTGGAGGCCAGCATGCAGGTCCTGAAAAGTCCGCCTTCGGATTGGCGCGCGCTCGTGCTCAATGCCGATTTCCGCCCTTTGTCCTATTATCCGTTGTCCACCAAACCGTGGCAGGACGTGGTGAAAGCCGTGTTTGAGGGGCGGGTCGATGTGGTTTCGACCTATGATATCGAGATACATTCGCCGTCGATGAAGATGCGCCTGCCAAGCGTGGTGTCGCTCAAGACCTATATCGACCAGAACCGCCCGCCGGCCTTTACGCGATATAATGTTTTCCTGCGCGATCAGTTCTCATGCCAATATTGCGGCATAGATGAAGACCTGACCTTCGATCATGTCGTGCCGGTCTCTCAGGGCGGGAAATCGAGCTGGACCAATATTCTGACCGCCTGCGCGCCGTGCAACTTGCGCAAAGGGGGAAAAACACCCCAACAGGCACGTATGATGCCGGCAAAAAATCCACACCGCCCGACAATGTATCAGTTGCAGGAACTGGGTCGGCGTTTTCCCCCTAACTATCTTCACGAAAGTTGGATAGACTACCTGTATTGGGATACGTTACTGGAGGGATGACCTCGGGCGTACCGGGGGAATTCCGGCTTGGGCGTGGCATAAAATATGTCGTCTGATAAACCATTACCCGTGCGTTTCATCCTCGATGAACGCCGTTTCGGTCTTGTGTCGTTTCCGCGACCCAAGGGGCGAACCCGTATTCCCCTTGAGCCGCTGCAAAGCGCGCTGGAAGTCACGCTTGGTGTACATTTCGAGGTGAAGCGCGAACGCCTGTTCGGCCCGAAGGTATTGAGCTTCATCTATATGGGCGAGCGCGTGAAGATACGCCTGCTGGAAACCGGCGATGCTCAGATCGATCTGGCGGGGGTTGACGACGACGTGCGGGAAATCATTCTCGAACATATCCGTCAAAGCCACGATTTCGAGGCCCACTGACCCTATGGACGCGCTTACAGTCCTGCGGCGCCTGACCGCTTTCAAACCGCTACTCCTTCTTTTTATGCTGTTCTGCGCCTGGCCGGTGCTGGCCGGCATGTATCATATGATCACCCACCATGCGTGGATGATGATGGATATCGACGCCGTGCTCTGCGGCGCCAAGACCCTGGCCGCCGGACATTCGCCCTATGCCATTCATCCGCCCACCTGCGCCGGCGTTCGCCCCGCCGCCTATGTTTATGCCCCGCAGGTGGCCTGTCTCTTTATGCCGTTTATCGAACGCTTCGGCATTCCCGGCACGCGCACCCTGTTCCAGTGGGTATTACTCTATCCGGCCACTGCGTTTCTGCTGTGGTTCGCCTTGGTCCGACGCTTTGAGCATATCGATATCCGCTGGCGCTGGCTGGCCTTTTCCGGCCTGACCGCCATGACCTTCCTGTGCGCCAATGTCGGCATTGTCATGCACGCGCTGGTGCTGGCCAGTCTATTGTTGTTCCGCCGCAAGGATATCGTACAGGCAGACCTGAGCCAGACGGATATGTTTCTGGCGCGCCTGCCGTTCACCATTGCGGTGTTGCTGTGTTCGTGCGTCAAGCCGACCTTCCTGTGCTATTTCGTCATCTTCCTGTTCGATGACGTGGCGCTGTGGCGGCGGGTATTCGCTTTCAGCTGGCGCGCGGTTATGGGTATCGGCGTCAACCACCTGATGGTGATCACCGATGGTCATTTCGGCAAGGCCTGGCAGAGAACCCTGCACTCGGTCACCCTGGCGCGGCAACCGGGCATGGGCTGGTTCGAATTGACCAATTTTGTCTTCCATGTGCCGGGCAAGTCCGACCTGAACTGGCAACTCGCCCTCGGCTTCATGGCGGTGATGGGGCTGGCCGGCATGGCGATCGCGCAATGGGGTAAGCTGGAGGAGGACGAGCGTCTGCTGTTCGGTATGGGACTGGTGCCGCTGATGATCCCCCGCATCCTCGATTACGACATGATCCTGATCGCGCCCTATGCCGCACTGCTGATGACTATAGCGTACCGTATGGGCGGTGGAGTATTCCGCTTTCTGCTGTCATGGATTTTTGTTAGCTGGATGATCTGGGGCATCTTCAGCTTCATACTGGATGTGGACTTTTGGCATCGCACCTCGATGGCCATGCTGTTGTTCGGCGGCCTGACGGTAGTGGTGGCCGTGCGTGTTGCGGCCGATCGGCTAGGTTTGAAGGGCAATGAAGCAGCGACAGAAATCGGCTGATCAGCATCGCGGTATATTGGCAACATATTCTTTAAATTGCATTTGAAACACGTTATGCGGTAGCTGTGGTTTCTGGATGCGTTAGGCTCTTCGAAAACCTGGGGGGCAACATGCCAGATGCTGAGATCTATCATAACAATCTGAATGCTGTAGCATTCCAGACCCTGGGCGCGGAATATTATGCGCTCTGCCTGCAAACCTACCAACTGGCGAAATTCGTTCTGGCTGAAAAACTGGCCGGCGGATTAACAGCGCATCCCGCCATTGTCATGGACCTGGATGAGACGGTGCTCAACAATGCACCTTATAATGCTTACCTTATCGACCAGGGCAAGAACTACCACGATGACAGCTGGAATAAGTGGTGCCTGGAGGAAAAAGCGACACTGGTGCCCGGCGCCTTCGATTTTATTACCTTTGCCCGATCGCAGGGCGTTGAGGTGTTTTTCATTACCAGTCGCCTCCATGACAAGGTGCGAGCGGCGACATCAAACAACCTGTATAAACTCGGAATTTTGAATAAAGAAACCGCCGAACAGGAAGGCCGTGCAGATTATCCCAGTGGCAGGCGTCGTCTCTATATGAAGAATATGCCGGACTTCAAGGCGGTCACCACGGAGGATATTTTGAAGTATGGCGCAGCGCCTGTACCCCTGAAAAACAAGTTTGACCAGAGGGTATTTGTTGAGCTGGCACATGGTGTCGACATCATACTATCGATCGGCGATAATCTGGCCGACTATGCGGAATACTATGGCGCAGCCTATGATGCGGCCGGCGAAATCTCGAAAGGCTACCCAAGCTATATCAGTCGAAGACACAGTGTGCTTCAGGACAAAGCCCTGTTTGGGAACGATTTCATTCTCGTGCCCAATACAATGTATGGAGGCTGGCTTCGTGCGCTGGATGAAAATAAAGTGGGCACGAAAACCGAAGGCGAGTATGTGAACACGGTTGTCAGGCCCGGGCTGGATACAAATGCCAATGGCAAGCTTTGCAATTCCGAGCCCTGGTCCGGTTGATTAGCTCGCAAACTGAAAATACAGCATAAAGCCGGCAGCGATGGTCATCAGCAACAAGGCCAGCCCGCCGAGGATATTTGACCAGCGGCCATTGGTGAACTTGCCCATGACCGCCTTGTTGTTGGAAATGTGCAGGACAATGGCGATGATCACCGGCGAGGTCACGCCATAGAGGATGGCCGACCAGATCAGCGCCTGGATCGGACTGATGCCGACATAGTTGATGCCGAGCCCTACCAGCAGCGACACGACAATGACGGCGTAGAAGGCAGGTGCCTCGCGCAGGCGCTTGTCGAGGCCTTCCTCCCAGCCGAAGGTTTCGGAAATGATGTAGGACAGCGAACCACTCAATACCGGAATGGCGAGGAAGCCGGTGCCGATGACGCCGATGGCGAACAGGTAATAGGCCGCGGCGCCGGCGACGGGTTCGAGCGCTTTCGCCGCCTGTTCGACGGTATCGATCTGATGGATGCCGGCGTTGAACAGCACAGTGCCAGTGGTGAGGATGATGAAGAACATGACGACATTGGAGAACAGCATCCCCATGTCGACATCGAAACCGACATCCTTGATATAGCGCTTGTTCACCACGACATGCCGGCCGTGCTTCATATGCTCGACCTCCATGGTGGCCTGCCAGAAGAAGAGATAGGGCGAGATAGTCGTGCCGAGAATGGCCACCAGCACACTGATATAGTCCTTGTTGAAATGAACCGTCGGGATGACCGTATGCTTCACCACATTCAGCCAGTCGGTTTTAACGAGGAATGGCACGACCAGATAGACCAGCAGAATGGCGCACAGCCATTTCAATATGGCGGCGAATTTGGAATAGGGCAGGGCGATGATGGCGACCAGCAAAAGCACCGTGAAGCCGACACTGAAAAAGATAGAGTTCACTGCCGGGAAAATCAGGTTGGCGACAGCGCCCATGCCGGCGATATCGGCGCCGATGTTGAGAATGATGGCGGGAAAACTGAACAGGACCATCAGCCACAGGACGGGCCGGGGATAGTTCTTGCGCAGGATGCCGGTCAGACCTTGCGCCGTCACCACACCGATGCGGGCGCACATTTCCTGCACCGCAGCCATCAATGGGAAGGTAATCAGGGCGGTCCACAGGGTGGTCAGGCCATATTGCGCGCCCGCCTGGGAATAGGTGGCGATGCCGGAGGGATCATCGTCGCTGGCGCCGGTGATGAGGCCGGGACCAAGCAGTTTCCATAAGGCTTTCAGGCCTTTTGGCTTTTCTTTTTGCGCATTTGTATCCGGCATATTGGCTCCGCAGGTCTGAAACAGGCAGCGATGCACAAGCTATGCGAGGTCGCTTATATTTTTTCACTGATCTTGATGGCAACCCGGCATCCGGTTTTGATAAGGGCAGATAGCAACGGATAAGCTATGGCCTCGCGCGCCCCCTGTTCGACGGCGCGATCATGATGGCCGATCTCGTCATCGCGGAATTGCGTCAGGCGCGCCGCCAGTTCGGGATCGGACGGCTGGAGTTCGGCGATCTGTTCGGCGTAATGGTCGGCGATGACCTCTTCCACGGCTTCGGTGCAGGCGTGAGCGGCTTTTTCACCCAGCAGGGCGGTGCCGACACCCAGTCCCAGTGCCGCCAGACGCCAGACGGGAGACATGGCCGTGGGGCGGACGTTTTTCTCGCGCAGCAGGCCCTCGAAAGCGTCGAGATGAACCTGTTCCTCGCCCTGCATGTGCTCGAACCGGGCGCTCAGATCACGCTTCGGCGTATCGGAAAAGACCATGCTCTGGCCTTTGTAGATATGCACGGCGGCCAGTTCGCCGGCATGATCGACCCGCAGGATTTCTTCCAGTCGCCGGCGTGAAGCGCCGAAACCGGGTCTGGGGGGAATTGTTTTTGTGGCGTTAGTCATAAGCTCTCACACGATCAGTAAGGTCGGCTGGAGCGGAATTTCGCCTTGAAACGCAGCGAAGCAAACAGGCTTAGTATCGCCAGGACAGCCGAGGCCATGGCATTGTAGCCGGCCATGGAGATGCCGTACATGCGCCATTGCGCCACATCGCACATCGGCGCGCTGGAAGCGGCGCCGGCGAGAAAGGCGGCCATCTGATCGATGCTGATTTCGCCGCCCGAAGCCGTGCAGCTTTGCGGACCTTTCCACCAGTCGAGTTCGACGCCGGCATGGAAGAAGGCAAGCGCCGCGCCGGTCAGGAAGATGGCGAAGAGGACGAACGAGAAGACGCGCGGCGGCCCCTTGGCGCCGGTGAACAGGGCCCAGACGCTGGCGACCAGCGAAACGCCGACGGCGATCCAGTAGATGTCGCGCTGCTTCAGGCACAGATGGCATGGGCTGAGGTGGCCGAATATCTGAAACGACCAGGCCGTAGCCAGCATAGCCAGGGAAATCACCAGGGCTGTAATGCTCCACCAGCGGCCAAAGGCGAGCATGAGCTTCTTGCCGAACCTGTTTGATTTGTGCGCGGTCATGAGTTTCAGATCTAGTGAGGAATAAATTTGACGGCGATAATGCCGGCTACGAGCAACCCGACAATGATAGTACCGACCAGATAGAAACGTTTTTCCATCAGTTCGGTGATTTCAGGTCCGAAACGCTTTACCAGGGCCGCGACTGCGAAAAAACGCAGGGAACGGGTCAGGGCCGACGCGATAAAGAACCACACGAGGCTGAATTGCGCAAGGCCGGCAGCGATAGTCACCAGCTTGTAGGGGATGGGCGTCAGACCCTTCATGAAGATGACGCCGGCGCCCCATTTGGCGAACCAGACGTGAAACTCTTCCAGACCTTGCGGATGGCCGAACAGCGCCAGTATCCACTGGCCAAGGGGCTGCGCGTAATAACCGATGGCGTAACCGAGAAAGCCGCCGAGCACCGAGGCCACCGAACAGATGAAGGCGGTACGCCAGGCGCGTTCCGGCTTGGCCAGCACCATGGGTATCAGCATGGCGTCAGGCGGGATCGGAAAGAAGGAGGCTTCGGCAAAGGAGACGATGGCGAGGACTTTTTCGGCGTGTGGGGTGCCGGCCAGTTTCAGCAGCCAGTTATAGAGACGACGCAGCACGGAGGCTCCTTGGATAGGGTCAGGACGAATGACTTATCAGGACTTCCGCGGCTTGTCGCCTGTGCGAATGTGCGGCGTGCGCAAAAAAGCACCAGAAAGCCATCGGCAACGCCGCCATACGCGATATTTTCAGTGTCCTGAACACTATGGCTTTAGGTTAATTAGACAATCCCTTAACAATAACTCATTTGTAATTGGTCTTGTCGCAAGGCACATAGTAGCCTTCCCTACAAAGGACTCGTATTAATGTCTCAAGATTCGCTGCCTCTCGACGACTACATGCCTTACCGCCTGGCCGTGGCCTCCAGCGCCGTCAGCGCGCTGATCTCGACGGCATACGAAAGCCTCTATGGTCTCAAGATACCGGAATGGCGTCTGATCTTTATCCTGCGTGAGGATGGGCCGACCACGCAACAGGCGCTGGTCAAGCGCGCCGGCATGGATAAGGTGACGATTTCGCGTGCCGCTCAGGCCCTGGCCAAGCGCCGCCTGATCACCCGTGCGCCGCATGAGCATGACGGCCGCTCGCATCACCTGATTCTCACCGCCGAGGGCGAACGGCTTTATGCCGATGTCGCGCCGGCCGCCGCCGAATACGAACGCATCATGCTGGCCGGCTTCTCCCAGGAGGAGGTCATACAGTTCAAGAAGCTGCTGCGCCGTGTCGAGGAGGCCGCGCTGAAAGCACATAACGGTGCCGAGGGCTGATCGCTTCGCAAAATAGGCGTTGTGGACTCGCATCCCCTTTGGCAATCTGTTAACCTTCCGGGTGAAAGCAGGCACATTGAGGGGAGGGTTCATGATGCACGGTACTTACGACGCTCCCGATGGTCCCGATCCCATCGCCGCACCCAATGATTTCCCGACAGATCCTGTTTTTTATCATGACGGTCCGCTGCTGGCGCTAGTGGCGTGGGGCGTCGTCATGGCGCTTGTTATCTGGGGTGTCTACCGTTTCGTCCGCCGCAATCAGTGGGACAGTTTTTTCGCCCATGTAAAAACGGTGAAACTGGTCGAGATGGCATCGCGCCGCGCCCAGTCCAAAGCTTATGAAACGCCAGGCATGCTCACACCCGATGTGATCGGGCTGGTAAACGCCATCTGCGGCGAGACGCGCCGTTGTGGCAAGGAAATCCGTGAGGAATATTCCAAGCTCGAAAAAGCCCTGAGCGGGGTGAAGGAAGTCGAGGCGCCGGCGGGTTATGGCATAGGCGGGATTGGCGAGAATTCCGGCACCATCATCAATATAGCGGTCAGTAACGGACCAAATGGCCAGCCGGTGGCCGATGGTGTCCAGACGGGCGTCCATAATGGCCAACCCGTGGCGCAGATTGGCGGGGGCTTTGTTCCGCCACCAGCGCCGCCGCTCAGCCATCAGGCGCGAATCTACAAGAGCCTGAATGTCCTGCACGACGAATGGAAAAGTACGCGTTCCATGGCCGGCCTGCTGGAGGACGCGCGTACTCAGCTTATCGATACCCCTGTCTGGACGCCGCCCCTGTTGCCGCGGCCCGGCGAGCCTGTGGTTCGGGGGTAGAGATGGGGCTTTTCTTTATCGATTCAGACTTCAACGGGACGTTTAACGACGCGCCTCCCGATCCCTATTATGCCGATGTCGGCATAGGCTATTTCGATCCGTTCCTGCTGTATGTTTTGTTTGCGCTGCTGATTACGGTGGTCATCGCCGTCAGCATCGGCGCCTATATTGGCCGGCGGCAGGCGGCTATGCGGCTCGATGAGGCCAAACGGCGTTCGGTCGAGCATATCTATGGCAGTATCCGCTATCGGCTCGACCAGGCGCTTGAGGCGCGCGGACTGGCGATCATCGAACGCGCCAGCCTGGTGCGTGATGAGGTGCATAATCGCCTTGGCCATGTCATGGCCCTGGTCGATAAACCCGGAAAGAACCTGACCGAGCTTGAGAAAGCCCTGCCGCCACCGGAACCGCCGAAGTCGGAAAAGCCGAAGCCGAACAAGGTCAAGATCGCCATGTCGGCTGAGGAGCAGATGATCGCGGTCTGGGAAAGCCTTAATGCGTTCCGGGTGTTCTGGAGCAATGAGGACTATGTGAAAGGGTTGATCCGCGCTGCTCAGGACGAATTGGCCCGGACCGACAGCCTGGCCTATGTCCGTCAGCTTGAAGCCCAGTATCTGCCGTCACCTGAAATGGCAGGATGGCGTCCGGTATGGCCACTGGCCGGGAAAAATGGAGCTGAAACCGCAGTGGCTGAAGCGCTGAACGACGCCGACAAGGCGGGCCAGGCGCTTGTGGCAGCGGTTGCGCCCGCGCCTGTGCCGTCATTTGAGCCTGATCCGACGCCAACGCCGGTGCCGCCATCACCACCGAAGCCTGCCCGCAAAAAACTGCCGGCACACAAGCGCAATATGCTGGCATAGGCAGTGACTTAAAAACGGTCTGTTTGGGTCTTGCACCGGGCATCAAAAGCCTTTATCAACCCGCTTCCTTCCCTGCGCCCCTGTGGTGGAATTGGTAGACGCGCCGGATTCAAAATCCGGTACCGCGAGGTGTGTCGGTTC
>FSVH01000264.1_pt1 | contig 11791 bp, 12 predicted proteins | sample 1637631 | NCBI WGS metagenome assembly FSVH01 (sample SAMEA3914814, study PRJEB12502) | metagenome | biome: forest; material: soil | place: USA | collected 2011-09-16 | depth 0.1 m | reverse complement strand
CTGGCGCACCACGCGCCCTTCATGACCACGCTGGCCGAAGGGGATGTCACCATCCTCGACGGCACGACGAAGCGCGTCTTTCAGGTGCGCGGCGGCTTTGCCGACGTCAACGAAGACGGCATGACCATCCTGGCCGAACAGGCCAATGAATATGGTGAAAACGTCCACTAAGCTGTTTGAGTGGTAAGAGTTAAAAAAGCCCGCTGAGTTCGCTCGGCGGGCTTTTTTGTTGCGTGAAGGTCAGAGGCCTGCCTAATTATCGGATAAATATAATAGGAAACGCGCCATGAAACCTCTGTATCTTGCCATCGGTCTGGCCTGTCTGTTGTTGCCTTCGTTGGCCGAGGCGCGCGACCTCTGGACACCGCAGCAGGCCAATGACTGGTACGCATCGCAGGGCTGGCGTGTCGGCAGCAACTATATCCCCGCCACAGCCATCAACCAGCTTGAGATGTGGCAACCGGAAACCTTCGATCCGAAGCAGATCGACTGGGAACTGGGTCTGGCCGAACAGACCGGCATGACGACCATGCGCGTCTTCCTGCACGACATGCTGTGGACGGCCGATCCGAAAGGCTACAAATCGCGCATCGATACCTTTCTGGAGATCGCCGGCAGGCACCATATCAAGATACTGTTCGTGTTGTTCGATTCCTGCTGGGACCCGAATCCAAAGCTTGGCCCGCAGCACGCGCCGATCCCCGGCCGTCATAACTCCGGCTGGGTGCAAAGCCCCGGTCAGAAGGGTCTGGAAGACACGGCTGGCTATCCCAAGCTGGAAGCCTATGTGAAGGGCGTTATCGGTGCCTATAAGGCTGATCCGCGCGTCCTTGGCTGGGATGTGTGGAACGAGCCGCATGAAGGCGAGAGTGACGGCATCCATCAGGCGGCCAAGGTCGATCTGGTGGCCAAACTCTTGCCGCAGGTTTTTGCCTGGGCTCGTGCGGTTGATCCGTCGCAACCCCTGACCAGCGCGCCTTATGACGGCGGCGACTGGTCGCCAAAGGGGCTGGCGGCGCTGGCCCCGGTTCAGCGGATTCAGCTTGAGCAGTCGGACGTTATCAGCTTTCATGATTACGGCTGGCCGGAGAACTTCGAAAGCCGCATCATCCAGCTTGAAGGCTATGGGCGGCCTATTCTGTGTACGGAATATATGGCGCGCGGCGCTGGCTCGACCATCGACGGCGACCTGCCGATCGGCAAGGCGCACAAGGTTTCGATGTACAATTGGGGCTTTGTCGATGGCAAGACGCAAACGCGCTTTCCGTGGGATTCCGCCCAGCATCCATATACCGATCGCGAACCGACCGTGTGGTTCCATGACCTGTTTCACAAGGACGGAACGCCCTATCGTCAGCGCGAAATTGACATCATTCGCGCCCTGACAGGTAAAAACTAGACGTCCTGCCATTCCGGCTGCTACCTGTTGGGATATGGGCATGTGGCGGAATATGATCATAGGGGCGGTATGTGGGGCGGCTGTCATGTCCGCAAGCGCCGTCATGGCCGAAACCTACGTGCCCTTGCGGGCGGAGACGGTGCGGCAATCCATCGGCGTCAATACCCATATTCGCTATAAGGACGGTGCCTATGCCCGCATTTCCGATGTTATCCGTGCCCTCGATTATCTCGATATCCGTCACGTGCGCGATGGCGTACCTGAAGTTAACTATGGGCAAGGTTTGCCACTGGCCGAATATATATGGATGAATAAAGCGAATATTCGCTTCAATCTGGTCATTGGGGGTGGAGATTATGATCCATCTGGCCCGATGGTCGGTCTTGAAAAGCTGGAGGCCGCCCGCCCAGGTGCAATTGAATCCATCGAAAGCTTCAATGAAATCAATAACGAACCAGTGACCTACAAGGGCAAGACCGGCAACGACGCAGCTACCACCGCTCAAGCGGATACGCTGGCGCGACTACGTACCATTCCTGCCTTAAGTCATATCCCTTTCTACGATCTGACTGGCCTGCATTTGTCGAAAGACCTGGCAGGTCGCGCGGATTATCACAATACCCACGTCTACACCCAAAACGGCAATCAGCCTGGGTACTGGATGGATGAAGCCGGTCAGTGGCCGGATGGCAAGCCTTGGGTCATTACAGAATTCGGCTATGCCAGCAATGCGCAGAGTGGTTGGCTGGTGATTGGCGTCGGTGAGGATGGCCAAGCGAAAGGCATACTCAATGGTATTCTCGATGCCATGCAGAATAATGCATCGCGCGTCTATCTATACGAATTGCTGGATGAAAAACCTGATCCCGAAGGCGGCAATACGGAGATGCATTTCGGGCTGTTTACGGTCGCCAACAAGCCAAAACCGGCAGCAAAGGCCCTGCGCAACCTGCTGCGGATAATCAATGATCCCGATCCGGCGGCATTGAGCTTCACGCCGCAGCCCCTTGATGTAACCATAAAGGGCGCCCCCGAGAGCCTGCGCGTACTCGCCCTGCAAAAAGCTTCCGGCATTACGGAAATCATCTTATGGAATGAGATTGCTTTTTGGGATCGCGAACGCGGTAAGCCGATTGAAAATGCGCCGGTGGCGATGCAGTTGACCTTGCCATCCGGCGCCGTGGCGAGGGCACTATACGATCCCATGAAGCAGGAAGAAGCCATCCGTCAGCTTGCGGGTGAGAGCGAACTGACGGTTGAGGTACCTGACCATCCCGTCATCATTGAAATCGGGCGCTGATCAGCCAGCGTTTAGCGGTACGAATCCGCCGAAGATCATGCGCCTGCCGTCGAACGGCATTTCCATGCTTGCCATGGCCGGATCGGCGCGCATCTTGTCATTGCCGGCATCACGCGTCGCCTTGTCGGGCCATTCGATCCACGACAGCAGAACGGTTTCGCCCGGTTCCAGCTTCACGGCCATGGGAAAAGAGGTGAGCTCACCGTCCGGCACGTCGTCACCCCACAGGTCCACCACGCGTGAGGCGCCCAGGGACTGGCAGTATTGCGCCCAGCCAGGCTGCATTTCGAGATATTTAGCCTTATCGGGCACCGGGATGAGAAAAGCATCGAAATAGGACATAACGGCCTCCTTGTGTTGGATGGCTGCATTATGATCCGTTTAACGACAGAAACAGGCAGCAAGTCAGGCGCCTGTGAACACAAGCGCGTGATGCTCAGATCAGCGTGCGCAGTTCGGCGATGACCTTGCGGTAGCTGTCGCGCTTGAAATGAACAACGCGGTCGATGACCGCATCGAGATCGCACCATTCCCAGCGCGAGAATTCCTGCTCGCCGTGAGTGGTCAGATCCACTTCGGAATCTGCGCCGGTAAAGCGGTAGGCGAACCAGATCTGCTTCTGGCCCTTAAAATTCTTGCCGATCCGCTTGTTGGCCAGCACTTCCGGCGGAAAGTCGTAGACGATCCAGTCCTTTGTCCGGCCGATCGGCGTGACCGAACGGATACCGGTTTCCTCATAAAGCTCGCGCAGGGCGGCGGCTTCAAGCTCTTCGCCTTCGTCCACGCCGCCTTGCGGGAATTGCCAGGCGTGATCGCCACTCACCCCGTACCGGTGGCCGATCCAGACCTTGCCATGGGTGTTGAAAACGACGAGCCCGACATTGGGGCGATACCCTTCCGGGCCTTTATTAATAGTGGTCATTGGTGCGTAATCGCGGAGGCGGGTGCGAGCTGAATGCCCTTCGCGTCCAGTCCTTGTGTCCATTTGAGTGCCACGGCCAGCGTTACCGGATAGGCGAAGCCGGTGCCGAGCGCCGAGCCGCGGCTTTTAGCGGTGGCTTCAAGGCCGCCCAGTTGGGCATAGATGGCTGTGGAATTGATCTGATTGTCGATGATGCGATCGGCCGAAGCGCGCCCCCAGGCGCCTTGCAGGCCGCGCGCCTGACCATCATCGATAAAGGACACGCCGCGTGTCTTGAGATTTTGCAGGAAGACGGTCGTGCCGGCCTTGTCCCGGAAGAAGGCGCCACCCTGATAGTTGGAGACGGCGAAATAGCCGGTGGCGCGCGAAAGCGCCCAGTTCAGGTGGCCGATCAGGTCGTCGGTGCGGGCATTGGCCAGCAGGGTCTGCGGGCCGGGATCGTTATCCGGATAGTTGGTCGGCTGCATCGGCACCTCGACCATCACCTCATGGCCGCTGGCGCGAGCCAGGTCGATCCAGCCTTGCAGGCCGGAAACATAAGGTACAAAGGAAAGGGTGACTTGCGGTGGCAATTGCTCGATGGCCTGTTTGGTGGTGGCTGGATTGAGGCCGAGACCACCGACGACGAGTGCCACCATCGGACGGCCATCGCCCTTGAAGGGGCGGGCATAGGCCGAGGCTGGCGTCTGTCCATTGGGGGCGATCATCGGCAACGGGCCATTGTCGGTGGTCTGGACAAGGCCGTTGATAGGCGCCTGGGCCAGAGGTGAGGTGGTGAATTTAGGTGCAGGCGTGGCGGCGCCATCGTCACCCGGCATGGTGATAACGGCTGTACCTTGAATCGGCGGGGCATTGGGATCGTTGAAGGCGTCCGCGCTGGCATCGCCGAACATGCCGAGGCTGTCGAGGGTGAAGGACTGCATGCCGGCCTGACTATCGCCTGCCGCCACGTGTGTGGCGGGCGCGGGAGCCTTGTCCTTGGCGAGATGGATACGGACTGACGGCGAGCCGGCGTCGGGATCGCCTGCGAGATTAAGGAAGGCGAAAACCGCGATGACGAAAACCGTCAGCGCCGATACCGGCGCGACATACGGTTTTTTGAAGGTCTCGACGATCCGGCTTGCCCATAGTTTCGGCAGTTCGCGCAGATGTGGGCGCGCACCGCGCGGCGGATCGAAACGCGGACGGCCTGGCAGGTCTGAAGAGGGCTTGGGCTTAGCGAACATGGGGCTTAGCAAACATGGGGCTTGGCGAACAGGGTCCGTCTGAACTGGAATATCACAGTTTGGATAGTGCCGGATTAGAGTTAACAAACCCTAACAGAAGCTGAATCAGACGGGGAAAACACCAGACCCCAAAAGAAAAGACCTCCCGGTGAGGGGAGGCCTGATCCTATTTCTTTTCGGCGGACGAAGATGATGCCGAACTGGATGAACTTGACGCCGATGCCGCTGAGGACGTGGCCCCGGAAACCGCGCCGGCCGGTGTGGCGGCCTTGGCCTTGGCATCGAACTTGGCGCCCGGTTTGTCGACCAGATCACTATCAGCCAGCTTGGCGCCGCGCGGATGGGCGGCCGCCAGCTTGGCGTCACCGTTATATTTCAGCACATCAAGCGCACGGGTCAGTTCGAAATCACCGGTCTTGGTGTCGAAATCCTCCGGCGGCACTTCCTGCACGGCATGGGCCGAGCGACGGACCTTGCCTTCGTCGGCGTCCAGCGCATTGCCATAGGCGGCTTCGGTATATTGCATGGCGGCGGTGGCGATGTATTTCGCCTGTTCCTTGCTCATCGCCACTTCGAGATCAGGCTCGATACCGGTTTTCTGGATCGAGCGGCCCGAAGGCGTGTAGTAGCGGGCGGTTGTCAGTTTGACGGCGCGGTTGTCGCCGAGGTCGATGACGCTCTGCACCGATCCCTTGCCGAAGGTAGTCAGGCCGACGATTGTGGCGCGCTTCTGGTCCTGCAGGGCGCCGGAGACGATTTCCGCCGCCGAGGCTGTACCTGGATTGGTCAGGACCACGATCGGCTTGCCGTTCAGCATGTCGCCCTTTTTGGCCTGATAGCGGATGATGTCTTTCGGATCGCGGCCGCGCTGGCTGACGATCTCGCCACCATCGAGGAACAGGTCTGCGACGCCGACCGACTGTTCCAGCAAGCCGCCGGGATTGTTGCGCAGGTCGAGCACGAGACCCTTCATCTTCGGATTCTTGGCCATCAGGTCGGCCAGCTGCGTCTTGGTGTCGTTAGCGGTGGTTTCCGAGAAGGAAGCGATGCGCAGGTAGCCGTAATCGCCTTCCATGCGCGTCTTGACCGACTTCACGACGATGATTTCGCGTGTCAGGGCCACATCGAACGGCTCGGTCTTGCCGGTGCGGACGATGGTGACGGTCAGCTTGGTATTGGGCTCGCCCTTCATTTTGGAAATGGCGTCATTGAGCGGCAGGCCGAGGATCGAGGTGCCGTCGATGGCGGTGATATAGTCGCCCGATTCGATGCCAGCCTTCTGGGCCGGGGTATCGTCCATCGGGGTGACAACCTTGACGGCGCCGTCCTCGCCAGTCACTTCCAGACCGATGCCGCCGTAAGAGCCGCGGGTCTTTTCCTTCAGGTCGTTATAATCGTCGTCCGACAGATAGTTGGAATGCGGATCGAGCGAGGCCAGCATGCCTTCCAAAGCGGCATTGATCAGCTTCTTTGAATCGACCGGCACCACATAGTCCTGCTGGACGATGGCCAGCACATTACCGAACAGTTCCAGTTGCTTATAGGTATCCGAGCGAGGCGCAAATGCCGGCTGGCTGGCATAGGCCACGGCCCCGATGCTCAGGGCGACAGCGGCGGCACCGGCAAGATAAATGTTCTTCATTAGATCCTCGAAGGGCATACAATTGGGTTAGCATATAAGAGTGCGAACATGGCGTAAACGGGGCGCTCTTATTTAGTTTGAGCGAGTGGCGGTGCCTGCCGGGCAAATTCCTCATAGACGGCGATTATCGGCCCTATTTGCCCGCAATCTGGAGTGTCGTTGCCGGATTGACCGGCGCCTCGCCCTTGCGCAGCTCCATATAAAGAATAGTTTTTTTCTCGGATAGATTGGGCATCCGGCCGAGCGGTTCGTGGCGACTGACAGTTTGCCCTTGCTGAACATAAATACGGCCGATTCCAGTGATCACCACGCGATATTCATGACCTATGCTGAGCACAACGACCTGGCCGTAGGATTCCAGCGGGCCGGCATATTCGACCTCGCCCTCCGCTGGTGCGGTGATCTGGCTACCAGGCAGGGCTGCATAGGAGATGCCGCGATTGGAGGGGCCATTGCCATCCGTCTGACCGAAATTGCGCGTGATGTCCCCGACCACGGGCGGCTGCAAATGTGTATTGTCGACGGCGGGTGATCCGAAGAATTTTAGCGGCAGATCTCCGGTCAGGCGGTTTTCGCGCGCCTTCAGTTCGGCGGCGTTGGCGTCCATCTGATCGGCCTGGTTCAGGAGTTGATCTTCAAGCGCTGCCTTTTGCTCGATCAGACGTTCAATCTCGCTGCGCTGTTCGGAAATTTCACTTTCCGAGATGAAAATGGCCTCGTTTTGCAGGGCGGCCTGACGACGCAGGTTGACGAGTTGGCTGTTCTGCCGGATGAGACCATCCGTGCGCTTTTGCAGTTCCGGCGTGATGGCGCGCATGATGATGGCGGCCAGCACGGCGTCATTGGCCTTGCGCGGGGTCACGAAAAGCGCCGGTGGCGGATTGCGCGAATAGATTTGCAGAGCGGACAGCAGGCGCGATTGCTTGTCACGCTCGGCAGTCAGCCTGCGTGTGATGTCGGTTTCCTGCTGGTTGATGGTCTCCAGCTTGGCGCGGTAGATGGCCGAACGGGTTTCGCCGGTGCCCTGTTTGCGCGAAATCTCGATGATCTGGTCGCGCAGGGCCTCGACCTCCTGGGCAACCTGGCGGGCGGAACGGCGCTGGCTGTCGCTCTTGCGTTCTTCGGCGCGACGCTGGGCCGACAGGGTATCGAGCGTGGCGCGATCGGCTTCGGAAAGGTCATGCGTCCGTTGTTGCGCATCGGTCTGCGCCGCCCCGGCTAGGGCGAGCACAGCAAGACCGGTCAGCAGCAAATGGCGCGAAGAAGTGAGCATATGATTGAGATAGGGTGGTTCGGCTTAATTCTCAATAAACGGCATTTTTTAGCTCAAGCGCCGCATGGCTCCTCGCATGGGCTCGGGCGGCCGCTTGGCCTTGCCGGACACATGCAATGTGCCCGGAATTCAATCCCGATGATAGGGCAGGCCGGCCAGGATGGTGGTGGCGCGGTACATCTGCTCGGCCAGCATGACGCGAACCAGGGCGTGTGGCCAGGTTTGTGGCCCGAAAGCGAGCGAGAAGGCGGACGTTTTCAGCAGCGCCGGATCGAGGCCATCCGCGCCGCCGATCAGGAAGGTGACGCGACGCTCGCCACGGTCCTTGTAAATATTGAGACGCGTGGCAATCTGGCGCGAGGTCAGTTGTTCGCCGTGCTCGTCACAGGTGATGAGAATGCCGCCTTCACCGAGACCGGCCCTGATCGCTTCCATTTCCTGCGCTTTCAGCAGGGCGGAGGTGGCGGCTTTTGCCCCCTTTTTGGCTTCGACTTCCAGCAGATCGACCGGCGAAATGCCTAAACCGCGCCCGGTTAAATGGGCGCGGTTCAGATAGTCTTTCACGAGCGTGTTTTCGACCGTCGCGCCGAGCTTGCCGACGGCGCAGAGTGTCAGCTTCATTTATACCGAGACAGTGTGACCGGTGCCTTCAGGCGACAGCGACCAAATCTTCTCGATATTGTAGAAGCTGCGGACTTCCGGGCGGAAAATGTGCACGACGACATCGCCGACATCGATCAGCACCCAGTCACAGGCCGGCAGGCCTTCGATCTTGGCCTTGCCGTGGCCGGCTTCCTTGAGCGCGCGCACAACGTGATCAGCGAGGGCGCCGACGTGACGATGCGAACGGCCCGACGCGATGATGAGGGTATCAGCGACCGAGGACTTGCCCTTCAGGTCGATGCAGACAATATCCTGCGCCTTGTCGTCATCAAGCTTGTTGACGATCAGGGTTTCCAGAGGCTCAAGACCTTCGGTGGAGGGAGCTTCATCGTGGGAGGTCTGACCTTGGTCAGGCATAGCCTCATACAGAGGGGTTTCGGGCGCGGTTTGCGCGGGTTGGCGAGACAGGGCTTCAGTTCCTTTATGATCCACAATGGATGATGCATAGCACAAAATGTGCGGCGGGTCACCCTTTGATGGAATTTTCCTGGTTTCAGGATTTCACTTTAGTTTTCAGACGCAAGGCCGTGGAGGAGTGGCTATGTAACGGACCTTTGATATAGGCCCAGGCGGGTGTCTGGCGAAAAGGCAGGGTGTGGGCGGCGCGTTCATCGACGCGATAACGGGCGAAGCGTTGAGCAGCCGGAGACAGGCGGGCCTTCATCAGGGCGCCGGGACGTGAAACCACGGCGATCGGCACCATGTGCATCAGTTGCACCCAGCCGCGCCATTTATGGAAACCGGCCAGGCTGTCGCCGCCCATGATCCAGACGAAATGCACGCCGGGATAACGGGCCTTCAGGGCGCGCAAGGTGTCGAGCGTATAGGTGGCGTGGATGCGCGTTTCAAAATCGGAGATGACGTCTTGCGGGCCGGTGAAGGGCCTGACTTGAGCGATGCGTTCGGCGAGTGGCGCGGTTTCCGTCTTCGCTTTCAAGGGGTTCTGCGGCGATACCAGCCAGATGATCTTGTCCAGCCCCAGCTTTTGCCGTGCCGTTTCAGCGACGTGACGATGGCCTTCATGCGCCGGATTGAATGAGCCGCCGAACAGGCCGACCGTCATGCCGCGTTCCAGATGGAAGCCACTGCGCAATCCGCCGGAAGGCACGGCAGGCGACATGGGGGCAGGACCGGCGAACCACACGCCTTTAGTTATCCATGGGATTATAAGGTGCCGCTACGGCCGGCGCCGGGCGCGCTTCCGCCTGCTTTTCACCGGTGATGGTTTCCAGCGCGGCGAACAACAGGTCGCGCACGCCTTCGCCGGTGACGCCGGAGATCAGGTGAGGCGTCTGACCGGAGACCTTTTTGATCTTGGTGGCCAGCTTCTTGCGCGCGTCGGCATCGAGTGCATCGACCTTGTTGATGGCGACCAGTTCGGTTTTCGAACCGAGGATTTCGTCGTAGGCATTCAGTTCCTTGCGGATGACCTTGTACGATTTCACCGGGTCTTCCGAAGTGCCGTCGATCAGGTGGATCAGCACCTTGGTACGCTCGACGTGGCCGAGGAACTTGGTGCCGAGACCGGCGCCTTCCGAAGCGCCTTCGATCAGGCCGGGAATATCGGCCATGACGAAGCGCTGCTCAGGGCCCAGGTCGATGACGCCGAGATTGGGTACCAGCGTGGTGAAGGGATAGTCGGCTATCTTCGGCTTGGCGGCGGAAGAAGCCGCCAGAAAAGTCGATTTGCCTGCATTGGGCAAGCCGACCAGGCCGGCATCGGCGATCAGCTTGAGGCGCAGCCATATCCACTTTTCCTCGCCATCCTGACCGGGCAGGGCGAACTTCGGCGCCTGATTGATCGGCCCCTTGAAGCGCGTATTACCCCAGCCTCCGTTGCCGCCCCTGGCCAGTTGGTAGCGCTTGCCGGCTTCATCGAGATCGACGATCAGGGTCTCGTGGTCTTCCTCGAAGACCTCGGTGCCGACCGGCACGTACATCACAATATCTTCGGCATTGGCGCCGTGCATTTGCCGCCCCATGCCGTGGGTGCCGGTCTTGGCTTTGAAATGCTGCTGGTAGCGATAATCGATCAGGGTATTGAGGCCATCCCTGGCCTCGATCCATACGTCACCGCCATTGCCGCCATCGCCGCCATCGGGGCCGCCGTTGGGGATGAACTTTTCACGGCGGAACGAAACGGCACCGGCGCCGCCGTTACCGGAACGGATATAGATTTTACACTGATCGAGGAATTTCATCGAGGTTCTTTGAACGAAAACGTTTGAAAAAGCAAGAAACCCCGGCGACACCGCGAATTGCGGCGTGCCGGGGTTTCGGATTCGTCGAACGGAAAATTACAGAATACGGATCATATGGAGCGCCAGGTGTTCGCCCTCGCGAGCAAGAGACGTCTCCAGGGTGCGGCGACCGGTATAGAGGAAATCAGCCATGATCAGTGCGGACGCCGAGGCTTCGTTATCCGCGAAATGCGCCGCATGGATGATGCGATGCAGTTTGCGTTTCTTGCACCAGCGCAGCAGGCCGTCGGTTGCTTCAATAGCATAGCCATGGCCCTGATGCGCCGGCGCGATGAAGACGCTCAGGTTGGGACCGAAGCTGTTCATGTCGCCGGCTGTGCCGCAGGCGGACTTGGTCAGGCTGATGATGCCGATCAGATGCTCGTCATCCAGGCGGATGGCCCAGTGCGTGAAAGGTGTAATCGACATTTTGGCCAGCAGCGCCTCGGCTTCGCCGCGTGCCAGCGGATGCGGAATGGCGTGGGTCATTCGGGCCGAATTCTTGTCGGTGAATACGGCCATGAAGCCATCGAGATCGCCGTCCTTGAGCGCCGTCAGACTCAGGCGGGTCGTCTCTATGCTGATGTGCTCTGGCCTTTGGGGGGCGATAAATGCCCTTTGGGGTTCGTTGCGCATGATCGTCTCTCAATTCCTGACCTCTCCCGGATAAATCGAGGCTAAGGCCTATTTAGGGTCGAACTGTGTCAGTTCCACCACAGGTCTGTAAGAGCGGGATCACGATTGGTTTATGGTAAAACCAAAGACGAAAAACGGGAGCCCGGTGAAAATCCGGACTCCCGCTCTAATCTCGGTCCGGATCGGCTTAAAAACTTAAGCACGATCCGAAATATCGAACTGTGCTTATTCGGCGGCCGCGGCCACCGGCAGGATCGACACGTAACAGCGGTCGTCGCGCTTGGTGGTAAACTTCACATTGCCTGTCGCGGTAGCGAAGAGGGTGTGGTCGCGGCCGAGGCCAACGTTTTCACCGGCAAAGAACTTGGTACCGCGTTGACGGACAAGGATGTTGCCCGAAAGAACGAGCTCGCCGCCGTACTTCTTGACGCCAAGACGCTTGGATTGTGAGTCGCGGCCGTTGCGTGACGAGCCGCCAGATTTTTTGTGT
>FSVH01000134.1_pt1 | contig 11988 bp, 5 predicted proteins | sample 1637631 | NCBI WGS metagenome assembly FSVH01 (sample SAMEA3914814, study PRJEB12502) | metagenome | biome: forest; material: soil | place: USA | collected 2011-09-16 | depth 0.1 m | reverse complement strand
TCGGATTGGTGCGGTCGGCGGCGAAAAGATACTGCATCAGGTCGTTGGTGCCGACCGAGGCGAAATCGACCAGCGGCAGCAGGGCATCGAGGTGGAACAACAACGACGGACATTCGATCATGGCGCCAACACGCAGCAGCGCCGGCAGGACGCGTCCACGCCGTCTGGCCCAGGCGCATTCGATATCGACCATCTCGCGTGCCTGGCGGAATTCGTCGATCGACGCGACCATGGGGAACATGATGCGCAGTTCACGGCCGCGCGCCGCGGTGATCAGGGCACGGAGCTGCATCCGCAGCAACGCCGGGCGGTCCAGTCCCATACGGATGGCGCGCCAGCCGAGCGCCGGGTTTTCCTCGCGCTCCATTTCCATGTAGGGCAGGATCTTGTCACCACCGAGATCAAGAGTGCGGAAGGTCACCGGGCGGTCGCCGGCGCCATCCATGATGCGCTCGTAAAGCTCGGTCTGGCGTTTGAGGCGCGGCAGGTCGTCAGACACCATGAACTGGAATTCGGTACGGAACAGCCCGATGCCCTCGGCGCCCGTCTCGTTCATGATCTCGATATCGAACTCCAGTCCGGCGTTCATCAGCAAGGTAATGCGTCCGCCATCCTTCGTGACCGCCTCGACATCCTTGATCTTGCTGAATTCGGCGCGCTGGGCGGCGCGGACATCCATCCGCGTCGTCGCCGCCTCGATGATATCCGGGCGTGGACGCAGGTAGGCTTCGCCGGTTTCGCCATCGACGATGACGGGGTCGCCCTGAGACACCCGGTCGCGCAGGTTTTGCAGGCGGCCGACGCAGGGGATTTGCAGCGCGCGCGCCACGATGGCGGCGTGGTTGGAGGCCGAGCCTTCTTCAAGCAATATGCCCTTGAGCCGGGTCCGGTCGTATTCGAGCAGGTCGGCCGGTCCGAGATCACGGGCGACGAGGATGGAATTTTCCGGGATTTCGCGCGCCGTGGTGATCACGCCGGCCAGGACACGCAGCAGGCGATTGGCCAGGTCTTCGAGATCGTGCAGGCGTTCGCGCATATAGGCGTCGCGGGCGTTGTTAAGCTTGGCGCGCTGTTCGTTACGCACCCGGTCAACGGCCGCTTCCGCCGTCAGGCCATTGCGCACGGCTTCGGTCAGGTTGCGCACCCAACTCGTCGAGTGAGCAAACATGCGGTAGGTTTCGAGCACGTCGAAGGTCGGCCCGGCCAGGCCGTGCGTACCTTCGAACATGGCGTCGATCTGCTCGCGCAGGACCACGATGGCGTCGTTCAGACGCACTTCCTCAGCCACCGAGTCGTCGCTCAGCAGATGATCTGAGGTCACCGGCACCTCGTGCAGGATGACCGTGCCGATAGAGATGCCGTCAGCGAAGATCGAGCCTTTCAGGCGCTCCGGTTTTTGCGGCGCAAGCTCGATATCCTTCAGTTCTTCGAGGCCGACCAGCTCGCCCGCCGTCACGATCTCGGACAGCACCATAGCGATGATTTGCAGGTCTTCGACCTCTTCTTCCTCGTAGCGGCGCGCGGCCATGTTCTGCACGACCAGCACACCGATGGTGCGGCCGCCGCGCAGCAGAGGCACTCCGAGGAAGGAGCGGTAAGGGTCTTCGCCGGTTTCCGGGCGATAGGAGAAGCTGGGGTGCGCCGGCGCGTCCATCAGGTTCAGCGGCACGCCGGCGCGCGCCACCTCACCGACGAGACCCTCGGACAGCCGCATCCGCGTCTTGTGGACGGCGTCGGCATTCAGGCCTTCGGTAGCAAACAATTCCAGTTCTTCGGAAGTGCGGCGCAGATAGATCGAGCAGACCTCGGCCACCATGCTGGAGGCGATGATATGCACCACCGTATCGAGACGCGACTGGGCGGACTGGCCCTCCTCCATCGTCTCGCGGATCTGGCGCAGCAAACCGCGCTGGCCGCGAACCGCCATGAAGGGTTTTGGAATGCCTTCGAACGGACCCAGTTTTACCACGCTAATTTCCCTTTGGCTCCCCTGGCAGCCGAATGGCGCCGATACGCGACAGGCTCTTATTCTGAAACCCTTTTCGCGCGCTGTCTAGCGGTTGCGAGCCGGTCAGGGCAAGTCACGAAAGGGTGTATCATCAAATTGGCTTAACAGTCTGACACAAAAGAAATATCAGCGTGATGAGTCTGTTGGCACCCGACGCCGGATATAATAAATCAACACCCGGATAACCGGGTATTGCAAGAATAAAAATATGTTTTCGGCACCGCTGAAGCTGTTTTCATTAGCCGAGTTTTAATCAAATTTATGGTTATTGCTTTCTTACAGGCCTCCCTATCCCCCGTTGCGTCAATTGTTGCAATATAAATGCATTCAACCCTTGCGCGATCAGCCTGCATTTACAGTTTACAGCGTGCAAAGGCATGACAATGTTTGGTCGTACGAAGTCGAAAAGCGATGAACTTATAGAGGTACTCGGCAATTATTGTGGTGTCGGCCTGTGGGACACCATCCTCGTTAATGAGGACGCCCTGCATCCGAAAAGTCAGTGGACGTGGACGAACGAATTCCGTCGCCTGCTCGGCTACCGCAATGAAACGGATTTCCCCAATGTCTGCCAGTCGTGGTCGGACAAGCTGCATCCGGACGATGTCGCTCCTACCTTCGCGGCCTTCGGTGGCGCGCTGAAGAAGAAGGCAACCGGCAAATCACTCTACGACACGACCTACCGCATGAAGATGGCAAGCGGCGACTACCGCTGGTTCCGGGCCACCGGCGGCGTGGTCCATGATGACAACGGCAAGGCCATCCGCGCCTGCGGATCTCTGGTCGATATCCATGAAGCCATGCTGGCCGCCGAGGCTTCGCGCGCACGCGCCGAGACCCTGGCCGTGCTGACCAACGCCTTCGATCGCGAAATGTCGAGCCTGACCCAGACGGTGGCCGGTGCGGCGACCGAACTGGAAGCCACCGCCCAGCAACTGGCCGGATCGGCCGAGCAGACGTCGCGGCAATCGGGTGCGGTGTCTGCGGCAGCGGAAAAAGCCGGCGAAAATGTCGCCCTGGTCGCCGGTTCGGCTGAGGAACTGGGTTCATCGGTCGCCGAAATCGCCCGTCAGGTCGAGCGTTCGGCCAATATGTCCAAGGGCGCGGTCGCCGAGGCCGAAGCCACTGCCGGCATTGTCGGCGAACTGAGTACGGTCGCCAGCAGTATCGGCGACGTTGTCAATCTGATCACCGACATCGCTGCCCAGACCAATCTGCTGGCGCTCAACGCCACCATCGAAGCCGCCCGTGCGGGCGAGGCCGGCAGGGGCTTTGCGGTCGTCGCGTCCGAGGTCAAGCAACTGGCCAGCGAAACCGCCAAGGCGACGACAGAAATCTCGTCCAAGGTTAACGCCATTCAGGCCTCGACCAGCCGCGCCGTGGCCGCCATCGGCGCCATTTCCCAGACCATCCGCCAGATCGACGAAGCCTCGACCTCCATCGCCTCGGCCGTTGACCAGCAGAGCATGGCAACACACGAGATCGTCAACTCGGTCAACGAGGCGTCGCGCGGCACGACCGATGTAACCGCGAATATCGGCGGCGTGGCCACGGCGGCCGAAAATACCGGCGCCGCTGCCGGTCAGGTATTGTCCGCCTCGACCGAGCTGTCTCGCCAGTCGGAGCGCCTCCAGGCGCAGGTGCAGACCTTCCTCGCCGACCTGCGCGTCGCATAGGGCGCCAGGCCAATCACTCTGAAATAAACCTACACAAACAAAAAGCCCCGGATCTTGGTCCGGGGCTTTTCTTATTAGTGATCCAGCCATGCCTAAGCAGACTGGACCTGTCTGACGAAGTCCTGAACTTCCTGCCGCAGTTCATTGGCCTGCCCGGTCAGGCTGCCGGAGAGGCCCATCAGCTGCGTCGAGGCCGCGCCGGTCATTTCCGCCGCACGACCGACGCCAAAAATGTTCTCGGTCACCGCCTGCGTACCGTCAGACGCCTTGGCCGTGTTGCCGGCGATTTCGTTGGTCGCAGCGCCCTGCTGCTCGACCGCAGAGGCGAGGATGGTCGAGATGCTGCGGATATCGTTGATCGTCGCCACGATCTTTTCGATCGAGACCACCGTGCGTTCGGTAGCATGCTGGATCTGGCCGACCTTGTCGCCGATGTCCTTGGTCGCCTGCGCCGTCTGGGTGGCCAGGGCCTTGACTTCCGAGGCCACGACCGCGAACCCCTTGCCCGCTTCGCCCGCGCGAGCGGCTTCGATGGTGGCGTTGAGCGCCAGCAGGTTGGTCTGCGAGGCGATATCGTTGATCAGCTTGACCACTTCGCCGATGCCCTCGGCCGCTTCGGAGAGGATGCGGATCTCGGTTTCCGTCTGGCTGGCTTCGGTCGCGGCTTCCTGGGCCACCTGCGCCGTGCGGGTGACCTGCCCGTTGATCTCGCGCACCGACATGGCCATTTCCTCGGTGGCGGCGGCAACGGTCTGGACGTTAGTAGCGGCTTCTTCGGCAGCCCCGGTGACGACCTGGGCCTGACGCGAGGTTTCTTCGGCCGTGGCAGCGAGGCTTTGTGCCGCGCCGGAGACTTCACCCGACGAACGGACAAAGGATTCGGCCAGATCGCCCATACGGCCCTGGAAGCGGTTGAAAGCTTCCAGTTCGCGCTTCATGCGGGCGGCGGTGGCCTGATCGGCGTCGTGGGCGGCGGCGCGCATGGTCTCGGCCTCGACCAGCCCCTTGCGGAACACTTCGACCGTACCTGCCATGGTGCCCAGCTCATCCTTGCGCCCCTGTCCGGGCACGGTGATGTCAAGCTGCCCCTTGGCCAGGGTTTGCATGGTCTGGGTCAAGGCCTGGATCGGCGCAACGATACCGCCACGGGTCAGCCAGAAGGCGACCCCCATGATCATGGCCAGACCGGCCAGAACGACGCCATAGGTCAGGGTTATGGTGTTATTGGTCTGTTTTGTTGTGTCGTCGCTTTGCTTGTCGAGATCGGCGGAACTGTCATCGACAAACTTTGCGATGGTCGCCGTCACGGCTTTCAGGGCCGGGTTGCAGGTCGCGTTCATCTCGCCGGCGGCCAGTGCGTTATTGGCGGCATCGATCGACGACGCCAGACGCAGGGTTTGGGCACAGGTGCCGTCGAGGGCCGAATGGACCGCCGCCTTGATAGCGTCGATCTGGTCGGTCTTGTCAGGCATGTTTGTGCGCGTATCCGCGATGAAGCTGTCAAATTTATCGATGGCCGCGGCACGGTCGGTGTCGGCTGTGGCATTGCCTTCGGCAGTGGTGGCCGTCGCCTTGGCGAAGAGGGTGGCGGTGATGGCGGCGACCTGGCGGTTGGCTCGCGCCATGGCCACCGTGCCTTTGGCGGGATGCGCGATGATCTCGCTATAGTTTTCATCGATCGCGCGCATCTGCGACGTGGAGAAGATAACCGCGCCGATACTGACGAGGCCAAGCATGGCCAGAAGCGCCAGGACCTTGCCGATCATGGGAATATTATTGTACATTGAAAGCCACCCCTACTGTTAAGCACTGAAACTGTAACAGCAGGGGTAGGCGGTATTTAGTTAACGGTGCTTTAAGTTTGCGCCGGCTGCCTGTGATCGTTTTGTGACAGGGATTTTCGCCGCTTTTGGCAACGCTCCGGCGCCCGGCACAGCCTAGGCTGCATTCAGTTGTCTGACGAAGTTCTGGACTTCCTTTTGCAGGTCGCTCGCCTGTTCATTCAGATTGCCCGACAGGCCCATCAGTTGTGTCGAGGCCGCGCCGGTCATTTCCGCCGCCCGGCCGACGCCAAAGATATTTTCGGTCACCTGCACGGTGCCTTCCGACGCCCTGGCGGTGTTGCCAGCGATCTCATGCGTCGCCGCCCCCTGCTGTTCAACCGCCGAAGCGATATTGGCGGAGATATTGCGCATGTCGGTGATGGTGGCGACAATCTTGCCTATCGAATTCACCGTACGTTCGGTCGCCGCCTGGATCAGGTTGACCCGATCGCCGATGTCCTGGGTGGCGCGGGCCGTCTGGGTGGCCAGGGTCTTGACCTCGGAGGCCACGACCGCGAAGCCCTTGCCGGCCTCGCCCGCCCGTGCCGCTTCGATGGTGGCGTTGAGCGCCAGCAGGTTAGTCTGCGAGGCGATATCGTTGATCAGGTTGACTACCGCGCCGATGCCTGACGCCGCTTCGGAGAGGGCGCGGATTTCAATCTCGGTATTACCAATTTCACCGGCGGCTTCACTGGCCACCTGGGCGGCGCGCACCACCTGGCCGTTGATCTCATGGACCGAAGCCGCCATTTCCTCGGTGGCGGCGGCGACGGTCTGGACATTGACGGCAGCGTCTTCGGCGGCGCCGCTGACCACCTGGGCCTGGCGGCTGGTTTCCTCGGCCGTGGCGGAAAGACTCTGCGCGGCGTCGGAAACTTCGGAGGACGAGCGCACGAACGAATCCGCCAGCCCCACCATCTTGCCCTGGAAGGTTTCGACCACCTGGCGTTCGCGCTGGAGCCGGGCCAGTTCCGCAACCTTGCCGGCTTCCGCCGCTTCGCGTAACTGAACCCCTTCTTCCAGTCCCTTGCGGAAGGTTTCCAGTGTCCGGGCCATGCCGCCCAGCTCATCCTTGCGGTCCTGCCCGGGAACCGTGATGGCAAGCTGGCCCTTGTCCATTTCGGTCATGGTGGTATTGAGCGCTGACAGCGGGCGGACAATGCCCATGCGCGTCACGATCATGGCGCCCAGCATCACGATCACCAGGCCAAAGCCCAGGCCCGCCCAGGTGATGCCGATGGTCCGGTGGGTATCTTCGCTGGCGGCGGCCGAAGCGGCGGCATTATCGGCGACGGTATCGTCAACAACCTGCGCCATGGTCTTTTCGAGTTGCGAAATCGCCGGGTCACACTTGGTCCGCATCAACTTTAGCGCATCGGTATCATCGCCGCTTTCAGCCAAAGTCTTCATTTCGGCGCAGGTCTCATCAATGGCCGCATTATAGCTGGCCTGAATGCCTTCGATTCGTTTGGTTTCCGACGGCAGGGCCTTGAGCGCTTCGTTGGTTTCCTTGGAAAAAGAACTCTGCGCCAGCTTCAGTTCGCTGCTGGCGTCAGCAATATCCTGGGCATCGCTGAAGGAGACCAGCTTGTAAAAGGCGGTCTGGGCGCGCTGGATATTCTTGCTGGCGCGCTCCATATCGACCGAGGCCACCCCCGGTCCCGAAATGACGCGCCCATAATCGGCGCTGATGGCGCTCATGCGCGAGGTCGTGAAAAAGACCGCTCCAATAACGATAAGCGACAGAAGACCGAGCAGACTGAATATCTTGCCCAGCATCGGCAGATTTTTGAACGACATAAGGAAGCCCCATTTACTAAACTACGGCATGCCCAAATCTCGAACAAAGCGCCCCCGGCTCGTTCAGATCGTCGATCTTTATGCATGTCAGGTGGGATCAGACGTAAAGATTTATGGTTAACAAAACCTTAATTACAACCGGCCTATGGTTCAATAATACCATATACCCGTTTATGTAGATTCCCGCATATATAGAACAGGAGGCCGCATCGCCGGCATGTCCGGAATGCGGCCCGTACCTTAAGCCGCGCGCAATTGCTGTACAAAAGCGGCGACTTCCTTCTGAAGGTTCATGGCCTGATCGGTCAGATTGCCCGACAGGCCCATCAGTTGCGTCGAGGCGGCACCGGTCATTTCCGCCGCCCGGCCGACACCGAAAATATTTTCGGTCACCTGTTGCGTGCCGTCCGAAGCCCGGGCGGTGTTGCCGGCGATCTCGTGCGTCGCCGCCCCCTGTTGCTCCACTGCCGAGGCGATATTGGACGAAATATGGCGCATGTCGGTAATGGTGGCGACAATCTTCTCGATCGATTCGACCGTGCGCTCGGTGGCGCTTTGTATCTGGGTCACCTTGTCGCCGATATCCTGGGTGGCGCGCGCCGTCTGGGTGGCCAGGATCTTGACCTCGGAGGCCACGACCGCGAAGCCCTTGCCGGCCTCACCGGCACGCGCGGCCTCGATAGTAGCATTCAGGGCCAGCAGATTGGTCTGTGAGGCGATATTGTTGATCAGGCTGACGACGACACCGATGCTCGACGCCGCCTCCGAAAGCGCCCGGATTTCCTGCTCGGTATTGGCGGCTTCACCGGCCGCCTCGCTGGCCACCTGTGCCGCCCGCACCACCTGATCATTGATCTCATGAACCGACGCGGCCATTTCCTCGGTGGCGGCGGCCACGGTCTGGACATTGGCGGCGGCTTCTTCGGCGGCACCAGTGACGACCTGGGCCTGACGGCTGGTTTCCTCGGCGGTGGCCGAAAGACTTTGCGCCGCGTCGGAAACTTCGCCGGACGACCGGGCGAAGGAATCGGCCAGCGCTCCCATCTTCGACTGGAAATCATCGGCGATGGCGTGACGTTCGGCTGTCAGGCGACGGGCATTGGCTTCCTCGGTTTGAGTGGCCTGTTCGCGCAGTCGCTCGGTTTCTTCGAGCCCTTGGCGGAAGAGTTCCGTCGTCTTCGCCATGGTGCCAAGCTCATCAAGGCGTTCCTGGCCAGGTACGGTCACACGGAGCTGGCCTTTTGACATGGCCGTCATGACATCGATCAGGCTGCGGATCGGCCCGACAATACCGGTTTTCGTCAGCCAGATGGAAATGAGCGTGATCAGGGACAGGCCGCCGATGACGGAAACGAGCGTAATCAGGACCGTATCATTAGCTTTCTTGTCGAGGCGCATAGCGAGGTGCTCATTCTGCACGATGCTCTGGTCAACCATTTTCGACAGGCTGTTGATGACGGTCAGGAGCTGCGGGGCGCACAGGCCGTTCATGTGCTCGATGGCGGCGGCGCTGCCGCTGGTCTTGGCCATCGCGATGGTTTCAGCGCATGTGCTGGAGACGATGCCCTGATAGGTCTTGTGCAGAGCGTCGAGTTCGCCCTGCCTTTGCGGCAGCAGCTTCTTGGCCAGCAACATCTCACTGTCGAAGGATTGCGCCCCTTCGCTGACATCGGCCTCGGCCTTGATGATGCTCTCCGGCGTACTGGCGGTCACCAGCTTGAGGATGGAGCGTGAGGTCCAGACGGCATGACGACCAGCGCGGGAAAGAGCCACATTGGCGCGGGCCGGACCGACCAGGGCCGCGTCATAATCGCCGGCAATGGCGTTGATCTGCCAGGAGGCGAAACCCGTTGCCGAGACGGAAACAACGGCCAGCAAGGAAAACAGCAGCAGGATCTTGCCCAGCATGGGCAGATTATTGAAGGACCATTTACCGGATGACATAAAGCATACTCCACCAAGCCGCCTGCCCAATACAGTCGGTTTAGAAAAGTATTTAAAAGAAATGGTTAATATCGCGTATAGGTTTACTTATCGTAACAAAGCAACTTATAAGTACAAAGCGATAAGATAATTACATAAAATCAGCTATATAAGAAAAAACCGCACCTCTGCTCAAACAAACACAGGTGCGGCATTATGGTACTTTTCTCAAGCATTTTGTTCAAAATGAGCAGCAGAATATAAATCTTAAGCCGTGCGCAACTGCCGGACAAAGGCCGTGACCTCGTGTTGCAGATCGTCGGCCTGTGTCGACAGGTTGCCGGACAGAGCCATGAGCTGCGTCGAGGCCGCGCCGGTCATTTCCGCTGCGCGCCCGACACCGAAGATATTCTCCGTCACCTGCAAGGTGCCATCCGAAGCGCGCATGGTATTGCCGGCGATTTCCTGCGTCGCCGCGCCCTGCTGTTCCACTGCCGAGGCGATGGCTGTTGAAATCGAGCGCACATCGCCGATGGTGGTAACAATCCGCCCAATGGAGGCGACCGTGCGCTGGGTGACGTCCTGGATCTGACCGACCTTGGCGCCGATATCACCCGTCGCTTTCGCTGTCTGGGTGGCCAGTTGCTTGACCTCGGAGGCCACGACAGCAAAGCCCTTGCCGGCCTCGCCCGCACGTGCGGCCTCAATAGTGGCGTTGAGCGCCAGCAGGTTGGTCTGCGACGCGATATCGCTGATCAGGCTCAGTACCGCGCCAATTTCCTGCGCCGCTTCGGAAAGCTCGCGGATATCGGCTTCCGACCGGGCCGCTTCATTGGCGGCCTCGACCGTGACATGAGCGGCGGAGGTCACCTGACCATTGATCTCACGGATCGAGACAGTCATTTCCTCGGTGGCGGCGGCGACGGTCTGGACATTGACGGCAGCCTCTTCCGCCGCACCGGACACGACCTGCGCCTGACGGCTGGTTTCCTCGGCTGTGGCGGCCAGGCTTTGCGCTGCCTCGGACACCTCACGCGACGAGCGAACGAAAGCCTCGGCCAGCGTACCCATCTTCGACTGGAAGCTGTCGGCGATCCGTTCGCGTTCCTGCATCATCTTCTCAGCATTGAGCCGTTCGGCATCGGCGGACTGGGCGCGCAGGGCCTCGGTTTCCTCAAGCCCCCGGCGGAAGATATCGGCCGAACGCGCCATGGCGCCGATCTCGTCCTTGCGATCCTGCCCCGGTACCGTGACCGACAAGTCGCCGCCGGACATCGCCGTCATGGTGCCGGTCAGGGCTTTCAGCGGACGTACGATGAACATCAGGGTCATCCACACCGCCAACCCCATGACAATGGCCAGCCCGGCGATGACGCCGCTCCACGAGATACCGACGGTCCTGCGTGTTTCAGCGCCGGCAGCGGCAGAGGCCGCCGCATTATCGGCCAGGGTTTCATCGACCACTTTCGTCATGGTCTTCGTTAGTTGTCCAATGGCCGGATCGCAGACCTCCTGCAACTGCTTCACCGCGCCGGCGTCATTATCGGCATCGGCCAGTTCGCGAGTAGGCGCGCAGGCATCGTCGATGGCGGAGACATAGCTGGCCTGCATGTCGGATATTCGCTGGGTTTCCGTCGGCAGGGCCTTCATCGCCTCGCCGGTTTCCTGGGTAAAAGCGGTCTGGGCCTTCTTGAGGTCATTCTCCGCCTTCGCTCGATCCTGCGGGCTCATGGACACGGCCAGTTTGTAGAAGGCCGTCTCGGAGCGTTCTATCTGTCGGCTGGCGCGTTCCATATCGACCGAGGCGATGCCCGGACCGGCGATGACGGCGCTGTAATCAGCGCCGATCAGGGACATCTTGGTGGTGGTGAAAGCGACGGCTGCGATAACGACAACGGCAAGCGATAACAGCATGGCCAAAGCCTTGCCGAGCATGGGCATATTCTTGAACGACACCGGATACCTCATGAAAAAGGACGGCATTCGCGCAGATGGTCAGAGAATCAGGCCCCGGTTCCCCTACTTGACAATCTTCGTGGATGTCGGGGCGGAAGGTATTCCCACACAGTTAACGGCGCCTTAAGGTTGGGAGACGCCGTTCAAAGGTAATCGGTGAATTTGTTTTTTTGGATTCCACCGCTGCGTATAAGTCGCTGCAACGTGCCGAGAAGCATTGGCGTCCGAGCACACGAAGTGACGTGTACACTTGTACACGAGCAAGGGCGCGCAGGACGACGGCGCTTCGCAGGCCGTCGCAGTAGACTTAGACAGAGCCAATTTTATCTAAGCCGTAGGCGGCATGCAGCGCCCGCACCGCCAGTTCGGTATAGGCTTCGTCGATCAGGACGGAGATCTTGATTTCCGAGGTCGAGATGACCTGGATATTGATGCCCTTTTCCGACAGCGCCCGGAACATGGTCTCGGCCACGCCGGTGTGCGAGCGCATGCCGACGCCGACGATCGAGATCTTCGACACGCCCTCATCGACCTTCAGGTCATCGAAGCCGATGTCGCCCTTGGCCTCGTTCATGATCTCGGCGGCGCGCTGGGCGTCGCGGCGGCCGACGGTAAAGAGCTGGTTGGCATAGTCACCGGAACGCTTTTCCGACTGGACGATCATGTCGACATTGATATTGGCCGCGGCCAGCTTGGAGAAAACGGCGGCCGAGACGCCGATCTTGTTGGGCAGGCCGAGCAGGGTGATCTTGGCCTCATCACGGCTGTAGGCCACGCCGGAAACGATATGTTTTTCCACGAT
>FSVH01000165.1_pt1 | contig 12262 bp, 15 predicted proteins | sample 1637631 | NCBI WGS metagenome assembly FSVH01 (sample SAMEA3914814, study PRJEB12502) | metagenome | biome: forest; material: soil | place: USA | collected 2011-09-16 | depth 0.1 m | reverse complement strand
TCGCGCAGAGCATCACCGACTTCGACCTGTTTTCCACTGACTTGAATTTGCATAGCGATATGTCGCTCCGTTCTTAAAACAAAAAGAACTTCGTCGCCGGCCAAGGACGCATCCTGGAGGAGCCGGCGGCAATGGGCACCCGGACGTATTTCACGGGTACATAAGGACTGTACGCCGACTGACGGGGATGCAAAATCAAGAATTTGTGTAAGGTATTTACCCGCATTCACCTTGATTATTATCGGCAAATTACAGGTCAGGCCTTAGGATGGCGCCCGTCGATACGCCTGACGCGCGACTTTTGGCAGCGGCTGAGGTCAGTGGCTCCAATCAGCGATTTTGGCGTTTGCGTTCGACCGAAGACGGAATGCGCAGGGCTTCGCGATATTTGGCCACGGTCCGCCGGGCGATATCGACGCCGGCTTCTTTCAGGATTTCAACGATGCGGTCATCCGAGAGAATTTCGCCGGAAACCTTCTCGCCGTCGATGAGATTCTTGATCTTGTGGCGCACCGCTTCGGCCGAATGCGCCGAGGTGCCGTCATTCGAGGCGATCGATGAGGTGAAGAAGAACTTCAGTTCGAAGACCCCGCGCGGCGTGGCGACATATTTGTTGGAGGTGACGCGCGAAATGGTCGATTCGTGCATCCCCACCGCGTCAGCCACCGTTTTCAGGTTGAGCGGCCGCAGATATTCGACACCATAGACGAAGAAGGCGTCCTGCTGGCGGACAATCTCGGCCGAAACCTTGAGAATGGTGCGGGCGCGCTGGTCCAGGCTCTTGATCAGCCAGTTGGCCTGACTGAGGCAGTCATTCAGGTAAGATTTCTCGGAGTCCGAACGTGCCGAGGTCGCCACCTTGGCGTGATACTTCTGATCGACCAGCACGCGCGGCAAGGTGTCGGAATTGAGATCGATGCGCCAGCCACCATTGGTATCCGGCCGCACGAACACATCCGGCACCACGGTTTGCGACGGCTCGGCGCCGTAGGCAGCGCCCGGTCGCGGATTAAGTGATTTCAGCTCAGCGATCATCTCGCTGAGGTCTTCTTCATCAACGCCACAGACCTTGCGCAGAGCCGAGAGATCGCGGCGGGCGAGCAGTTCGAGATTGTCGATCAGCGCCTGCATGGCCGGATCGAAGCGGTTGCGCTCAATCAGTTGCAGTTTCAGGCATTCCGGCACACTCTGTGCCATGATGCCGGTCGGCTCGAACCCCTGGCAGGCCGTCAGCACCTTTTCCACCAGCTCAAGCTCACAACCCAGCCGGTCGGCGATCTCGGCCAGCGGCACGCGCATGTAGCCGGCCTCATCAACGGCATCGATCAGGATCTGCGCGATGGCCATTTCCGGCGCGCTGAAATGCGCGATCAGGGCTTGGTCGGTCAAGTGTTCGGTGAGGGTCTTTTCGCGAGTCAGAACCCGTTCCATGTCCTCATCGCCATCGAAACCGCCGCCGCCCTTGCCGGCCTTCGACCAGTCGACTATCGGGCCTTCATTAGAGTCGGAAACGACCGATTCGCGCTCGCGAATAACCGGTTCGTCGTCGCCATAAACATCGGAAGTCGAGGCGTCGAGATCGGAATTGGCGGCGATTGTATCGCGGTCGCCCAGTTCCAGTTCACGGGATTCGCCGCTGTCGGAGTCTTTTGCCGGGGCGTCCATGTCATTGGTCTCGCCCGCCGGATCAGCATCATCGCGCTGTAACAGCGGATTGCGTTCCAGTTCGGTTTCGATGACTGCCTCAAGCTCAAGGTTCGACAATTGCAGCAGCTTGATCGCCTGCTGCAATTGAGGGGTGATTACCAGCCCCTGCCCCTGCTTGAGTTCTAACCTTTGACCGAGCGCCATTACAGACCTTTAGACGTGTTCGCGTCATACTGAGCGAAAATCGTCTATATTTCTTTAGCCCCGGTAATTTTTACCGCAGCCATGCGAAAATCATCCGCCATTCTGCGTTAACAATTGCTGTCGAATGGTTAATGAGGGGCCATAATCGGCAAATTATGCCCAGCGATCTGCGTTAAAGCGCTGCACACTTTATCGGCTTGCGCTTTAGTTAAAAGATTCGCCCAGATAGACGCGCTTTACCTCGGGATCGTGGGTGATCTCGTCAGCCGTGCCTTCGAAAAGCACCTCACCCGAATGGATGATCGAGGCGCGATCGACCAGTTCGAGCGTTTCGCGGACATTGTGATCGGTGATCAGGATGCCGATGCCGCGGCTTTTCAGGTACATCACCACTTCGCGGATATCGGAAATCGCCAGCGGATCAATACCGGCAAAAGGTTCGTCAAGCAGCATGAAGGACGGTTTGCCAGCCAAGGCACGGGCGATTTCGACGCGACGGCGTTCGCCGCCCGAAAGGGCGGTGGCCGGCGAATGGCGGATATGGGTGATGCGCAATTCTTCGAGCAGACGATTGACGTCCTCGCGGACCTTGTTCGGGTCTTTCTCGTTCAGTTCGAGCACGGCGAGGATATTCTGTTCCACCGACATACCGCGGAAGATCGACGCTTCCTGCGGCAGATAACCCAGTCCCATGCGCGCGCGCTGGTACATCGGTTGTTGGGTGATGTCCTGGCCGTCGAGCTTGATCGTGCCATAATCGGCTTCGATCAGGCCGGTGATCATGTAGAAGCAGGTGGTCTTGCCGGCGCCGTTAGGCCCGAGAAGTCCCACGACTTCGCCCCGGCCCAGCTTCAGGCTGACACTCTTGACGACGGCACGTTCCTTGTAGGTCTTGCCGATCCCCTCAACGACGATACCATCATTGGCCGTATCGGCGTTCGCGGAGGATCTGAGTTCTTCGACGACTTGCATAAGGCCTATTTCTTGTCCGGATAGATGATCGCCTTGACGCGGCCGGTGCCGGCATCGAGATTTGTGGTCTTTTGCGTCAGGTTATAGACCAGTCGTGTACCGGTCGTGACATTCTGGTTCTGTGTCAGGATAACATCACCGGTCAGGACCATGTCGTCGGTCGCCTTGGTGTATACGGCCTGTTCGCCCTTCATGGTGCTGTCCGGCGTTACATAATAAACATTTCCGGTAGCCACGATGGTCACAACCTCACCGAAACCACTGCCGTTCGGGCCGGCCTGGCGGGTAATGACCACCTTATCGGCACGCAGACGCGCGTCGTCCTGTATGATTTCGACCCGCCCGGTAAGCGTCTGGGTATGCGCGACCTCATCCATATGTATGGTATCACCGCCGACCATGACGGGACCACCCTGGCCCGATACCTGAGCCTGCACGGTGCCGAAACCTGCCAGGCTGCAAATCGCCGCAGCCACCCCGGCCGCGATCAGCGCCGTCACAACCTTCTGCCTTTTCATACCGTCGTCATCCCTTTGAGAAGCGGTCAGCGCCAAAACGTAGCGGGCGCCGGTTTACTGCTCGTTGAAGTCCATATTACGTTTTCGCGCAATTCGCCCGAAATCGGGCTGCCGGTGCGGTGATAACCACCTTGCCGGCTTACGCTTTACTGCTCGTTTATCGTTGCCCAGGCCTTGGTATCGCCGCGTCCCTTGATATCAAGTGAGTGGCCATTATCGGACACCAGGAAGGATTCTCCCACTATATGCCCCGCCGAACCATTTCCTTCAACGTGTTTGTCACCGGAGACGGTGGATTTGTCGAGGTCGATCACGGCCTGTTCGGTCTTCAGAACGAAATCCGACCCCCCGGCCGCGATCACCACATGGCCGGTTAGCGTGAACTTGTTGGTGGTCTGGTCGAAGACGCCATTCGCTGCCGAAACCTTGGTCGGTCCCTCGGTATCGGAGCTTTTGAACTCCATATTGGGCGCTTTCAGCGAGATCGTCGTGGCGTTCATACCCTTGCGCACAGCTTCCAGCCCGCTGATCGTATAACGGTCGCCATTGCTGCCCTGACCGTAATAGCGCGGATTGGTGTAGCGGATTTCATTCAGGTTGCCGCCATAGACGTTCAGCGAATTGACGATGGTCTGCACGGCGATCCAGCCGACATTGAACAGGCCCAGAACGATGATCAGCCCCGGCAGCAACCGGCGCAGCAGATGAATCAGGCGCGAACGGCGGCGCACCGCAGCGACCTGCTGTGCCAGGCGTACGCGCCGGTCGGCGGTTTCGGCCTCTATGTCGATCGGCCCCGCCACGCCTAAGGGCTGCAACGGTGCGTTAAACTCGCTCAGGGTCATAAGAGCGCTTTCCGAAAGGGTGACGCACTTTTCGGATTAAAAAGCGCGTAAAAGCAAAAAGATTTAGCTTTGAGTTAGGGCTCACGCCCAGCTATGGGCGAAGATATCGCAATCTTCCCATCCTGCCAAATCGAGTTTGACGCGGTGCGGTAGAAATTCCATCGCAGCCTTTGCCAACTGGTCGCGGCCTTCGCGGACAAGCATCAGGTCGAGCTTTTCCTTGAGCGCGTGCAGGTGCAGCACGTCGGAAGCGGCATAGGCCAGTTGCTCGGCGGAAAGCGTGGCCTGGCCCCAGTCGGAACTTTGCTGCGCCTTGGACAGATCGACGCTCAGAAGCTCACGGGTCAGGTCCTTCAGCCCATGGCGGTCGGTATAGGTGCGCGCCAGTTTCGAAGCGATCTTGGTGCAGTAGACTGGTGCGGTGGTGACGCCGAGATGCAGTTCGAACATGCCGATATCGAAACGGCCAAAATGGAACAGCTTGAGCACGTTCGGATCGGTCAGCAGTTTTTTCAGGTTCGGGCAATTATAGTCGGGGCGACTCATGCGCACGACATGGGCGTGGCCGTCGCCGGCGGACAGTTGCACCACACACAAAGGATCGCGGCGGAAGCGCAGGCCCATGGTCTCGGAGTCAATGGCGACGGATGATCCCAGATTGAGTCCGTCCGGCAGATCGCCTTCGTGGTAAAATACGGTCAAAACACATGCCTTCTTTTTGGCCTCTTCTTTGGCCATCTTCGCTGGGGACGGTTAATGACGCCCCTTTGCGTTTGGCCTAATCCCAAAAGCGGGAAAGGTCAATTGCGCCCTAAAGTTTCGCGCGCAGGCCTAAAGCCTTGCTCGTAAAAAAGCCATCATCCGGGTCCAGGCCTGTTCGGCGGCTTCGGGAGCATAGACTTCCGGACGGGTCTTGTTGAAAAAGGCGTGGTCAGCGTCGTAGCTGTAGATTTCCGGTGGATTGCCGGCCGCGGTCATCGAGGTCTCGATATCGGCAACCACGGCAGGCGTCACCCAATCGTCCTTCTTGCCGAAATGGCCTTGGAAGGGGATTTTGATATCGGCCGGATCGGCGAATTCTTTCGGCGGTACGCCGTAGAAACAGACCGCCGCCTTGAAGCCGTCGAGGCGCACGGCCGCGCCTATGGTCAGTGCCCCGCCCATGCAGAAACCGGAGATGGCGACCGACGGATTGATGCTTTTCAGATAATCGAGTGCCGCGGCGATATCCTGATGGACGGCGCCGGGGAAATCGAGGCCGTTCATCAGATGACTGGCCTCGTCGGCATCTTTCGTGATGCGGCCATGATAGAGATCGGGGGCGAGCGCATTGAAACCTTCGAATTCGAAGCGGTCGACGAGCGACTTGATATGATCGTTCAGGCCCCACCATTCCTGGATGACGATGACGCAGGGGCGCCCCTTGTCGATATCGGACAGGTAAGCATCGAGATGGCCGCCATCCGGGCGACTGAGAGTGATCATGCGGCCCATGGCTGGCTCCTTTGGCGAATGCGGGCAGTCTTACACCCGATTTGAAGCCCTGATCAATGGCTTATCCGGCCGGCGTCAGGGCCAGCACCGTATCCAGCAGGCCGGGGAAGGCGCTGTCGATATCAGCCTTGCGCAAGGCGTTCTTGGCTTCGCGCCCGCTTTTTTCGGTGCGCACCAGGCCGGCTTCGCGCAGCAGGCGGAAATTATACGAACAGGTCGATTGCGGCATGTCATTGATGCCGTCCGTCGCCTCGCTACAATTGAGCGGCACGTGTGCGTGATGCAGGTTGCGCACGATTTGCAGGCGGTTCCGGTCGCCAAGAACATAGAGAACCATTTCAAGCGTAACGTCGGATATGGCAGGATGGGTTAAAACCTTCATGAAGGCATTATAGCCCATTGACGGAAATAAACCAATATATTAATAAAACTGATATATTGGTTTATTTTGACAACATAAGGAAAATCGCCATGGAGTTTCGTCAGCTGGGCCGTTCCGGTCTCAAGGTTCCCGTCTTAAGTCTCGGCACCGGCACGTTCGGCGGCCAAGGCGATATGTTCAGCAAGTGGGGCGCCACCGATGTCAGCGAGGCCTCGCGCCTGGTCGATATCTCGCTTGAGCACGGCATGAACTTCTTCGATACCGCCAATGTCTATTCGGCCGGCGCATCGGAAGAAATCCTCGGCGCCGCCGTCAAGGGCCGCCGCGATGATGTGCTGATCTCGACCAAGGCGACCTTCGGCATGGGCCCCGGCCCGAACGACAAGGGGTCGTCGCGCTATCACATCATCAAGGCGGCAGAAGCCAGCCTGAAGCGCCTCGGCACAGACTATATAGACCTCTATTTCATGCATGGCTTCGACGCCCTGACGCCGCTGGAAGAAACCTTGTCGGCGCTGGATAATCTGGTGACCGCCGGCAAGATCCGTTACATCGGTGCTTCCAACTATTCCGGCTGGCATCTGATGAAGGCCCTGGCCACATCGGAAAAGTACGGCCTCAACCGCTTTGTCGCCTATCAGGGCTATTACTCGCTGATCGGCCGCGAATATGAACACGAACTGATGCCGCTGGCCCTCGATCAGGGGGTTGGCACCATGGTCTGGTCGCCATTGGGCTGGGGCCGTCTGACCGGCAAGATCAGCCGGTCCAGTCCGCCGACCGAGGGCCGTATCGCCCAGGGCGGCGAAGCCGGCGGGCCGCCGGTCGATGACGAACATCTGTTCAATGTTGTGGATGTGTTGCAGGCCGTGGCCGAGGAAACCGGCAAGTCCGTGCCGCAGGTGGCGCTGAACTGGCTGGCCTCGCGGCCGACCATCGCCAATATCGTTATCGGGGCCCGCAATGAAGCGCAGTTGCGCGCCAATCTCGGCGCGGTCGGCTGGAGCCTGACGAAGGAACAGGTCGATAAGCTGGATGCGGCGAGTTCACGCACACCGGCCTACCCCTACTGGCATCAGAAGGCGTTCGACCGCAATCCGACGCCGGTGCAGTGGTAATTTAGCGGACGTTAAGTGGCTGGCGCTGCGCATCCGTATTAATGCGGTTGCGCGGCGTTGCCATGGCCGAAACAAAGGCGGCGGCGCATTGCGCGGGCGCGCAGGAGCGGGCGGCGGAAATCCAGTTTACGGCGTCGATCTTTTGCATCGGCAAATCCTTTACGCGTTATCCTCGGACGAATCTGTGCCGCCCTTAACTATGAACCTGTTGTCTGTTTATAGCGGATAATTATCAAGATTCGATGATGAAGACCTGAATCGGGCGTTAACACTGTTGATATGGGCAGGCGAGCCGATATACCTGTTGAAGCCTAATTGCAGGATATCCACGCATGACCGCCCTTGCCGCCGGGACGCCCGCGCCCGATTTCGCCCTGCCCTCGACACCTGACCAGAAGGTGGCGTTGTCGGAATTTCGCGGCCGCAATGTCGTGCTGGTGTTTTACCCGGCTGACTGGAGCCCGGTCTGCGGCGATCAGCTCGCCCTTTATAATGAACTGCACGACCAGTTCGATGACCTGAATGCCGACCTCATCGGCGTATCGGTCGATGGCATCTGGTGTCACCTGGCCTTTGCGAAGGACCGTGGCTTCCGCCTGAGCCTGCTGGCCGATTTTGAGCCCAAGGGGGGTGTTGCGCGTCAGTACGGCGTCTATCGCGAAGGCGAGGGCGTCACCGAACGCGCCCTGTTCGTCATCGATGGCGAGGGTGTGATCCGTTACAGCTATGTTTCGCCCATCGGCATCAATCCGGGTGCCAACGGCATCATCAAGGCGCTGCAAGGACTGCAATCATGAGCGACGACAATTCTCTGAGTGAGCCGGTCGGACCGGAAGACCATGTTCAGGGACCGGACAATGCGCCGGTCACCCTGGTGGAATACGGCGATTACCAGTGCTCCTACTGCGGAGATCTCTATCCGGTGCTGAAAGAGGTGCAGAAGCAGATGGGCCCAAAGACAGGTGTGCCTTTGCGCTTCGTCTTCCGAAATTTCCCGATCACCTCGATTCACCCGCAGGCCTTTATCGCCGCCGAAGCCGCTGAGGCAGCGGCCGGTCAGGGGAAGTTCTGGCAGATGCACGACAAGCTATATGAAAACCAGTTCGACCTGTCGGCGGAATCGATCGTCATCTATGCCGAACAGGTGGGGCTGGATATGGATCGCTTCGTCAGGGAAGTGAACGACCAGACCTATACCAAGCGCATCAAGCACGATTTCCAGAGTGGCGTGATGAGCGGTGTCAACGGCACGCCGTCCCTGTTCCTTAATGGGGAGCGCTATGACGGCGACCGCGATGCTCGTGCCATCGTGGCCGCCCTGAAGCTCGCCGCGAAATAGACGATTTAGCGCTTGACTCATTCATAGCTCGCCGGCTATACGTTAATTCATAGCCAATTGGGTATGAATTCAAATGCTGACCGCTCAGGATGTCCTCTTCAGAACCTTGGCCGACCCCACGCGGCGGGCGCTTTTCGAACGGCTGTGCCGCGAAGGCGAAAAGACGGTCGGCGCCCTGACGGCCCATGCCGGCGTATCGCAACCGGTCGTGTCGAAACATCTGGCGGTCCTGAAACAGGCCGGACTGGTGCGCGACCGTCCCGAAGGCCGCCAGACGCATTACAGTGCGCAACTCGATGCCCTGGCGCCGCTGGTTGACTGGACCAGCCAGATGGCCGGCTTCTGGCAAGGCCGGTTCGATCATCTTGAAGACCTGCTGAAACGGATGGACCAATGACCGATATTGCAACTGAAACCCTGTCCGTGGTGGTCGAACGCGAGATCGCCTTCCTGCCGGAAAAACTGTGGCGGGCGCTGACCCAGCCGCATCTGATGGAGGAATGGCTGATGAAGAATGATTTCAAACCGGAGGTGGGTCATCGCTTCAATCTGCGTGGCGAATGGGGCGGCGTGCTCGACTGCACGGTTCTGGCGATCGAGCCGGGCAAGACCCTCTCCTACAGCTGGGATTACGCCCACGATGACGCGGCCTTCGACCTGAAAAGCGTGGTGACCTTTACGCTCACCCCGACGGCTACGGGCACTCATCTGCGCGTGGAGCAAGCGGGCTTCCGGCCGGATCAGAAACAGGCTCATGGCGGCGCCCGGCATGGCTGGCAAAAATTCCTCGCTACCCTGGAGCAGGTGGCGGAGCGAATGGATTAACTTACAGACGGAGACACACTCATGAAAATCAAGCTGACCACTATCTATGTTAATGACCAGGACAAGGCCCTGCGCTTCTATACCGACGTGCTGGGCCTGACCAAAAAAGCCGATTTCAGCAATGGTGGATTTCGCTGGCTGACCGTGGCTTCGCCCGATGAGCCGGACGGCATGGAACTGCAACTGGCGCTCGATGACAATTCGGCGGGCAAGGCCTACCAGCAAGCTATTTTCCAGCAAAATCAGCCGGCCGTCATGTTCTTCACCGATGACATCAAGGCCGATCATGCGCGCATCGTGGGAAATGGCGGTGAGTTCAAAATGCCTCCGACCGAGGTCACCGGCTCGACCATCGCCCAGCTGGACGATACCTGCGGCAATCTTGTCCAGCTCACGCAACTGGCGCGCTGGTAATATCGGTAATGCCTTCGCAACAGATCGACCAGTTGATCGCGCCCTGACAGATCTCGTTCGCGCCGCGATAGCTTACAATCAGAGCAAATCGAAGGTAAAAGCAACGCGAGCGAAACAACATTACAGGACTTGCCGATGGCTTCTCCCGACTACGGTTCGATCACCATCCGCGGCGCGCGGGAAAACAATCTCAAAAATGTCTCGCTCGATATTCCCAAGCGCCGGATCACCGTCTTCACCGGCGTTTCCGGTTCCGGCAAATCGTCGCTGGTCTTCGGCACCATCGCCGCGGAAAGCCAGCGTCTGATCAACGAGACCTATCCGGCCTTCGTGCAGCAGTTCATGCCGCATTACGGCCAGCCTGATGCCGATCTGCTGGAAAATATCTCGGCGGCCATCATTGTCGATCAGCAGCGGCTGGGCGGCAATTCGCGCTCGACAGTCGCCACCGTCACTGATGCCGCTCAGATGCTGCGGGTGTTGTTCTCGCGCCTAGCCGAACCGCGTCTCGGCTCGCCTGGGCTTTATTCCTATAACGATCCGCGTGGCATGTGCCCCGATTGCGAAGGCATCGGCCAGGTGGCCGCCATGGATATGTCGGCGGTGGTGGACGAAAACAAATCGCTGAAAGAGGGTGCCCTGCTGGCCAGGGGTTTCGAGACGGACGGCTGGTGGTCGTCCATCTATTTTCAGTCCGGCATGTTCGACCTCGACAAGCCGATCAAGGACTTTTCTTCGGCAGAACGCGCCAATCTTTTCGATCTCGACGACGGCCGCAAGGTCAAGGTCGGCAAGATCAATCTGACCTATGAAGGCGTCATCGCCAAGCTGAAGAAGGGGCTCGGCAGCAAGGACCCCGAACAGCTCCAGCCGCATGTGCGCATCGAATATGACCGCATCTTCACCCGCGCCCTCTGCCCCGCCTGTCAGGGCGCGCGACTGAATCAGGCGGCGCTTGTCAGCCAGGTCGAGGGACGCAATATCGCCGAGCTTTCGGCCATGCAGGTTAGCGACCTGGCCGTACTGGTGCGCCGGCTCAGGGCGCCGCAGGTTGGTCCCATGCTGGACGCCCTGGCGTTACGGCTGGAAAATCTCGTCATCATCGGCCTGGGTTATCTCTCGCTTGATCGTGAAAGTTCGACCCTGTCGGGTGGCGAGAGCCAGCGCGTCAAGATGGTCCGACATCTTGGCTCGTCGCTGACCGACATCACCTATATATTCGATGAGCCGTCCGTAGGGCTGCATCCGCACGATGTCGGCCGTCTCGCCGGGCTGATGCAGCAATTGCGCGACAAGGGCAATACGGTGCTGATCGTCGAGCACAAACCCGATATGATCGCCATCGCCGACCATGTGGTCGATATGGGCCCCCATGCCGGCAGCAAGGGCGGGGAGATCGTCTATGAGGGCGACTTCCAAGGGCTGCTTACCTCCGGCACCCTGACCGGCAATCACATCAATAAATATCAGCCGATCAAGGGCACTGTGCGCAAGCCGATTGGCGAACTCACGATCGCACACGCCAATCTCAATAACCTGAAAAACGTATCCGTCACCCTGCCGCGCGGCGTGCTCGTCGCCGTGTCGGGCGTAGCCGGTTCCGGCAAGTCGTCGCTGATCCAGGGCTGTCTGCCCAAGGCTTATCCGGAAGCCGTTATCATCGACCAGAATCTGGCGCGGGGCTCACGCCGCTCCAATACGGCCACCTATACCGGTATTCTCGATAATGTCCGCAAGGCCTTCGCCAAGGCCAATGGCGTCGATGCGGCTCTGTTCTCGGCCAACTCAAAGGGCGCCTGTCCGGACTGCAATGGCCTGGGCGTCATCTACACCGATCTGGCTCACCTCGACCCGATGGTCACGCCCTGCGAGACCTGCGAGGGCAAACGCTTCACCGCCGAGGTGCTGGCGTATCACCTGCGCGGCAAGTCGATCAGCGATGTCTACGAAATGAGCGTGTCGGATGCCGTGGATTTCTTCACCGAGCCGGCCATCGTCAAAATCCTCAAAGGTCTGGATGATGTCGGGCTGGGCTACCTGACGCTCGGTCAGCCGCTTTCCACCCTGTCGGGCGGTGAGCGCCAACGGCTGAAACTGGCGGCGGAGCTGGGCAAGGCGGGCAATATCTATGTGCTGGATGAGCCGACGACAGGCCTGCACATGAACGATGTTGATACGCTGATCGGCCTGTTCGACCGGCTGGTCGATGCCAGCTCGACGGTGATCGTCATCGAACACAATCTCGATGTCATTTCGCGCGCCGACTGGGTGATCGATATGGGACCAGGCGCCGGACAGGCGGGCGGTACCGTCCAGTTCGAAGGCGTACCGGCCGATCTGGCGGCGAGCGACACCCTGACCGGGCAATATCTCTCCCGGCGGAACGTTCGTTAAAAACAAGGATGTAGAATTGGAAAAGCCCGCGTCCTTTAGGGAAGCGGGCTTTATTGGTGGAGCTTAGCGGAGTCGAACCGCTGACCTCTTGCATGCCATGCAAGCGCTCT
>FSVH01000223.1_pt1 | contig 12684 bp, 10 predicted proteins | sample 1637631 | NCBI WGS metagenome assembly FSVH01 (sample SAMEA3914814, study PRJEB12502) | metagenome | biome: forest; material: soil | place: USA | collected 2011-09-16 | depth 0.1 m | reverse complement strand
GGCCGACAGGGCGCCGACGGCACCGGTCATGATGGCCATCGGGTGGGCGTCTCGACGGAAGCCGCCGAAGAACTTGTCGAACTGCTCATGCAACATGGTGTGGCGCGTGATCGAGGTCTCGAAAGGCTCGAACTCGGCGGCCGTCGGCAGTTCACCGTGCAGCAGCAGATAGCAGGTTTCGAGGAAGGACGACTTTTCCGCCAGTTGCCCGATCGGATAGCCACGGTGCAGCAATACGCCCTTGTCGCCATCGATGAAGGTGATCTTGCTTTCGCACGACGCCGTCGACGTAAAGCCGGGATCGTAGGTGAAAGCGTCGGTTTCGGCATACAGCTTGCGGATATCGATGACGTCCGGGCCAAGCGTGCCCTTCATCACGGGCAGATCGACGGCCTTGCCTTCGAAATTGATTTGGGCGGGATTAGTCTGGCTCATATTACGCTACCTCAGAATAAGGTTTAGACCATTTGCAGGTCCTGTGTGCGGCGCACCTAAAATCGGCGTCGCGCCTGCTTTACAAACTGTAATCCTAAATGAAAAGACCCCCTGTTATCCGAACGAGGGACTCTTCGCGGCCGATAGAGGCCAAAAGCTTTGAAATATCCGGTGCCGGGTGTCCAGCCGACAAAATGCCGCGCAGCACGGGTCCGATTTTACCGAAGCCAACACCTTCATTTTCAACGAATTTTTTCAATTGTCCGTCAATATATTCGGCAGTCCAATCGTCCCACGCCAACACATTTTCGTGAAGACGATTGAGCCGTGATATTGTTTCCTCAGTCATAAGTTTTTTTGTTTTTTCGTCCAAAGGCACCGGGCCTTTCGCCACAGCGAAGTGAACGGCCTCTGCCAATTGCACGATGGTCTGAGCGCGTTCTTTCACCAGGGGAATCGTGCGAGCCAGGATTTCGCGTGTTTCGGGTGTTTCCGTATGGCCGGTTGCGATCAATTCGGCAGAGACCAGATCGACCAGGCGCTGGTCATCAGCGACTCTAATCCAGTGGGCATTGACCGAGCCGAGCTTGGCAAAATCGAGACGCGCCGGCGCCCGGTTGATATCGGCGATGTCGAACCACTCGATGGCTTGCTGGTCATCGAAAATTTCATCGTCGCCATGCGACCAGCCGAGACGTGCCAGATAATTGCGCATGGCTTCCGGCAGGTAGCCCAGGCCCTGATAATCGCCGACCGCTTGCGCGCCGTGGCGCTTGCTGAGCTTGGCGCCATCGGGGCCATGGATCAGCGGAATATGCGCGAAGATCGGCACCTGCCAATCGAGCGCCATGTAAATCAGGCTCTGGCGGGCGGCATTATTGAGATGGTCGTCGCCGCGGATGACGTGGGTAATACCCATGTCATGATCATCGACCACGACGGCCAGATTATAGGTCGGCGTGCCGTCCGTACGCAGCAGGATCAGGTCGTCCATGTCCTTCGTATTGAAGGTAACATCACCCTGCACCGCGTCAGGCACCACCAGCGTATCGGCCAGCGGTCCCTTGAAGCGGATGACGTGCGGTTGTTCGAGTTCGGCCTCCGTTGGCGTGCGATCGCGCCAGGTCGAGCGCAGGGCGTGGCCGGCTTCGCGGGCTTCCTCGCGGGCGATTTCGGTTTCTTCCTGCGTCATGAAGCAGGCATAGGCGCGGCCTTTGGCCAGCAGATCGTCCACCGCCGCCTTATGGCGCTTTTCGCGGGCGTGCTGGAAGACGACGGTGTCATCAGGTTTAAGGCCCAGCCAGTCAAGCCCCTCGAAAATGGCGTCCACCGCTGCACGGGTCGAGCGTTCGCGATCGGTATCCTCGATACGGATAAGGAACTTGCCACCGGTGTGTTTGGCGTAAAGCCAGTTGAACAGGGCCGTGCGCGCGCCGCCGATATGCAGATATCCGGTCGGTGAAGGCGCAAAACGTGTCACTACAGCTTGCGGTTTTGATATGGTCATGGTCAGTTAACCCGGTTTGGGGGAAGATTTTGTGAGCGTCTTATAGCTCTCTTTGCCGGCAACCCAAGTCCCTTTTGCAGCAATTGAAGGCCTTGCCCGCTTGAATTCCGCGATTCTATTCCTGAAAAGCCGGATCGCGGCGACCGTGACCTTGCAAACGGGGCGGTTGTTCCTGTGGCTGCCGGTAGCCATGGGGGCAGGGGCGGCGGTCTATCTCAATCTGCCGTTCGAGCCGGCCTTATGGTGGATTGTCTTACCGGTGATTGCCTGCCTCGTGGCGCTCTTTCTGATGCGCCGGTTTGGCATGAGTGGCTCCCTGATCAATGCCATGGTTTTGCTGACGGCTTTCTCGTTGGGCGCGACAATCTGCAAGCTGCGTACGGAGCACGTGCGAGCCCCGGTTCTCAGTTCGGAGGTCAGCAATTATAATCTCCAGGCCTACGTGATCGATGTCGTGTCGCCTAGCGAGGATCAGCCACGGCTTTTGCTCGCGCCAATCTGGATGCGCGGCGTAAAACCGGAGAATACACCTCTGCGTTTGCGGGTGTCCCTTCGCGCAGGTGTACTGGAAGCGGCGGGGATTAAGCCGGGTGATGCCATCTCAACCTTCGCCATTCTTAATCCGCCACCGCCGCCAAATATGCCGGAAGGGTATGATTTTGCCCGTAATGCCTGGTATCAGGGTGTCGGCGGTGTGGGACTCGTGCCGGGTGTGCCGAAGATCATAGTCTCGCCGCCGCATAACTGGCGGCTGGATCTGGCGATGCAGCTCAATCGCCTGCGTTGGTCGATTACCGAACGTTTGGTGCAGACGACCGCACCGGACTGGAAAAACGGTCGCGCCATCGGCGGTTTCGCAGCGGCACTGGTGACGGGACATGAAAATTTCATCCCGCAAAGCCTGATACAGGATATGCGCGATTCCGGGCTGGCGCATATCCTGTCGATTTCCGGTGTTCATATGGCGATCGTCGGCGGCTTTATCTTTTTTGCCTTGCGGGCGCTGATGGCGTCGGTGCCCTGGCTGGCCCTGCATGTACCGGTCAAGAAATGGGCGGCAGGCTTGAGCATTATCTGTATCCTGCTTTATCTGGCTCTGTCGGGATCGCCGGCGCCGGCCGTGCGTTCGGCGGTCGTCGCCTGCGTAGCCTTCGGCGCCATCCTGCTTGACCGGCGGGGCTTGAGCCTGCGCGCCTTGGCGATTGCCGCCATGGTGGTCATCTGTCTGACGCCGGAAGCCGTGATTCAGCCCGGTTTCCAGATGTCCTTCAGCGCCACGGCGGCCCTGCTGGCACTGGCCGAGAGTCTGAAAAATCCGGTAGGCGAAATCAGCGTACCGATGTGGGTAAAGGCGATCCAGTCGGCTGTGCGCGGACTGTGGCTGTCCTTGCTGGCCTCGGTGGTCGCGACAGCGGCGACCACACCCTTCGCCATCGCCTATTTCAACCGCTTTTCGGTCTATGGACTGCTGTCCAACCTGTTCGAGGCGCCCGTAACGGCTTTTCTGGTCATGCCGGCTTTGGCTCTGGGGACGGTTTTCAGTGCTACGCCTTTAGGCGGAATATGTCTGCGGATCGCCGGTTTCGGTTTGTGGTTGATTGAACGCATCGCCGCCCTGACCTCGGACCTGCCGCAGGCCGTCATCAACTGGCCGAGCGCACCACCCTATGTACTGGGTATCTCGTTTATCGGCCTGCTGTGGGTATGTCTGGTGCGTGGCAAGGTGCGCTGGACCGGATTGCTGGCAGCTGCGGCCATCCTGTGGTGGCCACGTGTGACGCCACCGGATATCTGGATCGATGCGGAAGGCGGCAATGCGGCGATCCGGACTGGCCACAGCGCCTATGTGCTGCGCTCGAAAGTTCGTCAATATGGCTTTACCCAATGGACACAGCATTATGGTCTGAAAGCCCTTGATGAAACCGACAGGGATGGAAATTATGCCTGCAAGGGGTATGGTTGCGTGCCTCTGCCGCAAAATCCGGCTCGGATCGGGTTCTGGTTCAGCAACAAGCCGCCGAAAACCGAGCGCCTGACCGAACTGTGCCGTGCCAGCGATCTGGTGGTCTTGCGCAACCCGATAGGTGACTGGCCGGCCGAATGTGCCGGCGTCAACCATATCAGCGCCGGTGATTTCCGTACCCTGGGCGCGCTGGAACTGACGCGTACAAATAAGGGCTGGGTGATCAAGGCAGCCCAGCCCTTAAGAGGTCATCGTTATTGGTCTCGCCCCTCGGAAGCCGAGGGTGATACCAGCTTTTAGTGATACTTGCGCATCAGCCCGACAAGCCGGCCCTGCACCTTGACCTGGCCATCATTGTATATCTGAGTCTTGTAGTTCGGATTGGCAGCTTCCAGCGCGATCGACGCGCCCTTCTTACGCAGGCGCTTGAGGGTCGCCGTTTCATCATCAACCAGGGCGACAACGATTTCACCGGACTGTGCGGTGTCAGTCTTGCGTATGACGACGTAGTCGCCACTCAGAATGCCAGCATTGATCATCGAGTCACCATCGACTTCGAGGACATAGTGTTCGCCGGCGCCGAGCATTGATTCCGGAATGTGCAGGCGGTCGCGTTCATGTCCCATGGCTTCGATCGGTACACCGGCGGCAATCTTGCCCAGCAAGGGCAGTTCGCGGGTATCGTCATTGACCGCTTTCGTCGCTTCGACCGCTGGTTTGCTGCCCTCGACCACTTGCGGTACAAAGGTTTGACGACCACGCGGTGGCGCCGAAGCGGTGGCCTGGTCAGGCAGCTTGATGACTTCCAGCGCCCGCGCCCGATGGGCGAGACGGCGGATGAAGCCACGTTCTTCCAGCGCGGTGATCAGGCGGTGAATGCCGGACTTGGACGCCAGATCAAGCGCTTCCTTCATTTCATCGAACGAGGGAGAAACGCCCCCCTCCTTGATGCGTTCATGAATGAACATCAGGAGTTCGCGTTGTTTGGTCGTCAGCATGGCAAAACCTCAAGCATCGCCTGTCCCACAATCTGTGGGAACAAGTCATGAACCTATGCCTGATGTTCTATATGTGTTCTCGTTAATGTCAAGCTAACGCCAAGCTTTTTGCTTAAAGAGAAAGCAGATTTTTTGTCGCTGCCGTCACATCGCCTTGTTTCATAAGGCTTTCGCCGACCAGCATGGCCGTGGCGCCGGTACGGGCAAGGCGCCTGACGTCGAACGGTGTGAAAATGCCGCTTTCGGCCACCAATATATGCTCCGGTGTCACCATATGGGCCAGTTCCTCGGTAACCGCCAGGTCGACATGAAAATCCCTGAGATTACGGTTGTTTATACCGATCAGCTTGGATTTCAGCTTAAGCGCACGCTGCATCTCTTCGACATTATGTACTTCAACGAGGGCGTCCATACCGTAATGATGCGCGGCATCTATCAGGTCGGATGCCAGCGCGTCATCGATCATCGCCATGATGACGAGAATGGCATCGGCGCCGAGGCTGCGCGATTCGGTCACCTGCCAGGTATCGACCAGGAACTCCTTGCGAATACAGGGCAGGGAGACGGCACTGCGCGCCGACTGGAAATGCGATTCGTGTCCCATGAAACTGGGATTGTCGGTCAGTATTGACAGGCAGCTGGCGCCACCGGCCTCATAGCATCGCGCCAGGAAATTCGGGTCGAAATCCTCGCGGATCAGTCCCTTGGACGGACTGGCTTTCTTGATTTCGGCGATCAACGAGAGGTTTTCGGGGCGCTTATTGGCCACCAACGCCTTGGCAAAACCGCGCGTGGGGCCGACGGCCTTGATCTGGGATTCGAGGTTATCGAGCGTGATATTGACGCGGCGTGTGGCGACATCTTCGCGTTTATAGGTGGCGATCTTGTCAAGAATATCCAGCATATCGTCTCCCTTGGGTTCAGTCATATCCAGCCTAACACGCCGCGCGGTCACGCGGGATCAACAGTTGCGTTATAAGAATGTTATGCCGCCTGAGTGGTGGCGATCAGCGTATCAAGCGCGCGGCGGGCGCGGCCGTCATCGATGACCTCGGCCGCCTTTTCCACACCTTCGCGCAGGGTCTCGACCGTGTCAGCCACGAGGAAAGCAGCGGCGGCATTAAGCAGGACAATATCGCGATAGGCGCTTTTCTTGCCGTCGAGCAGGGCGGCTAACTCAGTTGCATTATGCTCAGGCGCGCCGCCGGTGATATCAGCCAGGGCCGCGCGTGGCAGGCCGACGGCTTCGGGCGTGATCTTGAACAAGCGGACAAAACCGTCGCGCCATTCGGCGACATCCGTCTCGCCGGTCGTGGTCAGTTCATCGAGGCCGGAACCATGAACAGACCAGGCCTTGACGGCGCCCAACTGACCGAGCGCCTGAGCGATAGGTTCGACAAAGCGCGGCGAGGGGACGCCGACCACCTGGCGTTTCGCGCCGGCCGGATTGCTGAGCGGGCCCAGCAGGTTGAAGATGGTGCGAAAACCCAGTTGCTGGCGGATCGGCGACACATGCTTCATGGCGCCGTGATGCGATTGGGCGAACATGAAGCAGATGCCGGCCTTATCCAGCGCTTCACGTTGTTGCTCCAGCGTGGCGTCAATATTGACGCCGAGCGCCGCCAGCACATCGGCGGTGCCGGATTTCGAGGTGATGGCGCGGTTGCCGTGCTTGGCCACCTTCAACCCGCCACCGGCCGCCACGAAGCCGACCGCTGTCGAGATATTGAGCGTATGCAGGCCATCGCCGCCGGTGCCGCAGACGTCGATGACGTCATAGGGATGGTCGAGATGGATGGCGGCCTTACGCATGGCGCGGGCGCAGGCGGCGATTTCACCGACCGTTTCGCCGCGGATGCGGATAGCCGTCACCGCCGCGGCCACCTGAGCCGGTGTCGGTTCGCCGCGCAAGCAGGCGGAGAAGAACTGTTCGGCGTCTTCTTCGGTGAGATTTTGCCCTTCGGCGAGCTTAGCAAGCAAGGGCTTGAAGGCGTCAGACATAAAGATTGTGGCTTTCAATACCGGCGAGATCGAGGAAATTGGCCAGAAGTTGATGGCCGCCTTCGGTGGCGATCGATTCCGGGTGGAACTGGACGCCATGAATCGGGCGGGTCTTGTGCTGGACGCCCATGATTTCGCCATCCTCGGTCCAGGCGGTGATCACCAGATCGGCAGGCAGGGTTTCCTTCTTAATCGCCAGCGAATGATAACGTGTCGCTGTAAAAGGATTGGGCAAGTCCTTGAAGATGCCGATGTTATTGTGGTGGATCTGGCTGGTTTTGCCGTGCATCAGGGTCTTGGCGCGGATGACATCGCCACCATAGGCCTGACCGATTGACTGGTGACCGAGGCAAACGCCGAGCACCGGCATGTCTTCGGGGGCAGCGCGCAGCAGCGGCAGGCAGATACCGGCCTGATCGGGGGCGCACGGGCCGGGTGACAGCAGGATGGCTTTGGGCGCCAGTGCCAGGGCGTCCTGAACGCTCAGGGCGTCGTTACGATAGACCTCTGTTTCAGCGCCCAGTTCCGCGAGGTAATGGACGAGATTATAGGTAAAGCTGTCGTAATTATCGATGACCAGGATCATTGGGTTCTCCGCGCAAGCATCGGGCCTTCAAAAAGAAATGCGCGATGAAACACCGCGTATGTAAGCAAAAGCATCAGGGTTTCCAAGCGTAAACGTCAGAAGACTTTTGCGGCGTGGCAAATATGCCTAAGCTATGGATATGGAAACGATTCGAGATGAACGGTTGGGCACAGCTCTGAACCTGCTGCAAAGGCCAAAGACCGCCCGGCCTGGTTATGTGCCCCTGCTGGCCGGTTGTGCCTTTATCGGTGCGGCGACCTTTCTCGCCTATGTCATGACGAAAGCGCCGGTACTTGAGAAACCTGCATCGGTTCAAAGCACCTCCGCCAGACCGGCCTCGGATAAGGCCGTCGCCAACAAGGCGGACTTCGAACTGTCAGCCACGTCTGGCGGTGCAGCGGAACCGCCGATTGCCGAAGCAGTTATCCTCGGCACTGAACAGTCACGCTAAAACTGTTTAATTCTGCTGGTAATTGTAACGCCAGGCGTCCTGCGCCGCCTTGATGAGCGCGCCAGCCTTGTGGCAGGTTTCCTCATATTCGGTCTGCGGCACACTGTCGGCCACCACGCCGGCGCCGGCCTGCACGTACATCATGTGGTCGCGGAACAGCGCCGTGCGCAGGACGATGCAGATATCGACGCTGCCGCCGCTGGAAATGTAACCGACACCTCCGCCATAGACGACGCCGCGCTTGACCGATTCCAGTTCGTCGATGATCTCCATGGCGCGCACTTTCGGCGCACCGGAAAGCGTGCCGGCGGGCAGGGCGGCCAGCAGGGCGTCCACGGCATCGATATCATCCGGCGCATCGCCTTCGACATTCGAGACAATGTGCATGACATGGCTGTAGCGCTCGATAACGAACTTTTCCGTCACGCGCACCGTGGCCGGCTTGGCGATGCGGCCGACATCGTTGCGGCCGAGATCGAGCAGCATCAGGTGTTCGGACAACTCCTTCGGATCGGCCAGCAGTTCCAGTTCCAGCGCCTTGTCCTGTTCCGGCGTCTTGCCGCGCGGACGCGTGCCGGCGATCGGACGGATGGTCAGCTTGCCATCGCGCACACGCACCAGGATTTCCGGTGAGGAGCCGGCCAGCTGGAAGTCGCCGAAATTCAGGTAATAGAGATAGGGCGACGGATTGTGGCGGCGCAGGGAGCGATAGAAGGAAAACGGATCGAGGTTGAAGGGGGCCTCGAAACGATGGCTCGGCACGACCTGGAAGATGTCGCCGGCGGCGATATATTCCTTGGAAGCCTCGACCATGCGGCCGTAATCGAGCGCCGAGGTCGGCGACATCAGCGGCTCTTGCTTATGGTCGATCGCGGTCGGCTGAGCAGCCAGCGGCATCCGCAGATCGGCCTCGACAGCATCGAGGCGTCCAAGAGCGGCGCTATAGGCATCCTGCGCTTTCTTTTCGTCAGGCCATACCGGGCTGGCCAGCAGGATTTCGTGCGCCACATTGTCGAAGACGCAGATGACCGACGGGCGTACCATGCAGGCATCCGGCAGGTTGAGCGGGTCCGGATTGGGAGCGCCAAGCGGTTCCATCAGACGGATCATGTCATAACCAAATACACCGAACAGGCCGGAGACCATCGGTGGCAGGCCTTCAGGGATTTCCATGCGGTTGGCGGCGACGAGGGCGCGCAACGAGTCGAGTGTCGGTTTGGCTTCCGGCGTATAGGCAGCCCTGGCGATATCGGCGCCGGTGGCCAGTTCGGCCTTGTCGCCGAAGCAGCGCCAGACGAGATCGGGCAATAGGGTGATGATCGAATAACGGCCCGACAGCGCGCCGCCTTCAACTGATTCGAAGAGGAAGGAATAGGGTCGGCTGCGCGATAGCTTCAGATAGGCTGAAACCGGGGTTTCCAGGTCGTCGATCAGCTTGCGGCAAACAATATAGGGCTTGCCGGCCTCATAAGCTTTCGTAAAGGCGCCTTCGCTGGCGGCTAGAGTCACGGCCTCTCCGATCACTTCAGTTTCTTTTCGGTCTTGATCGTCTTGGTATCCGGCGGGGTAACGCCGAGCGCCACCACGGCGGTATTCGGGAAAGTCTGCGTCTTGACGACCGTGCGGGCGGCGCTGCGTGTGGTTACGGCGATATCGCGCTGCACGCTCTGCGTCATCTGGCTACGAATAGCGGTCGACATCGAATTGGCCTGTTGCGCGTCGGCCTGATGAATGGCGTCGATGTGGCCGACGGCGATATTGACCTGATTGAGCGGTTCGGTGAAATTCTCATTCACCTGACCACCGAAGATGCGGCCAGCCAGGGCCTGCGGGATGCCGGATTGCTGGACCATGGCGCGATTGAGACCATTCAGCGGCTTGACCGGCGCATTGAGGCTGGCGGCGACGGCAGCGAAGGCTTCGCCCTTTTTCAAACGTGCTACCGCATCGTCGGCCTTGGCCTGAACCGCGCCGGCGACCTTTTCGGCCATCCAGTACTGCGCCAGTTCCCCCTTGATCTGGGCAAGCGGCGGGGCACCGGCTGGCTTCACGGCATCGAGACGGACTGCGAAATACTGACCCTGGCCGAGTTCCTCGACATCGGAGGCCGAACCGGCGGACGGCAGGTCGTAAATGGCTTTTACCAGTGGCGTAAACTTCGAGTAATCGGCTTGCGGATTGTTGGTCTGGCCCTGGGCGGTCATCGGTTCGAGCTTGACGACGGTCAGGCCCAGCTCCTTGGCGGTGGCGTCGAAATCCTTGCCGGCACGGATGGCGTCGGAGAAGGTATTTGAATCCTTGTTAACGCGGTTGGCGGCCTGTTCCTTGATGTATTCCTGCGCCAGTTCGGCGTGAACGCTTTCGTAGGACGGCGTCGAGCCGGTCTTGATATCGCCCATCTTGATGACCGCATAGCCGAGCGTGCCCTGGACGGCACCGGAGATTTCACCGGTTTTCAGGCCGAAAGCGGCGGTCGCGATCTTGGCATCCGGCACGTCGGTCTGTGGCTTCTGGTCGTAATTGACGACCTGTCCCTTATGCGCCTTGGCGGCATCTTCCGGCGTTTGTCCGGCCTTCAGGGCCGCGGAAATAGCGCTGGCATCAGCGGCCGATTGTGTCGTGACCTGCACGAAAGAGCGTGTTTCGGGGGTCGCCAGGGTTTTCACACGGGCATCATAGAGTTTGCGTACCCCGGCCTCGTCGATGGCGATCGATTTCACGTAATTGTCAGGCGCGAAGCGTACGACCGAAGCCTGGCGCAGTTCCGGCATCTGCAATTGCTGGAGGCGCGAATTGTAGAAGGCGGTGATGTCGGCATCCGTTGGCGGCGCCGGCATTGTTATGTTCTTTTCGTTGATGACGAAAATGCTGGCGTCACGGTTTTGCAGCGTCATGGCGGCCTGCGAGGCGGCATAGATGCGCGGCGCCTTGAAACCGGCGACGCTGGCGGTGAGATATTGCTGGCTGGCGATTTCGTCGGCTATGCTGCCTTCCAGCTGCTTTTCAGTCATCTGGTTACGCGCCAGCATCTGGCGGTAGGTATCCTTGTCGAAACGGCCGGTCACGCTGTTGAAGAAGGCGGGAATCTTGGCGATTTCGGCGACGATCATCTTGGCGGAGGGTTTCACGCCGATCGAATCAAGCCAGGCCGAAAACGCCGTCTGGTCCGCCAGTTCGTTCAGCATCTGGACGTGCTGGCCGCTTTCGACGAATTGTTCGTTGCTGATGGTCTGGCCCTGGTTCTGCTCACTAAAACGTTGCTTATACTGTTCGAACTGAGTTTTGAAATCGTTGGCCGAGAGTGAGCGATCCCCGGCGGTCACCACATTATCGCCACCCATCTTACCGAAGACGTCGCGCAGGCCAAAAATGGCGAACGAGGCGACCAGCAGTACCATCAAGCCTTTAAAAAACCACGACTTGGTGAATTCTCGGAAGAGGGTGATCATCGCTATATCTATCCTGTGGGCGAGGCCGGGAAAGGGCTCGCAAATCGTGGCCAGCCTGAAGACCGCCATATGTGGCTGTGTCTTACGGCACGATTAAGGCTGTTACAAAGGGAATTTATTCGTTTCAAGAATTTTCTTATCCGACGATGTCCTGAAGTTTCGCTTGGCTTGCGGGCATTGGGCAGTCTATGTTTTATGCAGTTTCCGCATGCCCTGCCGTCGGACAGCCGCTCATCAGAAGCGGCGGCGGTATCATCCGGGCGCGGATGCCAGAAAATCAAAAACCATATAAGACGAAATAATGCCACATCGACATCTTATCGCGGGCAACTGGAAAATGAATGGGGTCAAGGCCTCGCTCAAAATTGCCGAAGCGATCGCCGCGCAAAGCCGAAGCCACTCGGCCCGCGTCGCCCTTTTTCCGCCTGCCACCCTTTTGCCGCTCATGGCCGATGTGCTGAAAGGCACGGATATCGCGCTGGGCGGACAGGACTGCCACCATGCCGATTCCGGGGCCTATACCGGGGATATTTCCGCCGCCATGCTGAAGGATGCCGGTGCTTCCATGGTCATCCTCGGCCATTCGGAACGCCGCCATGGCCATCTGGAGCCCTGCGCTCTGGTGGCCAAAAAGGTTCAGGCGGCGCTGCGGGCCGGACTGGAGCCGATTATTTGCATCGGTGAAACGCTCGACCAGCGCCAGGGCGGACTAACGATTCCTGTCCTTTCACGCCAGTTGGTGGACAGCTTGCCTGAAGATCTGAAGGGGCGTGCCTTTCAGGTCTCGTACGAACCGGTCTGGGCGATTGGCACGGGACTTGTCGCTTCCGATGCACAAATTCTGGAGGCGTTTGCTCTGATCCGCCGTCATCTGGATCAGCGATTCGGGGCTGGCGTCGCGCCGCACCTGCTTTACGGCGGTTCGGTCAAGGCATCGAACGCCGGACAATTGCTGGCGCTTGAAGGCGTCGGCGGCGCTCTGGTCGGCGGCGCTTCGCTGAGCGTGGAGGATTTTATGCCTATCATCGCTGCCGCGGACACCGCGCCGGTCTGACGAATATATCCGCAAGGACTTGTAATCGTCCGTCTCCGCCATATTTCTGGTGCGTAAACCCGTCTTGCCCTATGGCCATCCGCGTGAAGGGATGCTAAGGGCGTGCAACTTCCTGCTGCGGCTTCCCGACAGCGGGCGCTTATCCGTGATTGAGAATATAAAGACCTGACATGCTGTTTGCCATTCTTTTGACTATCCAAATCCTCGTCAGCGTCAGCATGGCGGGCCTGATTCTCATCC
>FSVH01000195.1_pt1 | contig 12719 bp, 11 predicted proteins | sample 1637631 | NCBI WGS metagenome assembly FSVH01 (sample SAMEA3914814, study PRJEB12502) | metagenome | biome: forest; material: soil | place: USA | collected 2011-09-16 | depth 0.1 m | reverse complement strand
TGTCGCTTTCCATCACCTCGGCCATCCTGATCCTGATGACCGGCCTCTTCATCAAGAAGCCGCTGGAATTCAGCTCGTTCCCGACCGTGCTGCTGGTGACCACGCTCTTCCGGCTGGCGCTCAACATCACCTCGATGCGCATCATCCTGACCCATGGTCAGGACGGATCGGAAGCGGCCGGCGCGGTCATCCACGCCTTCGGCATGCTGATGACCCAGGGTAATTTCATCATCGGGGCGATCCTCTTCGCCATTCTGGTGCTGGTCAATTTCGTCGTTATCACCAAGGGTTCTGGCCGTATCGCCGAAGTGGCGGCGCGCTTCACCCTCGATTCGATGCCCGGCAAGCAGATGGCCATCGATGCCGATCTCTCCTCCGGCCTGATCGATCAGGAAGAGGCCAAGATCCGCCGCAAGGAAGTCGAGCAGGAATCGGGCTTCTTCGGCGCCATGGACGGTGCCTCGAAATTCGTGCGCGGCGATGCCGTGGCCGGTATCGTCATCACCGTGGTCAATATCGTCGGCGGCATCATGATCGGCATTTTCCAGCATCAGATGGATGCCGGGGAAGCCGCCAAGACCTACATGCTGCTGACTATCGGCGACGGCCTGGTCACCCAGATTCCGGCCCTGATTATCTCGATCGCCGCCGGTTTCCTGGTGTCGAAAGCCGGCGTCGACGGCTCGGCTGATAAGGCGATTGTGCTGCAACTGGCGCGCAATCCGGTGGCGCTCGGCGTCGTTTCGGCGGCTTCCGGCGTCATGGGGCTTATTCCCGGCATGCCGATCGTCTTCTTTGGCGCCATCGCCCTGGCCACCGGCGCGCTGGCGTGGAAGATCGGTCGCGCCCCGCCGCCGCCTTCCAAGGCGCAGATCGACGCCATCACCGCCGCCAACATGCCGCCGGAGGAAGAACCGATTTCGGCGGCGCTCGCCATTGACGACGTCAAGATCGAACTCGGCCTGGGCCTGCTCGGCCTGATCAACGATCTCGATGGCCGCAAGCTGACCGATCAGATCAAGGCCCTGCGCCGCACCCTGGCACAGGAGTACGGCTTCATCATGCCGTCGGTGCGCATCCTCGACAATATGCGTCTCAACAATCAGGGATATGCCGTCCGCATCAAGGAGATGGAGGCCGGCGCAGGCGAGGTTCGCATTGGCTCGCTGATGGCCATGGACCCGACCGGCCGTCAGGTCGAACTGCCCGGCGAGCACATGAAGGAGCCGGCCTTCGGTCTGCCCGCCACGTGGATCGACAATGCCCTGCGCGAGGAGGCGACCTTCCTCGGCTACACCATCGTCGATCCGGCCACCGTCATCACCACGCATCTGACGGAAATCCTCAAGGACAATATGGCTGACCTGCTCAGCTATTCGGAACTCTCCAAACTGCTGCGCGACCTGCCTTCCGATGAAAAGAAGCTGGTTGATGACCTGATCCCGCAGGTGGTGTCTACCGCCACGCTGCAACGCGTACTCCAGGCCCTGCTTAAGGAGCGCGTATCGATCCGCGACCTGCCGGCCATCCTGGAAGCCCTCGGTGAAGCGGCGTCACATACCAAGTCGATCACCCAGATGGTCGAGCATGTGCGCTCGCGTCTGGCGCGGCAATTGTGCTGGCAAAACCGGTCTGACGATGGTTCCCTGCCGATTGTTACCCTATCGCATGACTGGGAAAACGCCTTCGCCTCGTCGCTGGTCGGGCAGGGTGAAGATCGCCAGCTCACCATGGCGCCGTCGCACTTGCAGGATTTCATCCGCGGTGTGCGCGATACCTTTGAGCGCGTATCGATGAACGGCGAGGTGGCGGTGCTGCTGACATCGCCCACCATCCGGCCGTTCGTGCGTTCGATCATCGAGCGCTTCCGCGCCAATACGGTGGTCATGAGTCAGAATGAAATCCATCCGAAGGTGAAGCTCAAGACGGTCGGGCAGGTGTAATCGGAGGGTATATCTTATTGCAGATAGCGGGTGTCGCTATATGGCTGAAGTCCCATGTTCATGAAAAATTTTATGATGTCATGACCATAAAAATAGACGGCTGTTATAGCTAGGACAGCACTTATACCCATCGCAATATAGCAAAGATGATACGGGTCGTCCTGATCCCAGGCCATTCGCCAACTCAGGTGTGATTTTTTGGTTTGCATGTTTTTTTTCGGAGCGAGAATTATTCCAGCTATACCGAGAAAAAAAATTGGAAAAACGAGATGAGAAGCCGCAGATTGCATGGCTGAATAGTATGTTAATCCGCCATGCTCGACATGAGCATATATGTACCCTCCACCGGGCGTTACCGGTCCGGTCATTTTCCATTTGTCATCAAAATAAAAAAGCATGAACCAACTGGGCCAGCTACAACCCACCAGAATGCCAGCTATAATATTCCTAAGCTCACGAAGCGGTTTTAAATTAGCCATATTATTGTCCCCTCACTAAATAGTAGCAATAAGGCGCATCAATTTTAAAGTCCAATATGTCCAACGCCTTTGATCGTAAAGAACCCAATCTGCCCGCCGGCGCACGCGATGTGCTGGCCACCATCCGCCTGCATGGCTGGTCCTATGCGCCGGACGATCATCACGCCTATACCACCGGACTGGGTTGGAGCGTTAAGGCACCGGAGATCGTCGTGTGCAATCAGCCCAGCCATGTGGCGCGCGATCTGCTGGCTGAGGCTTATCGTCAGATATCGGCAGGCACAAAGCTGAAACCCAACCAGCCGTATGCCGGTTTCTTCGAGGATTGTCCGGTGTATTTCCAGCTGGTCGAAAGGCGTGAATATGACCGTTATCTCGGATGGAGCGTCTGGTTCTGGGGCGGCTATGATTTCAAGGCGCTGCAAATGGTGGTTCCCGATTCCGCCGGTCTCCTGCCGTGGCAGCCGGGATTCGATCCGGCAGAAACGCAGCCCGATCTGTCGGGTGGCAAATGGGCCGCGCGCGGTTAACCAATCACAACTCTTGACAATTTCGTCGTAAATGACGTTAACAGAACGACGGAAGGCAATTCGTCTTTGCGGGGAATTCGGCATAATGAAGCGGACCATCAGACAGGTTTTCGGCACAACCCGCCCGCGGGATATCTGGCTTAATCTGTTTACCTTTGACCAGCTCCTGACGCGGCCGATTATCCACATCGTTTACTGGTGCGGACTGGGCCTGCTGTTCATCTTTGCGCTCGGCTGGCTGGGCATCATGGTCGGCACCGGCATCAAGGATGCCTCGGTCATGGGGTGGCTGCTGTCGTTCGGCCTGACCGTTATCGGCTTTCTCGGATTTATGGTTGCGGTGCTGGCGTGGCGGTCGTTGTGTGAATTCTACATGGCGGTGATGAATATCGCCGATGACCTGCGTTATCTGCGCCAGTTCCAGGAAAAACTGACGCCTCAGACCTTTACGGCGCCAATGCCCGTCGCTGAACCGGTGGTAGAGGCAGCGGCGTCTGAGCCGGTTGTGGCCGCGCCTGAGCCGGCCGTAAAAGGCAAGGATAATATCCTCGAAGACCCCTTCTTCCGTCCGCGCTTCGAGCGCAAGGACCTGTAGGCGGCGAACCCTCCCCTGATATCAGGAGAAGCTTTCACTTCTGGGCGCTGACAAAGGCCTGAGCCAGGGGTTTCGGCCGGCCGAAGCTGTCAAACAGCACCGGCTCATCGGGCAGCAAGCTCTTGCCGCCCTGGGGCGTATTCAGCCAGGAATCGGAATCGCGCAGGGCCCACATCGTCAGGCCGTAGCGTTGACGTTCGGGCACATCATGATAGGCGTCCAGCAATTCGCTCATTGCCCGCACCTGATGAATGCGTGGCGCGGCCAAATTGACCGGATGAGGCTCGCGCAAGGAAATATCGACCTCAGAGACATGCACCATCAGCCCCAGCGACGCGATATCACGGATCGCCGCCTTGATCAGGCCGGGCGCTATGCCGGAATCGATATGAGTCTGGGTGCCGATGCCGGACAAGGGCGCGCCGTCTTTCAGCAGCTTTTCACATAGCTTGAGGAATGTGGTGCGCTTCTTCGGTGTCAGTTCGAGATTGTAATCGTTGAGGAAGAGGACGGCGGAGGGATCGGCCTGATGCGCCGCTTCCAGCGCCAGGCCGATATAATCATCGCCCAGCACCTGTTGCCACAGGCAGGGACGCAAACCGCGACCATCATTCCAGATGGGTTCGTTGACGACATCCCAGCCCTTGATGAAACCGGTGAAGTGACCGATCACGTCCTGGATATAACGGGTGTAGGCCAGCAGGAAGGCGTCCGGCTTATTCTTCAGTTTCTGGAAATATTCGCCATCCTGCGCATACCAGATCAGGGTGTGGCCGTGCACCCCCATGCCATTGAGGCGGGCAAAGCGGACCAGCGCATCGGCGCGGTCGAACTGAATGCCGCCATCGGCTTGCAGCATGTATTCCATCTTCATTTCCCATTCCGCGGTCAGGCGTGAGAAATGCGTGGCAGCCAGTTTCGACCAGGCCGGGTCTTTCAGCTTCGTAAAGGTGGCGGCGACACCAAGCGGATAGGGCGTGACGGATTTGAGCGGCGGGATGTCACCATAGGCAGCCTCGGCATCTGACGGGATCGTCTGGCCGAGGGCGAATGTGGCCGCGGTGGCGGAAAATCCGCCCAAAAGGCCGCGTCTGTCCATAGATTAGGCCTTGGCCATGATTTTAAGCGGGGCGCTTCGTGCGCAACGAGACTTCATCGAGCATGGCGTTCTCGATACGCTTGTCATTGGCGACGCGCTTGAGGTGGGTGATCTCGGCGACGTGCTCGAATTTCTTCAGATCTTCGAAGGCCATGCCCAGCGAATCGCGAACGCCATCTTCTTCCTTGACGATCAGGTCGAGGTCGCCGGCAGCGGTATCGCGGCGGAACTGGAAGCCGCGCTTGTAGGCGGACAGGCTGTGCGACAGCATCGGGTCTTCCGAGGCGCGCACGCATTCCAGTTCGTATTCGGCATCGAGCGTGGCCAGTTTCATTTCAGCGTGGGTGCGGCGGGTAACGACCTCAGCCAGACGCTTTTGCAGGGTTTCGACTTCGAAGGTGGAAAGACGGATCAAAGACTTTGCCCACTTGGTCATCGGAACGCTCCTGCATTTTAAGCTCAAACGCCGCATGGCTCGTCGCATCAGCGACGGCGGCCACTTGGCCTTGCCGAAAGCACGGCTTTCGGAAGCGGGTCAAAAGTTAACCCTTGCTAAGAATGTCGGCCAAAAGAGTAAAGGACTCGTCAAGAGGGGTGTAATCTTCCTTATCCTGACGCAGAAATTGTTCGATATCCGGATTAAGAATTATGGCGCGATCGACATCGGGATCGGCGCCCGAACGATAGGCGCCGATGCGGATCAGTTCTTCCATATTCGAATAGGCCGACATCACCTTGCGCGCCTGCCGAACGACCTCGCGTTCGGGGATCGACTGACATTCAGGCATGGTCCGGCTGATCGATTTCAGCACATCGATGGCGGGGAAACGACCACGTTCGGCGATGGTCCGGCTCATGACAATGTGGCCGTCGAGGATACCGCGCACGGCATCGGCAATTGGCTCGTTATGATCGTCGCCATCGACCAGCACGGTGAAAAGGCCGGTGATCGGCCCGGTCTGGGTGCCGTCCTCCAGCACCGGGCCGGGGCCGGCGCGCTCCAGCAGCTTCGGCAGTTCGGCGAAACAGGTGGGCGTATAGCCCTTGGTGGTGGGCGGCTCACCGGTGGCGAGGCCGATCTCACGCTGGGCCATGGCGAAGCGGGTGACCGAGTCCATCAGGCACAGCACTTCCAGTCCCTGATCGCGCAGGAATTCCGAAATAGCCAGCGTCATATAGGCGGCCTGCCGGCGTTTCAGCGCCGGTTCATCGGATGTGGCGACCACGACGATGGCGCGTTTAAGGCCCTCCGGCCCCAATGTTTCTTCAATAAATTCACGAACTTCACGGCCACGTTCGCCGATCAGTCCGACCACGACGGCATCACAGGTGGCCTCGCGCGCCAGCATGGAGAGCAGCACAGACTTACCGACACCAGAACCGGCGAAGACACCGAGACGCTGACCGCGGCAGCAGGTGGTGAAGACGTCCATGGCGCGGACACCGAGATTGAGACGTTCGCCAACCCGTGCGCGCTTATGAGCGGCCGGCGGGGCGGCCTTGAGCAGATAGCCTTCCTTGCCTTGAGGCAGAGGGCCGTGTTCATCGATGGCGTTGCCGAAACTGTCGACAATGCGGCCAAGCCACGCGGTGGTCGGGTAGACCTTGGCCCCTTCGGCGGAGATGCGGATTTCGGCGCCGGGGGTGACGCCTTCGACCGGGCCGAACGGCATCATCAGGGCGCGGTCCTCGCGGAAACCGACGACCTCGACCGGCAGGGGCACATCGTGACGGCGGATAATCTCGCAACGCGCCCCGACCTGCATGTAGGAGAGGCCGCCACGCGCTTCGATCAGCAGGCCATTGACCACCGCCACGCGTCCGTAAACGCGCAGGGGATCGATATTCTTCACCATCTCGACAAGGTCTTGCATGGCGGTGATTATGGTAAATGAGAGCTTAAGAAAGGTTAATGGCGGCCGTCAGTCCCGCAAAATAAACACGCCGACACGATGTTCGCAGCTTTGCCGCTCCGGTGCATCGGCTGGCGTGTCCGGATGTTTGAAAGCCGTATGGAAGACGGTTTTGAAACCGGCGTCGGGCGCATCCTTGAAATACTCGAAAATCTTGAAGGCCAACACCTCTTCCGTGGTCATTTTTGGATAATAGTGCCAGTGATGCGTCGGATTATAACGCAGCGAAAGCTGGTTGGTATTCTTGCCGCTGGGGGCGAAATTGACCAGAGCCGCCGGCACCAGATCCGCCGGTTCCACTGATGCCGGGTGACAGACCGTCAGAGGCATATGTTGCAAGGGCTGGTCCATATAGACGGTGCGCCAGAAGTTGAGCACCATAAAGCCGGCGACATCCGGTTCATCATATCGCGCGCGCCAGGCTTTCGCATATTCCGGCGTCGAAAAAGCCTCTAAGCTTTCCATATAATCGTCCGGCGTCAGGCCATGATCCTGATGCACGCCCTGGGCATAGGGATTGCTGCCGGGACCGCGCCGCACGAGATAAGGCCCCTGACGGATTTCCAGCTTGCGATCGGGCAGGAGGCGATCGCGGATCAGGGCTTCGATTTCCGGCATGTAGGTGTGCAGGATATCGTTCTTTTCCCGGTCCTGTGACGCCCCGGAATCCCAGTCAGTCACCTGCGATAGGTGGTCGAGCAGGACAAAGCCATTGGCATCCAGAAATTCGTGTTCGGACATATCGCCGGTTTGAAGCGTACGGGCGTCGTGGATGGTTACGGGCGGCGCGGCCTCCCAGGGCATGGGACCATCCGCCGGGCCGTTGACGCGGATCAGGACTGGACCATCGCTTACCAGATCACGGCGAATAAAGCCGTTGAGTGTAGCTTCCACCATTATTGCCTCCCGTTTTATTGTAGATTGGCACGTCTCCAGATGTCTGCAAGGGCGGGGCGTTAACTTGACCACATCGACCACACCTGGTCTAACCGGCGCAGGGGGACATATGCGCGCCTATTATACCGCTGACCGGACGAAATTCTTAAACGATTCCGACGACCATATCCTCGGTGAACTGGCGCGAGGGCATAATTTCGCGCTCGATATCGAGCAGAAAAACGCGTGGTTGCAGCAGGTCAATATCCTGCGTGGATCACTGAAAGAGACATCGGATTTCACCCTCTATTTCGAGTTCGCCATTCCGCGCATGGGCAAGCGCGCCGATGCGGTGGTGGTACTAGGCGATTGTATCTTCATCATCGAGTTCAAGGTCGGCAGCGACACGTTTGATCGCCATGCCATCGAACAGGTGGAAGATTATGCGCTCGATCTGAAGAACTTCCACGAAGGCAGCCATGCTCTGTCCATCGTGCCGATACTGGTTGCCACGAAAGCGGCCGCCTCGCGCGATGTTCAGTTGGAACTGGCACTCGATCAGGTGGCAGCGCCCTTGTGTCTGGCGGTGACCGATCTGGGTGCCGTTATCCGCATGATCGCCGCACACCACAATACGCCATTCGATGCCGGCGCTTGGGCCGCCAGCGGTTACAAGCCCACCCCGACCATCGTGGAGGCGGCGCGGGCGCTTTATGCCGGACATGGCGTTGAAGATATCACGAAACGAAGTGCGGAAGACATCAATCTGGGCCGCACGCAGGATATCATCGCAGGGGTAATCGAAGGCGCTAAAGTCCATCAGCGGAAGGCGGTCTGTTTTGTCACCGGCGTACCCGGTGCCGGCAAGACGCTGGCAGGTCTCAATGTCGCCACCCGGCGCAGCGAAACCCATGCTGATGAGCACGCCACGTTCCTTTCCGGGAACGGCCCGCTGGTCGATGTGCTGCGTGAAGCTCTCGCGCGTGATCAAAGCGCGCGTACGGGACGTTCCAAGGCGCATGTCCAGCGCGAGGTACGCGCCTTTATCCAGAACATCCATCATTTCCGCGATGACTACGCGCGGTCCGCTACTGTCCCCAGCGAACATGTGGTGGTCTTCGACGAGGCCCAGCGCGCCTGGACGAAGGCAAAGGCCGCGAGTTTCATGCAGCAAAAACGCGGCATCGCCGATTTTGATATGTCGGAGCCGGAGTTTTTATTGAGCGTCATGGATCGCCATGCCGATTGGTGCACCGTGGTCTGTCTGATCGGCGGCGGGCAGGAGATCAATACCGGTGAGGCCGGTCTTTCCGAATGGATGGCCGCCATCCGTAACTATTTCCCGCACTGGGAAGTTCATGCCTCGGCGCAGATCATCCAGCCGGATTATGACCTGAATAACGACGCCAGAGCCTTTATCGCCGGCGAGCAGGTGCACTTGCATGATGATCTGCATCTCGGTGTGTCGATGCGGTCTTTCCGCGCCGAAACCCTGTCGGATTTCATCTCCCATCTGCTCAATGGCGATGCCGAAGCGGCGCGGGCGTCACATGCCCGACTCGAATACTATCCGATCCATCTGACACGCGATCTGGCCGCCGCCCGGCGCTGGCTGCGAGACATGGCGCGGGGATCGGAACGCTACGGTCTGGTGGCGTCCTCCGGTGCTTTGCGGTTGCGGCCGGAGGGCATCCATATCAAGGCGGCGATCGATCCCGCCAACTGGTTCCTCAACGATCGCGGCGATGTGCGGTCGTCCTTCTATCTGGAAGAGGTCGCCAGCGAGTTCGATGTGCAGGGGTTGGAACTTGATTTCACCGGCGTCTGCTGGGATGCGGACTGGCGCTATATGGATGGTGGTTGGCAGGCGTGGAATTTCAAGGGCACGAAGTGGCAGTCGGTCAATGACCGTTTCCGCAAGCTGTATCTGAAGAATGCCTATCGCGTCATACTGACCCGTGCGCGTCAGGGTATGGTGATCTTTGTGCCGAAAGGCGATGATGCAGACGCGACACGCCCGAAACGCTTCTATGACGAGACCTACGCGTTTCTGGAAAACTGTGGATTACGCGTGTTGTAAAGCAAGAAACCCCACCCCCACGCCATAAGAATGGCGCGGTCCCCCTCCCCACCAGAGGTGGGGAGGGGGACCATCGAACGCAGTGAAGATGGTGGTGGGGTATCTTTCTGTAACCCGATTGCCTGTCTCGTCGTATAGATGGCATACATAGTGGGAAACGCCTCCATGATCCTCTTTATACTGGCCTATCTCGGTGGTGCGCTGACCATTGTCAGTCCGTGCATCCTGCCGGTCTTGCCGTTTGTGTTCGCGAGGGCCGATCAGCCGTTCGTCAAGAGTGGCCTTCCCCTGCTGCTGGGCCTGACCCTGACCTTCGCCGGCGTGGCGACGCTGGCGGCCATTGGCGGCGGCTGGGCGGTGCAGGCCTCCGGCATCGGGCGGATCGTGGCACTGGTCATATTGGCGGCTTTCGGCCTGTTGCTGCTGTTTCCATCCCTGGCTGATCGCGCCACGCGGCCTTTGGTGGCGCTGGGATCGCGCCTGACCGAAACGACCAGTGGCCAATCCGGATTTGCCACCTCGTTTCTGCTCGGCATCGCCACCGGCCTGTTGTGGGCACCCTGTGCCGGCCCGATCCTTGGCCTCGTGCTCACCGGTGCGGCACTGAATGGTGCCAGTGTCTCGACGACCTTCCTGCTGTTGGCTTATGCGCTGGGTGCGGCGACCTCTCTCGCACTGGCGCTATTGGTCGGCGGCAAGGTTTTCACCGCCATGAAGGGCTCGCTCAAAATGGGCGAGACTGTGCGCAAGGTACTGGGCGTCGCCGTCCTGCTGGGCGTCGTGGCCATCGCCTCGGGGCTGGATACCGGCCTGCTGTCGAAGATTTCGCTTGCCGGTACGTCGCGCATCGAACAAGGCCTGCTCGATAAATTCTCCGCACAAAAGCCGATGGAGAAAGCCGTGGGATTACCTGAAGGGCCTCTGCCGGTACTGGGTGACATGCCGGAGCTGGATGGCGCCGGCCTGTGGCTCAATTCGAAACCGCTGACCCGCAAAGCCCTGAGGGGCAAGGTCGTCGTCGTCGATTTCTGGACCTATTCCTGCATCAACTGTCTGCGCACCTTGCCCTATGTGAAGGCGTGGGACGCGAAATATCGGGATCAGGGCCTGGTGGTCATCGGCATCCATACACCGGAATTTGCCTTCGAAAAAGACGCCGGCAATGTCCGCAAGGCGCTGGTTGATCTCGGCATCACCTATCCGGTGGCCACCGATAATGACTTCAAGGTGTGGAAGGCGTTCAACAATAAATACTGGCCGGCGCACTACTTTATCGATGCGCAGGGCCATATCCGCTACATGCATCATGGCGAAGGCGGTTACGCCGAATCCGAGCAGGTCATCCGGCGTCTGCTGGCTGAGGCACACGGCGCGCCGGTCGCATCGGGCATGGCCGTGGTCAGCGGCGTCGGCGTGGAGGCGGCAGCCGGTGGCGATGTCAAATCGCCGGAAACCTATGTCGGCTATTTGCGCGCACAACAGTTCACCTCGCCCGGCGGCTTCGTGAAGGATGCGCGGCATGTCTATACCGGAAGCGTGACCAGCCTCAATGACTGGAGCCTGTCGGGTGACTGGACGGTCGGCGGACAGATGGCGGTGACGAATGCGGCCGGTGCCGGTATCGACTATCGCTTCCATGCCCGCGACCTGCATCTGGTGCTGGGCGCCGCCGGCAAGCCTGTGCGCTTTCGCGTCACTCTCGATGGCAAGGCGCCTGGAAAAGACCATGGCACGGATACCGATGAAGACGGTCTGGGCACGATCACCGAGCATCGCCTGTATCAACTGATCCGGCAAAACGGCCCTGTCGGTGATCATACGTTCCGCATCGAGTTCCTCGATCCCGGCGCGCAGGCTTATGCCTTTACGTTTGGCTAGTACTGCGTATCGCAGCCGATGACCGGCGGATGGATCTGCGCGTCTTTGATCGTGCCGGCATAGTTATGACAATAAAGCAGTTCGTCCGGGAAGCCCGCTTTCGTGGCTGTGCGGACTGTCACCAGCACATAGGGCTGGCCATCCATGATCTGCGGGAAAATTTTCGGGTCAATGCCATCACCGGTCATTCGTACGCGTCGGGTCTTGGCATCAAAGGCCACCTTGTCATAGCCGATATCGAGGCGATTCAGTTTATCGGCATTTGCGCGGTATTCCGGTTTGGCCATGCCATAATAATAGGCGTCGACGGTGAAATGCCGGTCCGAAGCTTTGAGTTTGGCCTCCGCCGCCGGCGTCAATTGCAGGGTCAGATCATAGGCATAGGGCGCGGGTTTTGGCGGTTCTGCGTGAGTAAAACGCTTTAGTTGATCGCATTGGCAAAGGGCGATCATTGCTGTCAGGCACAGACCCGTATGCAAAAAAGCTTTGAAAAATCCAGCCGTCATTATCTGTCTTCCCCAGGCCTCTGTGAGCGTGTTGGAAGATTTCGTAGCATATTTTACCGTTATGCGCTCCCGATTAGTTGATCAGCGTCTCTACGTAGCTGTGTTATATTGGTTCTCCGGGGCGGGGCCACAGGAGTGTTGTCATGTTCTTTATGAAAGATGCGGCGCAACAGGCGCTCGATATCAATATCGGCCGGGTGCTTGAGATGTTCCGTACCGGTGTCCTCGACCGTCAGCAGACATGCGAAGGTCTCACGCGCTTCTTCGAAGGCGCCTCTCATCACGATGCCGCCGATCTCGATGCCCATCTCATGCGTATCGTCGAAAGGGTCGATACCGGTGCGCTCGATTGCAAGGAGGCTCGGCACAAGCTGGTGAAAGCTGCCCTGGCGTCGGAAAAGAACGATCTGCGCTATGTCGATATCCTCCACCACATGGTCGAGGAAGCCTGACGAAAAACCCCATAGGCGGTTTCGTATGGTGCGCTTGCGAAGGTGGGCGCGCCATATCGTGTGAGTCACGGGGTGTGTGATTCAAATGACTCACTCAGGGAAAATGACAGCAAAAATCCTGTGCATAAAGAGAATCGTTGACTCTCGACTCTTGCCCCCGATTCGCAAATCACCTTACCCCTTAGATTCTGAATTTCTAAACTGAGTTGTTAAGCTTAACGAATCTTAAGGGATTTCCTGTTTAGCATGAAGGTTAACGGGCGTTCGCATGTCGCGGGCGCTGCTTTCGTTACCCACGAGCCGGGAGGGGCTTATATGCGCGTACTACTTATTGAAGACGACAGCGCGACCGCTCAGAGCATCGAACT
>FSVH01000345.1_pt1 | contig 12918 bp, 15 predicted proteins | sample 1637631 | NCBI WGS metagenome assembly FSVH01 (sample SAMEA3914814, study PRJEB12502) | metagenome | biome: forest; material: soil | place: USA | collected 2011-09-16 | depth 0.1 m | reverse complement strand
CCATTGGTTGCATTTTGCCTGCAATACACATAAAAAGTGAACTTGGCCTTGTAAATGCGTTTTGCCGACTAGTTCCACTGGAAGTTATACTTCTTTGTCAAAATGCTTATAGTTGGCTGAAGCTTTCGCGAATAATTCTGCGAGCAATTGTCCGCGTGATCCCGTCATGCCCCTTATGATCGCTTTTTTCGAGCATTAATCGACATTTATTGCGGAAAACGCATTCCAGCTACGGTCAGCGTCGCCACGCCACGCGGAGTCAAGCCGAACGAGGGCGGAGTAGGATAGATCGTACCGTTCCCGCCCCAGGCGCCGCGCCCTTCCTCACGCCTCGGCCGCTCTCTTTTATGTCACTATTGACGAGGATGAACTCGCGGAAAGCCATGCTGGAAAACCAATAAATGAGAAAAAAATGAAAGGGTGTGACGCAATTTGACGCAATCAAATGGCAGATTACGACCAATCACAATAATTTTATACCGTATACCATGCGGGAGGCTTGTCGATGACGTCGGACATCTTTAAGTTGAAACGGTGCAATGGGCACGATAGCAATGGGAAGGTATCTTTGATGAAAATTCCAATGCACTTTAGAGTTCTCGCTTTAGTATTCATCGCGTTGCCTAGTACAAGTTATGCGGATATCGTCAGTTGTTGGAATGGGTGTCAGGCTGTGTATAACGCATCAGTGCAGCAGTGTTTTAATACCTATTTAAAGGACCACACAACAAATCAGTATTCCTATTACAAGCCTATGTATGATGTCTGCGTTCAAACGGCGTGGACTAGGTATAACGATTGCTCCGGTGTTTGTACAATTCACAACTGATTGTATCTAGATAGTGGTTGAGAGGCGGGTGAGAAATCCGCTTCTCCGCTTCTCATTAGAGCCCAAAGGATAAGATGCTTCTACTTTACCGACCATTTGGTCTCCACGAGCAGTCGCTACGCGGGCGAAACATGCTAGCGCCGAGGTTCATGGGAAACTGATCGGTCGGTCACGCTTGTCCGAAAGGAATGCGTCAGGCTTGCCGCTGCCTTGACGTCAGACGGCATGACAAACGATGTACTTAAATAGTGGCTCGCGGTCGCTGAGATCGATCCGATGCCGGAAGTGCGTTTTGCTTTGAACGATGAGTAGCACCACTTTCGACCGGTTTAGCCATATAGAGAAATGAGAGGCTGCCAACGCAGCGCAAATAGCGCCGGTACAGGACGTTATGCCAACGGCATCATTGCTTATGTCAAAGGCGTCTAATCACCACGCAAGTGTCAGGGCGGCTCAGAATTCGATTAGCCGATTAAGTATCTGCTCGTTGACTTGCAACCGCGACGCCGACGTCCGCTATTGAGTGATCCGGCATGAATCGGATGTCCGCTTAGGGCCACTACCCGCCTTTCACCCGTTAGGATCTAGCCCGGGCTGGAGACCTTAGGCTCCATCTATGACGACGAGTCCGGCGCCGGCTTGCTGGCGAACCGCCTATTTAAACCGCGACAACCTAGCGATGGACGGCTCAACTCGATGCCCCGCATCATATCGGACCGACCGAACGGAAAACTAAACTATGAACCGCTCATGGCCGCGTTGACCAAACGCCAGATCGGCTCTGGTGAACTTTTTCGCCCTATTCTCGCAAAGCTACTCTTCTATGTTCGAGACACGTGGCGCCACATTAAACACATTCACACCGGGCTGAAGACCTTGGGGGTTTTGCCATTTGTGGGGCAATATTGTTCTTGGTTACCTTGCCCAAAACCTGGGAGGAAAGCTGGGATAAGAATTGCAGTTATAATGGAATGCAGGGCCTTTGTCGGTTCCTTAATATTGGCAATTTGCCAGACGAAGAAGAGCGTATCGCCTGGCAGGATGCACTAGCGGGAAGTGACTGTTCCAAGTTTGAGACATATGTGGACCGTTACGGGACCGACGCCTATTACGCCAAGACAGCCAAGTTAATTCTAGGCCGTAAAGAGATACGAGATGGCGAGAGGCTAATGCACTTCTCACATCCCGTCAGTTTTGGGAAAAGTTTTACAACTAAGGCGGAAGCGTCGGCCGATCTGGACAGACGTGCTTTAAGCTCCGCGCAGGCGACCTGTGGCGTTGGAATTGAGCCGAACATGCCGCTTTCAGGACCAGCAAAGATTGTGAGCCAAGGCGACATAGAGTGCATATAGGCACATTAGATATTAAAGTGCCTAATATGTCCCCTTAACATTAAGAACTCAAACTTTTAATTAAAGGGCCAAAGTTGCCCTTAATATCGGATTGTTCGCCTCAAGGGGTCAAATATGGCCCTTAACGCTAACAAAGGTACAGGAGACACGCTTAAGCATCGCCTGACCTAAGCAGTATTAAAAATGCCACCCGCTGCGTTGTCCCGAAGGCTATCCAGATAATCCGACCACCACTGCATCATACGCACACGTTCATCCCAGTACTGGCCACGGTTGTAAGTTGATCTCACCTTGTTTTTATCGACCTTATGCGCCAGCGCCACCTCGATGGCGTCGGGTTGCCACAGGCCCGACTCGTTCAGGAGCGTGCTGGCTGTACTGCGAAAGCCGTGATGTGTCATTTCATCGGCTGAGAAGCCGAGGCGACGCAGGGTCACATTCACTGTATTTTCCGACATCACACGATCCCAGCCGCGGATTGACGGGAACAGAAACAGATGATCTCCCGTGATCTCGCGCAACGATAAGAGGATCTCAACAGCCTGCGCCGAGAGCGGCACCCAATGATCCTTCTTCATCTTCATCCTATGACCAGGGATATGCCAATAGCGCTCATCAATGTGGAATTCAGCCCACTCGGCCCTGCGCAGCTCTACTGGCCTAACAAAGACGTGCCGGGACAGCCTTAGGGCCGCTCCAAGCGGGCTTGAAACCCATCAAAAGCGTCCAAGGCTCTCAGAAGGGCTCCTACGCCTGCTGGATCCAGTATGGCGGCATGGTGCTTGGTCTTCGGCGTCCGCAATGCGCCAGTTAGCAGTGCAGCGGGGTCCGTTTGGTTGCGAGCAGTACAGACGCCGTACTTGAAAACCCGACTGCAGAATAAACGGAGCCGATGTGTCGTCTCCAGATTGCCTTTACGTTCGACATATCGAAGTACGTTCAAAATCTCGATGGGCTGGATTTCCGCAAGGCCGCAGTCCAGGCCGGCCTGGCAGTCACGGCGCGTACGCATCTTTTTCTGCGAGACCTCGAAGCCATAGAGAGCAACAGCCTGCCTCCCCTGCCCCAGATTACCTGCATCGTCGAAACGCATGACGCGCTCGATCCAGCGGCCGAACGGCTGGATCGGTGAACTGACAGGTACGCAAAGCTGGACCCTACCGCAGCCAACCGTCATCATCGCCGATGGAGACGGACGCGTACGGTTCGTCGAGGTCAGCCCGGACTGGCTGAAGCGTACCGAAGCGGATGCCATTCTGGAAGCTGTGTCGGCTCACGCCTGATCAAACAATTCCCCACATTTCCGTATTAAAGGCCGATATGACCAGTCCGAAAAAGAGAGACATAAAACTGGGCGCGATCCTGGAAGGCGTCGGCATGACGCCGGCGGTATGGCGCCATCCAGACGTACCCAGTGATGCCAGTATCAATATCAACTGGTACATTGAAAACGCCCGCCTGGCCGAGGCCGCGAAATTCGATTTCGTCTTTATTGTCGATAGTCCCTACATCACGCCCGACTCTGCGCCGCACTTCCTTAACCGGCTGGAACCCTTAACGCTTCTCTCCGCTTTGGCGGTATCGACCGCGAAGATCGGCCTTGTGGCCACCCTGACCACTTCCTACTGGGAACCTTATAATGTGGCCCGGCAGTTTGGCTCTTTGGATTTGATCAGCAACGGGCGCGCCGGCTGGAATGTCGTGACGACGGGTCTTGAAGGCGCCGCTCGCAACTATGGTCGCGACGAGCATTTCGATCACGCGGTGCGCTACGCCCGCGCCGGCGAGTTTGTCAGCGTGGTGCAGGGCTTGTGGGATAGCTACGAGGACGATGCCTTCTCGGCTGACAAAGAAAGCGGTCTTTTCCTCGACAAATCGAAGCAGCACGCCCTCAATCACAAGGGAGAATTCTTCTCGGTTGCCGGCCCGCTTGCCCTCACCCGATCCGCCCAGGGACAACCGGTTATTTTCCAGGCCGGCGACAGCCACGCCGGACGTGATCTGGGGGCCCTGATCGCCGATGCCACCTTTACGACTGGCGAAAACCTTGAGGACGCCAAAGCCTATTACGCCGACCTGAAGGCGCGGGCGACCACCTTGGGACGCAGTCCGGATGAAATCATTGTCACCCCCGGTATCGACCCCATCATCGCCGATACCGACGAAGCCGCTCAGGCCATCGCCGAAGCGCGCCGTCAGGGTCTGGACATCGAAAAGGCGCTCATACAGGTGGGCCGCGCCTTCAATTACCATGACTTCCGTCAGTATCCCCTGGACGGCCCCTTCCCGGACACCAGCAGTTTGACCCTCAACAGTTACAAGGGCCATGCCGAAAAGATCATCCGTGTCGCGAAGGAAAACAATCTAACCCTGCGCCAGGTCGCCCAGCGGTTTGGCCAGTGGCAAAACGGGTTTATCGGATCACCGGAAACGGTCGCCGACCAGCTCGAACTCTGGTTCAACGAACGCGCCGCCGATGGTTTCATCCTTCGCGTGACGACGCCGGAGGCTTTCGCAGCTTTCCGCGAAAGGGTCGTACCGATCCTGCAAAAGCGCGGACTCTTCCGCGAAGACTATCAGCACGACACGCTTCGAGGACATCTGGGCCTCGCCATTCCAGAAAATCGCCATACGCGAGCCCGACGATCCTCGGACGCGGTCGCTGCGGAATAGGGTATAAAAAACAAACGGCCGCGCTCCTGCGTAAAGGCGTCGCAATCGATCTCTCGTCTATTCGCCAATGGCCACGTTCACGTACGACGATTGCCCTTCGTGTTGTTTTGCGATCGTAGAACGAAGCTGATCATGGAGTTCGAGGCACAGGCTTCCCGTTTGGGACAATAATGCCGCCATATTGACCTCGATTATAGGTCGCACGGACCTTATTCTTGTCCTTGTGCGCCAGGGCGGTTTCAATGGCGTCTGGCTGCCAGAGGTCAGATTCGTTGAGGAGTGTACTGGCGGTGCTTCTGAAACCGTGGTGGGTCATTTCATCACCAGTGAAGCCGAGCCTGCGCAAAGTTACATTGACTGCATTTTCCGACATAGGTGTCGCCCAGGATCTGATGTTCGAGAACAGATACTGGTGATCGCCGGTGATTTCACGGAGATCGAGCAGGATATCGACCGACTGTCGAGACAGGGGCACCCAGTGCTCGCGCTTCATCTTCATCTTATGGGGCGGAATGCGCCAGTAGCGGTCCGCCAGATTGAACTCCGTCCATTCGGCCATGCGAAGCTCGCCGGGACGTACGAAGACGTGCGGAGAGATCGCCATGGCTGCACCAAGAGGCTTGAAGCCGTCAAACCCATCGATAGCTCTCAGGAGTGCTCCCACGCGCTCAGGCTCCATGATAGCCGCATGGTGCTTGATCTTCGGCGTCCGGAGCGCACCTGTCAGCATGGCCGCGGGTCGGCTTGCGCGCGTGAGGTCCACACCGCGTACTTGAATACACGGCTGGTGAATGACCGCAGACGATGGGCAGTTTCCAGGTTTCCCTTGCGCTCGACCGTCCGAAGCACGTTCAGGATATCGATCGGTTGGATTTCAGCGATGGGCCGATTGCCCAGCGCAGGCAGGAGCTGCTTCAGTAGCCACAGGGTCTTGACCTCAGTAGCTGCGGCCATCCCATCGTCCTTTACCTTGGCGACGTATTCCTCGGCCACCAGCTTGAAAGTATTGCCGGCCTGGATGGCGGCTTCGACGGCACTCCGCTTTTTCTCCGAACTCGGATCTAGCCCCTTCTCCAGGAGTTCCTTTGCCTCGTCCCGAAGCTTGCGGGCGTCCTTCAATCCGGTGGCCGGATAGGTGCCTATGGCCAGGGCCATCTCTTTCCCGGCGAACCGGTACTTGAAACGCCAGAGTTTGGCGCCGGAGGGCTTTACAAGGAGGTAAAGACCGCCATCATCGAAGAGTTTGAACTGGTCTGACTTGCTTTTAGCAGAACGGATTGCGGTGTCTGAAAGCGCCATTTGGGGGTCTCGCTTTTTCACAAAAGTGACGAGACCCCCAACAAGACCCCCAAAAACCGCCGGATGTGGTCGGAATTGGTCGGACGCGAGAGGACCTCACGAGCATTAAACTACCATAAAATAAGGGTTTTTTCAACGTCAGCGGTGGTCGTTGGAAGGGGGAATGGTGCCTGGAGCCGGAATCGAACCAGCGACACGCGGATTTTCAATCCGCTGCTCTACCAACTGAGCTATCCAGGCCCTCAAAGCCAGAGCGACAAACGTCAGCACCTAGGGCGGAGGCAGGTCTATAGGCGAGGCCGTTTGGCTTGTCCAGCCGAAATAGCCGCAAAAATCTAAAAATAATCAGTCTTCCACACCATCTTCAGATGCCGGCGAAGGCGTCAGACCGGCATCGGTATCCTCGTCGGTCACCGACAGGCTGCCGGTGCCGTCAATGACATAGTCACCCTTCAGCCAGTGGACCAGATCAACATCGGCGCAGCGTTTCGAACAGAACGGCGCAAAGCTCGGTGCAGCGTTAACGACGCCGTCCAGGGCTTCGCCATAGGGCTTCTGGCAGCGGGTACATTTACGGATCATGTGACGATAACCTCGGGCTTGGCGGCCGCTTCCAGGCGCATGATCGCCGACAGCGGATCATGGGATGCTGCCAGCAGCGGACGGATGATATCTAGGGTGTTTGCGGGCGCACGCAAGGTCAGCAGGCGTCCGGGTTCGCCTTCAGCGCGCCTGACCACCTCCCGCAGCAGCCGGTGCGCCGCACGGACCGGTGAAGCGGCCTTATCCATCAACGGCGCGGCACCCCAGGGCCGGACAAATTCCAGCGTACCGAACTTGCCGATCGGACCGATGATCAGCTTGTCGGCCTCGTCGCCAAAGCCAGTCTGTAACAGTTGACGCAAACGATCGGCATCATGACGTTTACCTATCAGGTCGATGACAACCAGTCCCGCCAGACCTGACAGCCGCAGCCGACGGCCGATATCAGCAACCGCGCGTTCATTACAGGCCTTGGCAAAAGCTTTCGGTGTGGCGATCCCCTCCCCGCCCGCCGAATCGACATCACAGGCGATCAGGGCGCGCGTCCGTTCGATACTTAGCCAGCCCCCTTCGCGTAAAACACCGGACGGATTGAGTGCCGCTTCTTCAGCCATATCCAACGAATCAAAATCAATAATTGACTCAAAATTCCCTTCTGAAGCATTCACCTGATCAAGCAGTCGCTCCTTAAGGGATTTTATGACTGACAACCGTCGTGGCTCACCTGTCGCAGGACCAATCAACCGTGCCCGCGCGCGCTTTTCATGACGCGCCTCGGCGATGATCTCGACCTCCAGCGCGGCGCCTTCGACCAGTCTGGCAAAAGTCTCCTGAGGTACATCCAGAACAGCTTCAGCACCATCCGCCAAAGCCAGGAAAGCCATGCCGCCCGCCTTGCTTTTCAGGCGTGAAATCGATCGCACATTAACCAAGGTCAATGATTGATCGAATTCATATCCTTCTGCATAGAGATGCGGCAGGCCATTGATAAAGACTGCCCCGCGCGCCAGCCCGAACCGGCTGTCATAGTAGACGCTAATCACTTCACATAGCCCGCGCCATCGAGCAGACAGCGTGTTTCGTAAAGCGGCAAACCAATGACACCGGTATAGCTGCCGATCAGTTGCGTGACATAGGCGCCGGCAAGTCCCTGAATGGCATAACCGCCGGCCTTACCGAGGCCTTCGCCACAAGCGATATATTCGGCGATCTCCGCATCACTCAGTCGCTTGAAAGTCAGGCGCGTTTCAACCAGGCGCGAGGACAGTTTGCCGGACGGATCAACAACCGCCACGCCGGTATAGACGCGATGCCCACGGCCAGAGAGCAATTTCAGGCAGGCGGCCACATCCGCTTCGGTTTCAGCCTTATCGAGCACGCGACGGCCAACGCAGACCACCGTATCGGCCGCCAGTACGTACCCTGACATGCTGCTGGCCACAGCCTGGGCTTTCGATACAGCCAGCCTCAGCGCCAGTTGCGCCGGGGTTTCATCTTTCAGGGGGGCTTCATCGAGATCAGCCGCCGCGATATGGTCAGGTACCAACCCGATCTGGGCCAGAAGATCGCGGCGGCGCGGACTGGCGCTGGCCAGAATAAGGGGCGCGCACACAGCCATCAGGCGCTTTTACTTGAAGCGGTAGGTAATACGACCCTTGGTCAGGTCATAGGGGGTCATTTCGACCAGAATCCGGTCGCCGGCCAACACACGAATGCGGTTCTTGCGCATCTTGCCGGCGGTGTGGGCGATAATTTCGTGGCCGCTTTCTTCCAGCTTCACGCGGAACGTCGCGTTGGGAAGCAGTTCAACAACAGTACCCGGAAATTCTAAAAGCTCTTCTTTTGCCATACGGCCCCTCTGGATGCGGACAGAATCCTCAACAGGACTCACATCGCTCAAATATTCGATTGCGCCCTTTATACCCAAAGGTCGCAACTGGAAAGCCCAAAAAGGAAAAGCGCTCCATGCCGGAGAGCAGGGAGCGCTTTGGGGGAAGTCCAGTCGGGGGAAACTAGAACTTCCTCACCAGGCTAAGGGTCGCCGTATCGGCATTACCCTTGTCACCGGTAAAGTCCGAACGCGTGTAGTCGGCACGGACGGCATAGGCCGGGTTGATGTGATACTGGCCACCGATACCGTAGTCGAGAGCGGTGCCCTGTTCGGTCTTGCCGGCAACGGCGGGCGCCTTCAGGTCGGTGTCGGAAACACCGACGCGGCCGATCAGGTCGAAGCTCGGCGACACTGGCAGATAGCCAACGCCATAAACAGCGGCCTTGTTGGTCAGCTTGTAATTACCGCCAACGCCGTTGTCGTCATTGGTGCCAAAAGCGGCTTCGCCTTCAACGCCGAAATGGGGGGTGATTTTGGTGCCAACGCGGGCATTGACGCTGCCCAGGCTGGAATCGGTCTTGTCGTTATCGGTTTGCTGGTAGCCAAGCGAGCCGTAGACCTTGCCCACGTCCTGGGCATTGGCGGCCGAACCGATAGCGAGAGTAGCAACCACAGCAGCGGTGGCGATCAAAAGCGTCTTCATAGTATGTGCTCCATATTGAATTGGTCACGCACCGGGGAGAGTGCGGGCCGGACGATCATTTTACCGTTTGGCATGTTGTCGTCTGAGTTCAATATGGCGGTATTGCCCGACCTTCGTGGGGCGATTGCGGGGTCTTTTTGAGGTCTTTGCGGCCAAATAAGACCATATGGACAATCTATTGCCCCGACTAAGGCGAACGGTGTGATAATCGTCCGTATTCGGTCGGATTCATGCCTCTTTGATGAACGGGGATGAATGAAAAAATTGTAATAAAATCATAAAGATAGGCAATTTATGCCGACTCAGCTGCGCACCAGTGCATTCACGAGCGTGAAAAGGCGGCGCGCCGTTTCGTGGTCGATGGCGACTTTACCGGCCAAACGTTCGGTCAACAGTTCGGCCCCTTCGTTATGGACGCCACGACGGCCCATATCGATCGACTCGATCTGAGCCGGCGTCGCGTTCTTGAGCGCTTCGTAATAGCTCTCGCAGATCATGCGGTAATCGCGCAGCATCGTCTTGAAAGGCGCCAGGGACAGCATGATCTTGCGGGCGAAATCCGCGCTGGTGATGTCGAAAACAAGCCGGTTGTCTTCCAGGGCCAGCCGCACGTCGAACGGCCCCTGCCCTTCGACAGCCCCTTCCGGCACGAAACTGTTCTTTTCGATCAGGTCGAACATGGCGACCTTGCGCTCGTGCTCTATCTGATCGGAGGGCGCGCTTAAGGACGCTTCATCAATGTCGATTCGGGCGATACGCATGATGGCAACCTCTCACTTTTGTTCTTCAGGCAGGATGAGCATAACTGCGCCTGATTTGGCAAGAGGCAGATCCGCGGTCTGAGCGCCTAAAAATGCTCCGGCATACTCTTGGCGCGGCGTGGCGCAGCCAGGTCGAGCAGCAGCACATCAACGCATTCCGTCTCGATACGGACATCGCGCTGGCTCGCGCCGGCGAAACGCAGGATCAAGGCGACAGCCGGCGGTGCCAGCGGTTCGACCCCGATATCCAGCAGGCTGAGAGGCAGACTGGTCTGCTTGATATCGAGCCCGCGCATCCTGACCGATGTGACGCACGAGATCCGCAAGACGCTGGGCGCCCGCAACGGTACGCCTTTTGCCGCTTCATGGCAGAACCGGTTCATGCGCAAGGTAAAATGACGACCGGCCGGATCATAGCTGAGATCACCGGCGCGCAGGGCGGCATCCTGCACCAGGGCGGAGATAGCGGGCAGGTCATCGGCCTCCTGCGCCATCAAACGCAAGGGTTTTGACGGCACTTTCCCTAACCCAAATAGTCCCATCTATTCGTCTTCCATCATGGGCTCATCGCCCTTGATACGGCGGATCTTCGCGCCACACGCCGACAGCTTGCCTTCGAGATTTTCGAACCCGCGATCAAGGTGATAGACGCGGTTGACGGTCGTCTCGCCGCGCGCCGCAAGTCCGGCGATCACCAGGCAGGCAGAGGCACGCAGATCGGTCGCCATCACCTGAGCGCCACGCAGTTCGGCAACGCCATGGACACGGGCCTCACTGCCGGTGACGCGGATATCTGCGCCGAGGCGGCCAAGTTCCGGCACGTGCATGAAGCGGTTCTCGAAAATGGTTTCCTTGATGACGCTCTCGCCGCCGGCCAGGGTCATCAGGGCCATGAACTGCGCCTGAAGATCGGTAGCAAAGCCGGGATAAACGTCCGTGGTCACATCCACCGGCTTGATGGCGCCGGAACGCTTTATCGTCACGGTATCGAAGCCGCGATGAACCTCGCAACCGGCCTCGACCAGCTTGTCGAGCAGGATCGAGATCAGTTCCGGACGTACCTTGGTCAGGCGCACTTCCCCACCGGCCATGGCGCCAGCCACGGCATAGGTGCCGGCTTCGATGCGATCGCAGATCACCGACCAGTCGGTGCCCTTGAGGCTGGTGACGCCTTCGACGACGATAGTGGTGGTACCCTGACCGGAAACCTTGGCGCCCATGGCGTTCAGGCATTCGGCCAGGTCGGAGATCTCCGGCTCGCAGGCGGCGTTTTTCAGCACGGTCGTGCCATGGGCCAGAACGGCCGCCATCAGGGCATGTTCGGTAGCGCCTACCGACACGAACGGGAATTCGATCTCGGCGCCCTTCAGGCCGCGCGGCGCCTGAGCGAAGACATAACCTTCGTGCATGTCGATATGAGCGCCAAGCGCTTCCAGCGCCTTCAGGTGCAGATCGACCGGGCGCGCACCGATGGTGCAGCCGCCGGGCAGCGATACCTTGGCGTGGCCGGTACGGGCGATCAGCGGCCCCAGCACGTTGAACGACGCACGCATTTGGCGCACCAGATCATAGGGTGCGAAGGCCGAGGTAATTTCCGGCGTATGCAGCAAGGTTTCCTGGCCATCGGCGCCTTGCGATTCAGTAATCTGGGTGCCGAAACGCGTCAACAGACGCCCCAGCAGGCGGGTATCGGCCAGACGCGGCATGTTGGTCAGGCGTACAGGTTCGGAGGTCAACAGGGAGGCGGCCATCAGCTTGATGGCAGAATTCTTCGCGCCCGAAACGGGGATGTCTCCGAAGAGAGGGCTGCCGCCCTCGATAGCGATACGATCCATAAACCGGCCTGTAACTCGAACCTCTGCGCCAAAGCAGCGAATACGCGGTTCTACATGACATTAGGCGGCACGCAATACTTCGTTTGCGTTTTCAGGACTCGTTGTCCATCCCTTTTTCGTTATCGGAGGCTGGTTGTTCATCAGAGGCTGTGATGGCGGCTTTCCGGCGGCGCAGATTATCGCGCAGCGCCTTTTGCAGACGCGCAGCGCGCAGTTCGGCCTGGGTCAGGGGGCGCTTCGGTGCCTTGGGTGTCTTAGAGGGCGTCTCTGGGGTATCGGACATTAAAAAAGGCCGCTCGGATTATGACGAGAGGCCTTGGGCTTAAGAAATCCGGGGATTAATTGCAAGCGCGATGTTTTTTCGCTGCTCCGCCTCATTTTTCGCTTTGTCTTTTCAAAAACTTTGGCTATAGCCCCCGCCTCGGACAGGTTTCTGTACAGGCTTCTGTTCCGGGCCGCGTTAGCTCAGTGGTAGAGCGCATCCTTGGTAAGGCTGAGGTCGAGAGTTCGAGTCTCTCACGTGGCACCACGAAGGCCCAATCCCCATAAGGGGTTGGGCCTTCACCATTTCTGGACATACCTACCGATAATGACGCTTCGTTGCAGAACTTTGCGCGAACTGCCCGGAATTTACGTGCAAAATCCGTGCAGTGATGTTCTGCGGACGTTCCGATTCGTAACGACAGGGCCACAGCAGGCTTACCGGCTAGCTATTTCGATTGTTCCACAGGCTGGAGACTTGAACTCACTTCATGCACCGCTGATACGGGACCAAACCGACCCCATTTATTCGCTTTCACTTGGTGCCTTCGCCCATGCGTTTCCTACGCCTCGCCTGGCCACTTTAAAAGTTTTAACAAAAGTATCTTCGTCAAATGGGATATTCAAATGCTCCGAAAGTCTTCTCTTGATGTTTAACATCTTGTGATAGCTCGAGTTAAAGAATTTTGGCAGATTATATCTAATTAATTTGCCAATATGGTTCACTCGTGAAAAAAGTATGTTTGGCTTATTAACATCCCACGAGGACAGTAGTTCCATTTCCAACCCGACAGGTTTTAAATTATTTACAAACTCTGATCTGTTCTTACT
>FSVH01000164.1_pt1 | contig 13300 bp, 9 predicted proteins | sample 1637631 | NCBI WGS metagenome assembly FSVH01 (sample SAMEA3914814, study PRJEB12502) | metagenome | biome: forest; material: soil | place: USA | collected 2011-09-16 | depth 0.1 m | reverse complement strand
ATATAATTATTATATAAAAGTGGCGCACAATTGCCGCAATTTTCGACAACCGCATTACGCATTTCACACTCACCAGCGAGTTGGCGGCGCCTTGATCAGGCGGCCATGAAAAACGCATACATGTGATAAAAAAGCGCGTAAAAAACCCGATATGTGAAACGGATCAGGCGACGAAAGCAGCGACACTGCCCTGAAGACGCACACGAATAGCTTCACGTGCGCAATGACAGATATAGTGCCGAACGGCAGGTGTTTTGGCGGTGCGCGCCACATGCAGGGCGCCGGCGATTTCGGTCAGCAACATGGTCGCCTGCATCAGTGCGGCCTCATGGCCGAGATCAAGCCGGACAAAGGCCGTGGCAACCAGCCGCTGCAAACCGGCGAAGCCCGCATCGAAGCGCTGGTGCAGGCTGTCATCCATATGGCTGAGGTCGCAACTGATGGCGGTGATGGCGCCGTCATGCGTCCAGTCGCCGCTCTCATCCCAGTCGAGATAGTAATCGATATAGCGGTTGAGTCCATCCTGCGGCGTTTCATCACTCATACACAGGGCGAAACGCTGGATCGCCCAGGAGAACATGACCTCTATCGCCTGAGCGATCAGATCATCTTTCGAGGCGAAATAGGTATAGAAACCACCATGGGTCAGCCCCTGACGATGCATCAAATCGGCCAGTTTGACACCATGCGGCCCTTCCTGGCGCAGGCACAGGGCAGCTTCGGCGACGAGCCTGTGCCAGGTGCGCGCCTTGTGTTCGAGGTCGTATCGCATCCCGTATCCAGTTTGTCGGAGAGGCAAAAAAATACGCGCCACTCGTGAAGAGCGGCGCGCATCTCACATCAGTTTTTTAGTACTTGAAACGAATGCCGATCTGATAGCGGCGGTCGTTGCGAATCCAGGCCGAATCCTTCTTGACCACGGCGGCACCGGGCGTCAGGGAAGAATCGCCCATGACTTGCTGCTGGATCACCGTGGTGGTGTCGAGCAGGTTGGAGCCGTCGAGCGACAGTTCGATATTATCGCTCAGCTTGAAGCGGATCGAAGCATCAAGGAAGCCGTTGCCCTTCTGGTACATCGGCAGGCCGATACAGCAGTCGAGGTTATTGGTCAGGAAGTCGGACCGGTAATTATAGGCCAGACGACCGGCGAACGGACCCTTTTCGTACAGCAGCACGACATTGTACGATTCATCCGAAATACCGGCGAGACGGTGCGAGTCGAATACCGCGCCATTGACCTGCAAGCCGCCACCGAAGGCGATAGTGCCGCCCGCTGCGTAGCCCGGTTGGTTGGCCAGGTTCGAGTTGTTGATACCCTCCTGTTCGGTATGGGTATAGTTGGCCTGGATACCGAAGCCATCGAAGGGAGACGGCAGGAAGTCGAAGAAGGTCTGATAGGCCAGTTCGAAGCCTTTCAGGGTGCCGCCGCCATTGCCATTGCCCGGACCGCGGATCAGCACGTTCTGGGTAACGCCGTCGAGGGTGACCGCCCGTGGCAGTTCGGCATAGGAGACATCGCCGTTCAGCTTCTTGTAGAAAAAGTCGACAGTGAATGAGCTGGTCGCCGTGAAGTAGTTTTCATAGCTCAGGTCGAACTGATCGGCCGTGATCGGGGCGATCGAGGCGTTGCCGGAGTCGGCGGTGAAGACGAAGTTGTACCCCTTCACATTCGCCGGATCGGTATGCGAGCCATTCGGGTCGTTCCAGATGATGAACGGCGAATTCGAGCCAGTGTTCAGTGCCGGCGGCTGGATGGAAACATAGTTGCGCAACTGGCCGAAATCCGGACGCGACAGGGCACGCGAAGCCCCGAAGCGAATGAACTGCTTGTCGTCGAGGCCGAAGCGGACGTTGAAGCTCGGCAACCAGTTGCTGTGTGTCTTGCCGTAGGTGCTCTTGACCGCCGCGCCTGAGCCGAAGTTCTTGATATCGTCGGTCAGATAACAGGAGATGTTGAGCAGGTTACCCGAACTGGTCGGTGTGCTGCAAGGCGCGAGGGTTGTGTACCAGCTTGGATTGGAGAAGGCGACACCGCCATTGCTTTCGATTTCGGTCTGGATGTAACGCGCGCCGACATTGCCGCTGACGGTGATGCCGTTGAAGATCGTCTTGTCAGGTCCGCCGAATTTCAGCATGGCGTAGGCGGCGGTTGTCTTTTCCGAAACATCGAGCATTTCCGGATCGACAAAACAGCCTTCGGTATTGGCGGTGCGCTGGCAGAGCGGTGTCCAGGCAGCCGGCGAGTTCGTCGTGGCGCCGGAAAGCGCCTTGATCTGGGCGTCACGGTCAGCCAGGGTGGCATTGCTCAGGAAGACCATATCGGGATTGCCGAACGACTTGCCGTCATAGAAGCCGCTGCGCAGGCTGTCGACCGTCCAGATACCAGCCCCGTAGCCCTTGAAATCGGCACGCACGGGGCAATTCGCCTCACCCCCTACCGGATAGGCGGCCGGCGAGGTGTTGTCGATATTGAAGCCCGGTCCGCTGCATCCTGAAATGGCCACTGGCGACCAGTTGTAGGTCGAATAGCGCACCGTCTGCTCACGATTGGCGTAACGCACACCGACCTTCAGCGAACTCAGCCAGCCGTCGTTCTTGAAACGGTACTCGGCATCGGCGCGGGCCGCCAGTTCATCGGCATCATTGTCTTCATAGTGGTCCTGAATGAACTGAATGAAGTAGTTGTGCGGATTGGCCAGAAAGCCCGGTGCATAATTGACGTTCGAACCCGGCAGCAGGTTGATTTGCGGCGTGCCGTCGTCATTCACGCTGTACTGGACATCGGCCAGGGTGCGGTTGGCGACCAGGATGTCATAGTTCTCAGTATTGGCTTCGATATACTGGATGTCGAAACTGGTCTTCAGGTTGTCGCTGACATCCCATTTCAGGTTGAAGGAAATATCCTTCGTGCCTTCGGAGTGAGCGAAGTTACGCGCCTGGTTTTCAACCTGAAGGCCTTCACGATTCGTGGTGCAGGTCGCGCCGCCGGTACCGCAGAAATTGACGAACGGCATGCCCGGCACAGCAGATCCCCGGTCGATGCCGCCCTGGGTCGAGCCGCCCCAGTCACCCAGCGGCTGAGTCAGGATGCCCGAAGACAGCATACCGTCAGCGCCGAAGGTAAAGGCCGGCGAACCGGTAGCCGGCGCAATGACCGCGGAGGTCTGTGGCGAGAAGGCGGGGGCAGCCCACATGCCGAAGAAGCCGGGATTGACCGAACGTTCCAGCCAGGCATTACGGTAATAGCTGTCATTATATTGCAGGGTGGCCAGCAGGGTGTGATCATGGTTCTGCCATTGCGCGGCCAGCGCCGTGCCATGACGATCGCGGTCATAGGTCACCTGCGAGAAGTTGACCTGATCGGGCATATAAGTCCAGTCCGTGCCGCCGTAAGGATTAGCCGTACAGGGGATGCTGCCATCGGCATTGACGATGGCGCTCAGGTCATTCGGATCGCTGGGGTGGGCGCGATAGCCCGCCGAACAGAAGGCGCCGATGCGCTGCATGACGACGGCTTCGGTCTGGGTCAGGATATGCGACTGGGCGTAATCGATCATCAGGCCGAATTCGCCGGCCGAGGTATCCCAGCGATTGGAATAGATACCGGAATATTCGTAAGTGCCCTTCTGCGAGCGATCGCCGTAATTGGCCTTGGCCGAGAGCGTGATAAGCTGGCCCTTGCTGTCGAACGGCAGGCGGGTGCGCAGATTGACCGAACCGGCGATGCCGCCCTCGATCATTTCAGCCGTCTGGTTCTTGTAGCTGTCGACGCCAGCCATCAGTTCGGGTGAGATGTCATTGAAGTTCAGGCCACGGCTGCCGTCGGCGGTGAATGTGTCACGGCCGTTGAATTCCGTGCGGACCTGGGTTAGGCCGCGGATCAGGACCTGCGCCGGTTCGGCGGAAAAGTGCGTCGAGTCGTCGGATGACTGGAAGCGCGACACGGTAATGCCCGGCACGCGTTGCAGCGCTTCGGCAACCGATTTGTCGGGGAAGGCGCCGATATCGGTGGCGGTGATGGAATCGACGTTGGTGTCGGCGTTTTTCTTGATGTCCTGCGCGCTTTTCAGAGCACGGCGAACCCCGACGACCACGACTTCCTGCGCCTCATCGGCGGCAGGTGCTGCGGCGGCCGCGTTATCCTGTGCCCAAGCAGGGGCGGCGGTTATGGCCAAAACCCCGAAAGCGGCCAGCGTCACCAGGGAAACCCCCGTTTTCAAGGCGACACTGCGTTGACCCAATATGTGTTTTTTCATTTTTTTCTCCCTGCGCCTTCCTCATCGGAAGGCACGCGTTGCTGGTAAACCGGACGCCTTTCGCGGAGGTCTCGGCGCACAGATGTGACGTGCGCCAGACCGGACCGTGAACGTGCCCGGATCGTTTTTTCCCAACATGGAAGGAGTCATTTTCCGCACCGACGCAGCGAAAAGGCTTTGCCCTTTCGAACCTGGCGAACTCCCCTCTGTTTATTCGACGGCTTTTTGACCGCCTTCCCGCGTCATGACTGCGCAGGTTTGGTATTGCGAAGATGTACGACGCTCTGGAAACGCACCGGTTACTGTAGCGACGCATCTTCTCATGATGCCCATCATGTCATTCGTCAATAGATAATATGACGCATATCATTTAATGAATTTGTCGAATTGGCTTATTTGCAAGGCATTTTTGTGTTTCCAGCAAACGTTATCCAGAAACGTTTTTCAAAGCCCTTTGCATAAATGCAACAGATGGTGGCGCTTCATTGCAGACCATACACCATAAGCCAGCGGTATCATAGGCCCTTCATGACCTGGATGAAGCCATTGGCGGTCAATCGTCCGCTGGCTGGGTCGTCGCTCAGGGGCGCGCGACTCAGCAGTCCTGAATGGAGCACATGAGTGCGGTAGATGATCAGGCGATTAAAGACCATTTCCGCCTCGCCTGTCAGTTCATAATCAGCCATGCCGGCATCCGCGTAGCTGGTGAGTCCGGCCTGCGCCGCTTCGAGTTCCGGTTTCGCCGCAGCTACATAAGCATCGCGCCGGCCAGCATCGACTGATTCGAACCCCGTCGAACGATGGCGGAAGAAACCGGTGCCCCCGAACTTGCCCCGGCAGAGATAATGCACCATGGCCAGTTGCTCCGGATCGACCGTATCATGATGGGGAATTTTCTGGATCGGTTCGGCTTCGTCGGTTGAAGTAGTGGCCAGCGCGAAGAAGCCGAAAAACTTCACCCAGGCGTCGCGCGGCAGACCGAATGCCGCCTCGATCGGTCCACGCAGAGCGGTAACGACCGTCTGGTAATAGCCTTCCGGCAGCGGCGCATTGAAACCGGGATATTTGGTATGTTCCGGCACGTAAAATGCCGCGTTTCGGGCAACCGTGATCATGGCCTCCGGATCGGCCAATACATTATCGACCACCATCAGCGGCTGGGCCTCGTTGCCAATCCGCCGCAACCTGACCGTGATATCGGGATGCAGGGCGAAGGTCACGATTTGAGATAGGCCTGTCTGAGTTCGCTCTTGAGGCGCTCGCGCATGGCCGCACTCATCGGCCCGAGGACACCTTTCAATGCTGCCGGAATATGGTCGGTCGCATCACCTTCGGTCTTGAAGACATAGGCGTCGAACATTTCCTTCCAGTAGGCACGCTCGCCCGGTGGCAGGTGAGCGAATGCCAGCAGCGCCGTCAGGAAGGCGTCATTGCCGCGCTCCAGGCCGGTGGCGAAATCGCCCCACCAATAATTGGCCATGACATTATAGGGATCGAGCGAGGTGACGTGATGCCACCAGTATTTTGGCATGAAAATAGCGTCGCCCGGCCCCAGATGCGCCACGACAGCCGCCTTCATCGCCTCACGGAATTTCGGGAAACGGTCGTAATCCGGCCGTTCCGGATCGACCAGTGACAGTGGTGGCGGATTATCGAGCGGCCCGACATAGAGATTGCTGACCTGCTCCGGCGGGAACAACAGGAAGCGCCGGCGGCCGGCGATGACACAGGCAAGATTGTGGTCGCGGTCATTGTGCGTTTGCGTCTTGAGTGGCCCACCGACCCACAGACGCGGCACAATCTGCGGCGGCATCAGCGGCAGCAAATTTTCCGCCACGAAAGCCGGCATATGGCTCGACAGCGGCAACATCTGGATGGCGAGGAAGGGCGCGTTTTCGACCACCAGATTGCGCTCGATCTGATCCAGTGTCTCGGTAATACCACGCTGGCGTTTGGTAAAGTTGAACTCGCGCATGTCCGGCGAATAAAAGTACCAGCCACCGCTGGAAAACGGCGCTTCCATTACCGTAGCCTGGGCGCCCTGATCCATGCGTCTCAGATAGGCATTCAGGCGCCCCGGCGATGCCCTCCCCTCCGCCAGCGCTGGCCAGTGATCGAACAGCCCCTTGATCACGGCCGGTTTTTCAGCCGCCATGATGTGCTGGAAATCCTGCGGGCCGTCGATACGACACGCCGTGATTTCGGGCAGATCGGCGAGGGCCGACTGCCTGATGTCCTGAGATGAATCCACGCCTGCACCTGATTATAGTATTATGCCTATAATCTCAAAAGCGATACAAAATGCAAACAATTTAGCTCACGTCATAATCGCGGCAGCGCTGCCAACACATCGGCGCTGAACGGCCGCCCCAACCGCCGGGCCGCATAAAGCGCCGAGCCGATGCTGGGCGCATGCAGCGGTTTACGCAGATCGTACATCAGCGAAAAGGCGTTCAGATGCCGCCGGAACGGATCGAGGATCAGTGCGCCGCATTTGAAGACACCGCCGGAATAGGACAGCGCCACCGGTTCGTCCTGAGCATAGTCCAGTTGTTTGCGAATGGCATCGACGATGGCCGCCAGTTCGTAGCCTGCGGAATCGAAGATCTTCAGCGCCACGCGGTCGCCGGCCTCGGCCGATTGCGACACCAGTTTCGACATGGCGGCGATCTTGTCCCGCGACGGCGCTTCACGACCGAAGACATCACCGCAGATATCGAGGTCGTTCTTCAGCTCAAACGCCTGCCGGAAAATCTCATAAAGCGGGCCTTTCTCCAGCCGGCCGTCAGCCATGCGCGAAAAGGCGTTGAGACCGGAAATCGCGATCCAGTAGGCCGAGCCTTCGTCGGAAAAAACCTCGCCCCAGCCACCGCCCCGCGCCGACTTACCCGCGTGCTCGCCGTAGCCGATCGAGCCGGTGCCCGCGACGATATTGATGCCATCCCCACCGGCCAGTGAACCGGCCCAGCCGCAGATCATGTCATTGCCACAGATGTAACGACGATGACCAAGCACGGCTTCCGGCACGACATCGAGCATCGGTTCGGCGGTCGAATCCTCACCATGAGCCGGCAGGCCGAAAAAGGCGAAATCGATATCTTCCGGTTTTCCGGAAACCTGCGCCAGCACCGCGTTAACGCCTTCAGCCAGCAGTTCATGCAGGCCGTCAAAACCGATCTGGATATAGTAGCACGAACCGCCCTGATGGGTGGCGCGCACCTTTCCTTCGGCATCGACCAGCACGAATTCCGTCTTGGTGCCGCCGCCATCGACGCCTAACAGATACCCCATCTACCCCTACCCCAGTTCGTGGATACGCACGCCCTGCACGACGCGGTTGACTGTACCCGAAGCGTTCGGCTTGTCCGGCGTCAGGTTGTGACGCAGGGATTCGTAGAAGGCGAAGACCTGCGGGCAGATAATATAGGGGAAAAGCAGGTCGGTGTCGTCGGCCGTTTCCAGTCCCTTGATGCGGACCGTATCGACAGTCTCGACACCGATACCATCCTGCGCCGTGATGGCGATAACGCGGGCAGCGTCATTATCCTTGCGCAGTTCGTCAAGCAGGTCGCCGTCATAACCGCGGGTATAGGCGTTGTTGGAAAAGAAGACGACCACCAGAGTCTTGTTGTTGACAATGGTCTTCGGTCCGTGGCGAAAACCAAGCGGCGAGTCAAACATGGTCACCAGACCGCCATTGGTCAGTTCCAGCAGCTTGAGCCCGGATTCGCGCGCCAGCCCCTGGAAAATATGGCTACCGAGATAGACAATGCGCTCATAGCCTTCGGAAGCGGCTTGCTTCATCGCGGCTGTGTAGTCGGTGAGCACGCCTTGCGTCGCCGTGGCGATGGCCTCGATACGGCCCTGCATGGCGTCGATGCCGGAGAAAGCCGCCAAAGCTGCATAGGTCATGCACGAGAAGCTGGAGGTCATGGCGAAGCTGCGATCGTGCGTCGCTTCCGGCAGCAGAATGGTCAGGCCGTTGGCGCCCTGCCCATAGGCCGCCAGCGCACCCTCGGCATTACAGGTGATGACCAGATGATGCAGATCGGTGACGAAACGATCGGCCAGTTGCGCGGCGACGACGCTTTCCGGACTATTGCCCGAACGGCCAAAGGAGACCAGCAGGGTCGGCGTATCGCTCTCGAAATAGAGCTGCGGTGCGCAGACAAGATCCGTAGTCGGGATCGCTTCGACGCGCATTTTCAACCTTGCCGCCAGGGCCGGCGCCAGGCAATTACCAATAAAGGCCGAGGTGCCGGCGCCGGTCAGGATGATGCGCACCTTGCGATCGAGCAGCGGCTTGAGAAAGGTCTCAATCTTCGCCTTTTGGGCAAACAGCAGGGCTTGCGTCTGGCGCAGCATTTCCGGCTGCTGTTCGATCTCGCGCGCCGTCCACAGGCCACCCCGCTTTTGCAGTTCCGCCTCATCGATACCGAGTTGGCTTATAGGTTCAGGCATCAATCAACTCCAAAGTAGGCGTACAGGCGGCAAGATAGGCATCGAGGGTGGCGCCGATATGGGCGATGACCAGATTTTCCGGTGTCAGTTTCAGCCCGCCCTCACGGATGATGGCATAGGCGTCCGGCAGATACTGGCTGACCAGGGCGAGTGGCGGTGGTGATTGCGTCAGATTGCCGAACAGCTTGTCCTGCGCTGCCTGTATGTGACTATCCGGCCAGTAATAGCGGATGCGGTCGGAGAGGCTGTATTGCAGATCGAATTGCAGGGCGGCGCCCTTGGCATGATAATATTTCGCCCAGTTCTTAGGCTCGGCGGTCATGCGGTCGATCACCACCTCGCGGAAGCCGGATTGCTTCTCTGGCGCGATCCATTCGCCTTCGATGGCGTCGAGCGCCCACAGGGCCTCGCGTAGCGCAAAGGTGACACCAGGACCAACCTTGAGAATGGCGAAGTGATCCTCAACGAGTTGTTTCAGGGCTTTCGGCGTCTGGTAATCGGTCGAATGCGCTTCGAAAACGATCGTCGGCAGATTGTCGATGGCGCGGCTTAAGGAAACGGCCTTGGCGCGATTATAGTCGATGACCTTGTGATGATCGAACTCGACACCCGGCTGCACCACCGTGGCAATAACGCGCGGCCAGGCACCGGCAAGGCCCAGTTCAGCGAAGATCGCCTTGTGGGTTTCGATGGTGGCCAACGCCGCTTCGGGCGTGGTCACTTCCAGCTCCGGCAGGTCTTCATGCGCGCCACCCGGCACCGGCACCTCGGTGCCGATGACATAGACCGGCGGTTCGCCACCGACTTTTGCATGGGTGGCTTCGGCGACGGCGATCAGCCGCGCGGCCCGACGAGCGATGGTGTCTTCCGGCAACGGCACAGGATCATCGGCACATGACATCGAGCAATCGGCGTGGATCTTGCGGAAGCCGGCGGCGACATATTGCTCGATCAGCACCTCAGCCTTTTGCATCGCTTCATCGGCGCTGAGATGGGTCCACGGATTGGGACCGAGATGGTCGCCGCCCAGCAGGATGCGTTTGCGGTCGAGACCCACCTTATCGGCAATGGCGTGGACGAAAGCCGCGAAATCGGCCGGCACCATGCCGGTATAGCCGCCATCCTGATTGACCTGGTTACAGGTCGCTTCGATCAGCGTGACGTCGGACTGCCGCTTCAGTGCGTGGGTAAATGTCGCTTCAACGACCAGCGGATGCGCCGAGCAGACCGAGGTGATGCCTGTGGCCTGCCCTGCCTTGTGGCGGGCGACCAGATCGAGCATGGCCTTCATGGCTTGTCCTTTATCAAGTTAGTGCGTTAAAGCGACTCTTACTGCAACACACCTCACAACGCAACCAAAACAATGAAAACGAAACATATAAATTGCGCTTTTGCGAATTTCAGATGAAAAGATGTAAAAATTCGAAACAAAAAAAGACCGATCCTGAAGGGAGGCAGGACCGGCCATAAGTCAGGACGAAATCAGGCGGCGAGCGCCAGCAAGGCCGAGGCGATCACCGCCAGCACCAGGCCAATGATCTTCAGTTCACCGGGGATCACATTGGCGACGACCAGTGAGATCACCGCCGTCACCAGAGGCGCGCCGGCATTGGTCAGCGGCGCCACCACGATCGCCTTGCCATGGCGGAAGGCATAGACCAGGCACAGGGCGCCGATGGCGTTCAGCACCTGAATGGCGGCGGCCAGCCACGGACCATCGAGCCCCCAGTTGATCGGTTTGGAGAAGTCCGTCATCATCAGCGCTACCGGCACCAGCATCAGGCCGGTGACCATCATGTAGAAGAAGATGCTCTCGGCGCTCATCGAGTTATTCGACAACTTCATGAAATAGGCCTGCACACCCCAGCACGCCATGATGATCAGGGCGAGCGGAAACCACACCCCGCCATTCATGAAGCTGAACCCTTTGTCCGGCGAAAAATCGAACATCGGTAGAGCGACCAGGGCCAGCACCACGCCGAGCAGGCCGAGCCGCGTCGTCCGCTCCTTCAGGAAGGCCGCCGACATCAGGATGGTCACCAGCGGTGACAGCGAAATGACCGGAAAGATGAGATAGGCCGGGCCGGTATTGACGGCATAGAACAACACCATCTGTCCACCGGCGCCAAGCAGGCCGATGATCAGGCCGTAGAGGATCGATTTCGGATCGCGGTCCAGCTTCCAGCCCGCCTTGGCGAGCACATAAACCGCCGGCAGGATCATGGTCGCGGCCCAGACGCAGTAGGTCAGGGTCTCCGGAAAACCCTTTTGCGCCGAAATACCGGTAAAGGCGCCCCAGACGCCCCACAGGCCGACAACGGCCAGCGCGAAGGTCAGCCAGCGCTTGCTGGTCGCCGCCACAGGTGTGCCTTCCGGCATAGGTTCGTTCATCAGTTCCCCCTTAAACCGGCGTTGCTTCGATCAGCAGAAAGCGCTCAAATTTTGCCGGAATGCGATTCTTGACCGGCGTGATATCGCCCAGCGCGGTGTCATTGAAATAGTCGCGCAGGCGATAGCGCTTCTTCGTCAGGCCACGCAGTTCGACCTCACCATTCCATGTATCGGCATAGAAGGCGTAGTAGAGCTTGCCGTCCTTCTCAACCGCGTGGGCTTCCGGCTTGTCGAAGCCGATATCGTAAAGCTCACCGCGGTACTGGCCGGTCGAAAGCATGTGTGCCTTGTAGAGCCCTATCCACTTGCGCCACATCACTTCGCGCTCAGGTGTCAGCTGGAAGTTCTCGCCCTTCTCATGCCCCTGCCCTGGCCAGGTGAACTTGGTCGAAACAATGCCGCCGATCCCGACGGTCGAGGCAAAATCATCGCCGCCGTCGGATAGCTCGACATGGTCGCCGGCATAGGCCGCATCGCGCCCCATCAGGCCTTTCAGCGACTTGCCCTTTAACCGAACCTGCCACGAATTGAGCGGATCGGATGCGGGTACATGGTTGGTATAGGGCAGATTGTGGAAGGCGTAGGATGTGCCGCACGGACAGAATTCGACCACGGCATTCGGATTGGATTCGCGGGCTGTATCATAGATCAGCTTCCAGAAATCCTGAAGGTGTTCAACTGAGTCTTCGGGTCTGGCATGATTGTGCGCCGGGTTATAACAGGGCGCGACGCCATTCATATGCTGGCCATCGAGTTTCAGCCCCTCGAAGCCCCACTCGCCGATGATCTTCTGGATCAGTTTCCGGTAGTATTCCCGCGTCGGCTGGTAAGCCGGGCAAAGGTAAAAAGCATTCCACCAGGTGACATTCTGCACCGCGCCGTCCTTATCGAGCAGCAGCATGTCGGTGTGGTCGTGCAGCAGGTCAGTCCCCGGATCGACGGCCAGCGGCGCCAACCACAGGCGCGGCCGTAAACCGGCTTTCTCGATCGACTGGACAAAGGCGATCATATCCGCGTCCTTGCGCGGGAATTTCTTCGTATCGAGATACCAGTCGCCCTCGGAGGTCTGCCAGCCATCATCGAGCACAGCCCACTCCAGGCCTACATCCTTGGCTTTGGCGAAGGTGTTCTCGATTTCCTCAACCGTGAAATTGCGCGCATAGCCCCAGGCACACCAGACGGGTTCGTAGGATTCCGCCGGCGGTTTCGGCGCTGCCAGACCGCGATCAGCCATGACCCGGCGATAGGTGTCGAGCGTGGCGTAATGATCGCGCTGGTGGACACTGATAAAGGTATCGAGCGTGGTCAGGCTGTCGCCGGCTTTCAGTACGGCGGCATGGTCGTAGCGAATGCCGACGCCGGCACCAGCCGCCGTGGCGATCAGCGGCAAGGAAATCAGCTTGGGTGTATTTTCGATATGACCAACAGCGAGCCCGGCATCCGGCCGCCAGACATCGACGATCGGCGTACCGCTGCCGTAATCAGAGGCATTCATGCCCATGAAATTGGGCTGGTCGAAACCAGCCTTGACCGGCTGGACCCAATCGCGGCGGTCATCGTGTGACGAACCGGAGAAAGACCAGAAGGTCGTGCCTTTCAGCAGGTGGCTATGCGACGTCCAGGCAGCGATGGCGAGATCGGCAGTGCCGGTATTGCGATATGTGACCTTGGCGATGGCGAAACCGGGATAACGGTCGTAGAGCGTGATCTCCACCGTCTTTTCCAGGCCTTCGGAGGACACGCCGCGCAGGCTGTATACTATGCCCTTGCCATGGATATCAGTGACAGGCTTCTGGTTCTTGTCGCTGAAGGTGAAGCGATCGATAACCTTGCCATCCTTGAGCGTCACCGTTTCCGACGGCGCGAATTCGGTGAGTTCAACAACCTTGCCGTTTTGGCGGGCGATGATGCGACTGTTCAGGCTCAGATCGAAATCGATGGCGATAGTGGAATCACTGACCGTGGCGACAGAGGCACTTTGCGCGCGGCCAGCCGTAGCCATCAGGCCGGAAGCGATCCCAGAAGCCATCGCAGTGCCCGACAACAGCTTGAGCACACCGCGCCGGCTGGTCATTTCCTGTGTCTTCATGGTTGCCCTCCTGCTGTTTCGCATGGTTCATTTTTAATCTTGCATAAGTCAAATTAAAAAGGCAAACAAAAAGACATGAAAACGCAACATTAAATTTCGTTTT
>FSVH01000105.1_pt1 | contig 13323 bp, 11 predicted proteins | sample 1637631 | NCBI WGS metagenome assembly FSVH01 (sample SAMEA3914814, study PRJEB12502) | metagenome | biome: forest; material: soil | place: USA | collected 2011-09-16 | depth 0.1 m | reverse complement strand
TTATCCAATAAAATGCGGAGATATTTTGTGCATCGCACTAGCATTTTTCGCGTAAAGTATTAAGTAAGGGTTCGAAGCTATAACTCATCATATGAGTCGGCTTTACAGCCAGATAGCTACAAGTTCGTCACCGGGATCATCCCCCCCCTCGAAACCGGTGGCATGCGACGGAGACCATTGCCCCCCAATGGTCTCCGTTTTGCGTTTTGGTGTATGTGACAATGGTCGAGACCATTGAACCCCATCAGGGTCTCACTAACGTTTTGCGTTCTGACCAGGCGGTTTTACAAATACACCATCACTCCGGTTTGACTGAATTAACGCCGCCTTAAAATGCGTTAACCATTTAAACATCTGATTCTGTGTAAGGTTCGTGGCATGACCACACCGATCCGGCCCTCCCTCGCCCAGATGCTGAACCCGCAGGCCCACGCCGCTGCGAAACCGGAGCCGCAACCGGCCGCAGGCGGTTTTGCCAGCGCACTTCAGGCGCAAAAGGCCTTCTTCCAGCAAGTAACGGCGCCGAAAATCACCCCTGCCACCTATACGGCAGCCGATATCACCAGGGCAACGGCAAGCCCTGCGGTTGCACCCGTTCAGACGCCGGTCGCACAGCCAGCCTCACAGAACGCCAACCAGCCACTCAGGCGACCCGGCTCCTATCTTAATATTGTAATTTAAACCGTCTTTTCGACGGGCGCGTGGACCAAATCTTCGTCCGCAGCATCTGAAACACCTTCCGACAGCGGCGGGAAGGGCAGGTTCTTCAGCTTGCGTGCGCTGAGCTTGGTTTTCACCTTCTTTTTCTTGTCAGGCTTCGGCAGCTTCTCCGCTTTCTCCACCTTGATTTTTTCTTTTACCGGCTTCTGGCGCGGCTTCAGCTCCGAAACGCCTTCCTCACGGGCATGAGTCAACTTGCGCAGCAGCTTGACGAAGCTTTCGCGCTTGGGCGGCGATAACAGGGCGAGGATCTTTTCATCGGCCGCCAGGACACGTGGTTCCATGTCGGCAAGGGCCGTCTTGCCGGCTTCGGATATCTGAACCAGATTGGCGCGGGCGTCGGTGGCCGACCGCTCACGGGCCACCAGCGCCTTGGCCAGCATCCGCGATACCAGATCGGCGAGTGTGGAGCGGTCTATGCCGGTCACCTTGACCAGATCGGTCTGGCTGAGGCCTTCGGAGCCTTCCAGTGCTTTCAGGACGGCATATTGTCTTTGGGAAAGCGCGCCCTCACCCGCTTCAGCATTATAGATATCAAGGGCGATTTGCAGCACACGGTGCAGCAGGTGCGAGGGCGATTCATCGAGCCCGTTTTTAGACATGGTCTTTTCGCCTGACTTTGACTTCTTCACGACGCCCTCCCGATTGTAATGAACCGTTGGGATAGTGTCATCTTTATATGTAGTTTTTACGACAATTCAATCCGAACACGGAGGAAGTGACTATTACGCTTTGTCCGACACCGGATCAGTGATCATGTTTTTCATCAGGAAAGGCAGCAGGCAGATCGACAGCAGGATTGGCCCGCCGACCATCGAGGCCAGTTTCCAGGTCAGCCAGAATTCATCGCTTTGCGTCCGCCAGATGATTTCATTCACGGCAGCCATGGCGAGATAAAACAGCGCATAATAGACCGTCAGCTTCGGCCAGGCCGTTTCCTTGAGCTTCAACGCCTCACCCAGCAGCAGCTTGAGCGGCTGCTTTTTCAGCAGGAGTGCGCCCAGCAGGATACCGCCGATCAGCACATCGACAATGGTCATCTTGATCTTGACGAAGGTGGCGTCGTGGAAAACAACCGTCAGGATCGTCATCGGGATGGTGATCACGCAGGACACCAGCGGTATCCAGGCAATGCGCTTTTCCGCGACCAAGCCGCCGATCAGGGCCAGCACCGATGCCGCGCCCAATACGCCGGACGCCCAGATCAGGCAATCCGCCGCCGGCACCAGCTTGAGGAACTTGCAGACGAAGAAGGTCAGACCGAAAGCGATCAACGGCCCGTAATCAACCGCCATCTTGACGTAGTTCTGTTTCGGCTGCCCCGGTTGCAGCGCCAGTTCGGGATTGGTCTCGCCAAATTTTTCAGCGGCAACGCCCAGCGCACGGTCAACAACCTTGTCGCCCTCGCGGATCTCGTCGGCAATCTTCGGCTCGTCCGTCATTCTGTATCTCCGGCCTTATCTCCGAGCGGTTCCAGACCGACCATGGAGCGGGCAAAATCGCGCGCCTTGAAATCGTGCAGGTCCTCGATGTCCTCACCGACACCGATCAGCTTGATCGGCGCATCGGACGCCTTGGCGATCGGGATCAGGATGCCGCCGCGCGCCGTGCCATCCAGCTTGGTCATAACCAGTCCCGATACAAACGCCTGACGGCCGAAAATCTGTTCCTGGGAAAGCGCATTACGGCCCACGGTCGCGTCGAGCACCAGCAGGGTTTCGTGCGGGGCGTCGGGATCAACCTTCTTGATGACGCGGACAACCTTCAGCAGTTCGTCCATCAGGGCCTGCTTGTTTTGCAGACGGCCAGCGGTGTCGATCAGGACGACATCGTAGCCTTCCTCTTTCGCCTTGACGAAGCTGTCATAGGCCAGGCCCGCTGCATCGGCGCCGGTCTTGCGGCCCATGAAATCGGCGCCGGCGCGTTCGGCCCACACCTTGAGCTGCTCGACCGCGGCGGCCCGGAAGGTATCGCCGGCGACGATCAGGACCCTGGCGCCGCTCTTGACCAGCTTGGCGGCAATCTTGCCGAGGGTCGTCGTCTTGCCGGAGCCATTGACGCCGACAAACAGCACGACATAGGGCTTGGGACCGGACAGCGGCTCGAAGGTGCCTTCGTGGCCGACCAGTTCCTCGGCCAGCGCTTCGGCGAGCGCGGCGCGGACCGCATTGGAATCCTTGGCCGAATTGAACTTCTGCTGGGCCATCTTGCTGGCGATGGTGGCGGCGATCTGCGGCCCGAGGTCGCTCTCGACCAGCAGGTCTTCCAGCTCCTCCAGCGCGGTGTCATCCAGTGCTTCCTTCTGCTGGAAGACTTGCGTGACGGATTCAGTCAAGTTTTGCGAGGTGCGGGAAAGGCCCTGCGTCAGACGCTGGAACCAGCCCTTCTTCTTTTCTTCAGTCATACCGCTTGCTGTAACTCGTTTTGGGCAAGGCTGCCAATGACATGTTTGCCATCGTGGCCATGGATGCGGATATCGCTGATGCCGCCTACCGGAGCTTCGCCTTCAAACACCACCTCAGTGAAATCGGCGGCGCGGGCAAAGCCGGGCTTCTCGACCACGCAGGACAGGGTGCGGCCATTCTGACGTACCAGATGCCGGGTCAATGCCTCTTCGGCCTTGGCGCGCAGACGGGCGGCACGTTCCTTGATCAGCGGGCGGGCCAGTTGCGGCATCTTGGCGGCCGGGGTCTGCGGACGCGGGCTGTACGGAAAAACATGGACGAACGACAGATCGCAGGCATCGACCAGCGACACGGCATTGGCGAACATCTCCTCGGTCTCGGTCGGGAAACCGGCGATCATATCGGCGCCGAAACTGATATCCGGACGCACGGCGCGCACCTTTTCGACCAGTCGGATGGAATCGTCGCGCAAATGGCGCCGCTTCATCCGTTTAAGGATCATATCGTCGCCATGCTGAAGACTGAGGTGCAGATAAGGTGCGAGACGTTCTTCCTCGGCAAAGGCGCGCAGCAGGGTATCGTCAATCTCGGCAGCATCAATGGAGGAAAGACGCAGGCGCTTCAGGTCCGGCACCAGCTTCAGGATGCGCGTCACCAGATGACCAAGCTGCGGATTACCCGGCAGGTCGCCGCCCCACGAGGTCAGGTCAACGCCGGTGAGCACCACTTCGTTGTAGCCCTGCGCCACCAGTTTTTGCGTCTGGGAGATAACGTCACCCGCCGCCGCCGAGCGCGAATTGCCGCGGCCATAGGGGATGATGCAGAAGGTGCAGCGGTGATCGCAGCCATTCTGCACTTCCACGAAAGCGCGGGCACGATCCTTCAGACCGTCGATCAGATGACCAGCGGTTTCCTGCACCGAGAAGATATCGTTGACGACGACGCGGGCACTGTCGGGTGTCAGTTTGTAGGCCCCCGCCTTTTGCTTGTCGCCATTGCCGATGATGAAATCGACCTCGGCCATATTGGCGAAGGTATCCGGATCGGTTTGCGCAGCGCAGCCGGTGACGATCAGCTTCGCCTCCGGATTTTCCTTACGGGCGCGCCGAATGGCCTGACGCGCCTGACGCACGGCCTCGCCGGTGACGGCGCAGGTATTAAAGATGATGGCGTTGTCCAACCCGTCTTCCGAGGCGGTCTTGCGGATGACCTCGCTCTCATAACTGTTCAGGCGACAGCCGAAGGTGACGATATCGACTTTACTCAAGACAACTCACCCTCGAACTCGACTTCGATAGGGCCGGTCATGATGACGTGATCATTCTCCGCCCAGGCAATATGCAGCGGCCCACCATCCATAATGACGGTGGCGGAACGGTCGGTCAGGCCACGACGGGCGGCCGCCACCAGCGTGGCGCAGGCGCCCGTGCCGCAAGCGAGCGTAATCCCGGCGCCGCGTTCCCAGACGCGCATCCGAATAGTCTGGCGATCGATGATTTGCGCGAACTCGATATTGACGCCTTCGGGGAACAGCGGATGGTTCTCGATCAGCGAGCCGGTGGCGGTGACATCGACGCGGTTGACCTCAGGCACGAAGAAAACGACGTGCGGATTGCCCATGCTGACGGCCACCGGCGTGTGATAAAGCGGCGCATCTATGGGGCCGACCTGCAATTCGAGGTTCAGCGTGTTCATTTCCTCGGACAGTGGAATCTGCTGCCATTCCAGCCCCGGCTTGCCCATATCGACGCTGGCCGTGCCGGTTTTGGCGTCGGCGCGCAGCACACGGGCCTTCGTCAGACCGCCGAGCGTATCGATCTTGAGCGTTTTGTCGGAGGCGTCCTGATTCAAGTACCAGGCAACGCAGCGCAGGGCATTGCCGCAGGTCTCGACCGTGCCGCCGTCATTGTTCCAGACGCGCATAAAGGCATCGCCATCGGGTGACCCTTCGATAGAGATAAGCTGGTCAAAGCCGATGCCGGATGCACGATCGCCCCAGGCACGGATCTGCGCCGGTGCCGGTGTAAAGGCTGTGTCGCGGGCATCGATGACAACGAAATCATTGCCAAGGCCATTCATCTTTAGAAAAGGACGGGTCATCAAGCGCTATATAGTCGTAAACCCGCCGGACTTACAGGTCTTTTCGCAAATCATATAGTCAAGCCGGATGCCCCACCATGGCGCGGAGGGTCTCGTCACTTTGCACGACCTGATTACGACCCGATTGCTTTGCCTTGTAAAGCGCCGCGTCGGCCGCCGCGACCAGTTGTGCTCTGTCCGTGGCCCATGCCCCTTCGGTCGACGCCACGCCGATACTGACAGTGACGATGCCACGGACCGAGGGCGACGGCAGGGCAAGTCCCACCACGGTGCTCAGTATCCTCTGCGCAATATGGGTGGCCGCTTCTGTGCCGATGCCGGGCAGGACAATGGCGAATTCCTCGCCACCATAGCGCGCCACCAGATCGCTTGAGCGTGACGCGCAGGCATTGAGGGCACGGCTGACTTTGCGCAGGTACTGATCCCCCTCGGGGTGGCCGTAGGTATCATTCAGAATCTTGAAATGATCGATATCGACCATAAGCAGCGACAGGCTTTCCTGTGAGCGCAATGCGCGCCTGAACTCCTGCGACAGGGTCTCGTCGAAATGGCGGCGATTGGCGAGTTCGGTCAGCGGATCGATCCGGCTGAGATGTTCGAGTTGGTTCTTGTCGGTCTGTACACGCAACTGGACCAGCACGGTGCGGGCGCCATATCCCAGCAGCGCGATCACGAAGCCCGCGACCGCAAGTGCGGGCTTGTGGAAGACAAGCAGGCATGAAATCGCGAACAGGGTCAGGGGCAGCATGATCGGACTGGCGGCGCGCACAATCAGACTGGTTTGCGGTGAAGCCAGTGGAGAGCGCGTCTCGGGCGGCCCGGCAAAGCGCCGTGAAGCCATGACTGCCAGAACCAGAAAGGGCACATCGATCAGCACATCGATAAGTCCGCCGTAATCCGAGTTCATCTCCTGATGATTGATATAGGCCGCCGCCAGCATATAGACGCCGGCAAAAACAGTGGTGGTCCGGAAGAAATCCTTCTGGAAACGGTCGGTACTGGCCTTGTAGCGCACCAGGTTGAACACCAGAATGAAGAGATTCTGGACATCCAGCATCAATCTGAGTTGCCGCATTCCCGCATCGTTCGCACCGGTCATGGTGGCGAAGGTGAAGATGCAGGCAAAGAACAATCCGCCCAGCGCCAGCGCCAGGGCGGCATCGATCAGGCGGGCCGGCCAGATTTCATCGTTTGGGCTGGCGACAACAAAGGTCAGCGGCACGCCGTAGAGAACATAAAACAGCATGGAAAGGCCGGAGAGGTCCGTCGTCACCGGGGCTATGACATCCATGTACCAGGTCGCCGCCATGCCGGCGTCCCACAGGCATAGACTCAAGCCCAGGGCGTACCAGTTCAATGCGGCCTTGCTGGTGCGGGCGCAGATCAGCGAAGCTGCCCCTGCAAGCAAGGGCGCCAGGATCAGAAACCCGTAGGATATCACCTTCGCTTCGCCGGGAAACAGGCTGAGCACAAGCGGATGGGCAACCACGCAGATACACGCGGCAGCAAGAACGACGAATTGTGAATGTTTCCAGACCACGTGCTGAATGCCCTTCCCGATTACACGTCAGAATGGCAGCAGGCTTTTAATTTCGCGCTAAACGGAATGGTTACGTAAAGCTTACGGGGCGTGGGGTATGCGACCCCACATCTTCTATCCAATAAAAAAGCCCAGCTATAAGGCCGGGCTTTTTTATTGGAAGGGTAAAGGCTTGGGGTCACGGACCCCAAACCCCTTAACTTTAAGCGAAGCCACGCAACCGCATCAGTGCATCGCGATTGACGTCGCGGCCAAGGAAGTTGCGATAGGCGACGTCCTGCGGAATGGTGTCGCCCACGCTGAGGATATTATCGAAGTAGTTCTTTGCGGTCGGGCCATCGAAAGGCCCGCCTTCTTTCATGAACTTCTCATAGGCATCCGCCACCAGCGCGTCCGCCCACAGGTAAGAGTAATAGCCCGCCGAATAGCCATCATCGGCAAAGATGTGCGCGAACTGCGTCGGGCGGTGACGCATGACGATTTCCTTCGGCATGTTCAGCTTGGCCAGTTCGGCCTTCTCGAACGCATCGATGTCGATATCGGTCTCGCCGGCCAGGTGATACATCATGTCAATCAACGCACAGGCCAGATATTCGACCGTGGCGAAGCCCTGATTGAACTTCGACGACTTCACCAGCTTTGCCTGCAACTCCGCCGGCATCGGCTTGCCGGTTTCATAGTGGACGGCGAACTGATTCAGCACCACCGGCAGCGGCAGCCAGTGCTCATTGAGCTGCGACGGGAACTCGACAAAGTCGGTCGCCGTATTGGTGCCGCCCTGCGACGGGTAATAAGCGTTTGATGACAGGGCGTGGATGGCGTGGCCGAATTCGTGGAACATGGTCTCGGCATCGTCCCACGAGATCAGGATCGGCTTGCCGGGTTCCGCCTTGATGAAGTTGCAGTTGTTCGAGCAGACGCAGATATGCTTGAGCAGGTAGGACTGGCCCTGATATTCGGTTTCCCACGCGCCGGAGGATTTGCCTTCGCGGGCATAAGGGTCATAATACCAGACACCGACCTGTTTGCCCGCGCGCATCACCTTGTAAGTGGTCACATCGGGATGGAAGACCGGCACATCGGTCACCTGAATGAACTCGAAGCCATACATCTTGTTGGCGGCCCAGAACATGGCGTCCTGAATTTTGTTCAGTTGCAGGTAGGGCTTCACTTCCGACTCATCTAAGTCGTACTTCGCCTTCTTCACCTTCTCCGAATAGAAGCGGTAATCCCATGGCGCGATGGTAATTTTGGCACCTTCAGCATCGGCGATCTTCTGCATATCGGCCACTTCTTCATGGACGCGATTGACCGCCGGACCCCAGACGGCCTCCATCAGGTTCATGGCATTTTCCGGCGTTTTGGCCATGGCGACTTCGAGACGCCAGTGGGCGTGAGTCGGGTATCCGTAAAGCTTGGCGCGCTTGGCGCGAAGCTTGAGTATCTGGGCGCCAATCTTCTTGTTGTCCCACAGATCGTTGTTGTCACCGCGCATGATATAGGCAGTCCACACCTTTTCACGCAGATCACGACGCGTCGAATAGGTGGTAAAGGGCTCCATGGCCGAGCGGGTATTCTGCACGGCGTACAGGCCCGGCTTGCCCAGTTCCTTAGCCTTGGAAGCCAGTGCGGCGATGAAGGGGTCTGGCAGGCCGGCCAGATCGTCCTTGGTGATGAAGGTGGCCTGCGCTTCGTCGTGCTTCAGGTTGTTGGAGAAGCTGTTGAACAGGGTGGCCAGCTGCTGATTGATATCGGCCACTTCCTTCTTTTGCTCATCGGTCAGCTTGGCACCGGCGCGGACAAAGTTTTTGTACTTCTTCCACAACAGGCGATCCTGCTGCGGGTTAAGCTTCAGGGTGTCGCGCTGATTATAAACCGTTTCGATGCGCTGGAAGAGGTCAGCGTTCTGAGTGATTTCATCGCCAAACGCCGCCTTGATCGGTGACAGCTTGGCGGAGACTTCGGGGAAGCCACCGGTCGAGAGGTTCGAGTCCCAGACATTGTAGACCGAACCGACGCGGTCATAGGCGCCGCCTGCCACTTCGAACGGCTCGATAATTGTTTCGAAGGTCGGAGCCGAGCGCTTCATGGTGATCGCCTTGATCTCGGCGCGCATCTCATCCATGGCGGCAAACGTCGCCGGCTCGAAATCGGCGATCTTCACCTTGTCGAAGGCGGGCACGCCGCCGTAAGGGCCAGTCCAGGGTTGGGTCAGGTAGGCAGTAGCGATGGCGGCACCTCCGGTGCTTTGCGCGAAGACGGGCGTTGTAACGAGAGCGGCGCTGCTGGCGCCGGCCATCAGACCAAGGGCCGTGCGGCGGTTCATGTGAGATGAAGGCATTGTGAACTCCTTTATGGGTTCAGACACTGAAAGCCCTGTTTACGAGGCTGGGCAAAAGTCGTAACTGATGAGCCTATAAGCCGCAACCAACGCGGCCAAATTAAGTTTTCGTAACGTAGGAAATCAGTTCATGGCGATCGGCGTTTTTGATTCGGGCATCGGCGGTTTGAGCATTCATCGCGCGCTGGTCGACCGAATGCCGCAGGCCGATTTCGTCTACCTCGCCGACCAGAAAAACACACCCTATGGCGACCGCTCCGGCGAGGAGATCGTCGAACTGACGAAGGCTGGCTGCGAAACACTGTTCGAGGCCGGTGCCTCGCTGGTGGTGCTGGCCTGCAATACCGCCTCGGCCGTGGCGCTGCGCCGTTTGCAAAGCACCTGGCTGGCGCAGTTCCGCAAGACCTACAAGCGTCCGGTCAATGCGCTGGGCATCATCGTGCCGACCATCGAAGCCGCCACCGGCCTGCCATGGGAGCACGAGGCCGAGCGCCGCGGCGAAAAGATCCAGAAGCTCGATGTCGTCGGCGTTTTCTCGACCGTGGCCACCGCCCGCTCGCGCGTTTATGAGATCGAAATCGACAAGCGCCGCCAGGATATTGCCGTCTTCACCGAGGCTTGTTCCGGTCTGGCCGACATGATTGAACAGGGCGCGGCCCGCGAAGACCTTTCGGCCAAGATCAAGGGCCACGTCGAGTCTTTGCGTATCCGTATAGGACGCTACCCCGACCGCGCCATCCTCGGCTGCACACATTACGAACTGGTGGCCGATCTCTTCCGCGAACATCTGCCGGCCGGCACCCCGCTGATCCACCAGCCCGCGCCGGTTTCGAAAGCCCTGGCCGACTATATCGAACGCCATCCGGAATATACCATTGGCGACACAGGCGAACGTACCTTCCTGACCACAGGAGAGCCGCGCACGCAGTCGGCGCTGATCGAAGCTTTCTGGGGCGCCCCTTTGACTTTCAAAGCAGTGAGCGCGGTGAAGGCGGCGTAAAAACCTTCACAATACGTCGGTAGGCTGACAATTCCCCACGCTGGAATCCGTCATGCTGAAAGCTCTTGTCACCGCGCTCATTGTTCTGACCATGCCTTGCGCGGCACTGGCCCAGGAAGACTGGCCGGAAACCGCCATCGTCGTCAAAGGTAAGGCCGCTGCCGGTCCGGCTTTATGGCGTGTGACGGATGGTGACAGTCAGGTGATCATACTCGGCATACTTCCGGTTTTCCCGAAGAAACAAAAATGGAGCACAAAGCGCATTGAAGGGGCTTTGCGCGGCGCTAATGCCCTGATCACGCCGCCTGCCAGCAGCACCGGTGTGGGCGATGTGTGGCTGATGATGTCGAAAAAAGGCCTGCCCAACCGCCGCACCCTGAAAGAGGACATATCGCCTCCCCTCTATGCCCGCTATGAGGCGGCGGCCCGTCGCGCCGGCGTTTCGATCAGGGATTTCGCCCGCGACAAACCGGTCTGGGCCGGGGCACGTCTGCGTCGCGAAGTCGTGCAGAAAATCGGCCTGAGCGATGATGAGCCGGTGAGCACAGTCAAACAATTGGCGCGGCAGGCCGGTGTCTCCGTTCGTTCGGCTGGCAAATATGACATCGGGCCGCTTTTCAAGACGGTTAACGCCATGAACGATGCCGCCAGCGAAGCCTGCCTGAGCTATACGCTCGATGATATCGATTTCGATCTCGACCGCGCGCCCATTGCCGCCAAAGCGTGGTCGGTGGGCGACATTGATACCGTGCGCGCTAACTATCAGGGCTCGACCATGATGAAATGCCTGTCGGGTTCACCGCAGGCTTCCGCCTTGCTGGACCACAGCGTCACAGACTCGGTCAATGCCGTTACTGCTGCCCTCAAAAAACCCGGTAAGACGGTCGCCGTCCTGCCGCTGGCTATATTGTTACGCAAGGACGGCGTTTTGACCCGCCTGCGTGCCAAGGGGTACAGCGTATCGGCACCGCAGGATTAAGACCAGGAGGCGCCGCCTCCTGGACCTCATAACTCGACGGTGTTTACTTGCTTAAATACTAAAAAAGCCGGGCCCTTTTGGGTCCGGCTTTTTTAGTATTATAACAACTAGAAACAGCCCGGTTTCGGGGTCAAGGGGTCCGCGGCCCCTTGTCTTCCTACTCCGCCGCGATATCCACCGGCAGCGACGTGCGGATCAGGTGATCGAAAGCCGACAGTCCCGCCTTCGAGCCCTCTCCCATGGCGATGACGATCTGCTTGTAGGGAACGGTCGTCGCGTCGCCGGCAGCGAAGATACCGTGCGCCGAGGTTTCCCCGCGGGCATTGACCTCGATCTCGCCATGCTTCGACAGGTCGATCGTACCCTTGAGCCATTCAGTATTGGGCAGCAGGCCGATCTGGACGAAGATGCCTTCCAGTTCGATGGTGTGCAGGGTGTCGTGGATGCGGTTGCGGTAGACCAGACCCGTCACCTTGTCGCCATCGCCCAGCACTTCGGTGGTCTGGGCTTCGGTGATGACCGTCACGTTCGGCAGGCTGTAAAGCTTGCGTTGCAGGACAGCGTCGGCGCGCAGTTCCGGGGCGAATTCCAGCAGGGTGACGTGCGATACGATGCCGGCCAGGTCGATGGCGGCTTCGACACCGGAATTACCGCCGCCAATCACCGCCGTGCGTTTGCCCTTGAACAGCGGACCGTCACAGTGCGGGCAATAGGCCACGCCCTTGTTGCGGTACTGGTCTTCGCCGGGCACACCCATCTGGCGCCAGCGGGCGCCGGTAGAGATGACTACGGTACGGGCGCGCACCGCCGCGCCGCTTTCGAGACGCACCTCGGCAAGGCCACCGGGTTCGGACGCCGGAATTAGCGATGTCGCCTTTTGCAGGTTCATGATGTCGACTTCGTATTCCTTGACGTGCTGCTCCAGCGCCGTGGCCAGTTTCGGGCCTTCGGTGTGCGAGACCGAGATGAAGTTTTCGATCGCCATGGTATCGAGCACCTGACCGCCGAAGCGTTCGGCCACCACACCGGTGCGGATGCCCTTGCGGGCGGCATAGATGGCAGCGGCCGCGCCGGCAGGACCGCCGCCGATGACCAGAACGTCGAATTCCGACTTGGCATCGATCTTGGCGGCTTCGCGCTGATGCGCACCGGTATCGATCTTGGCCAGGATCTGCTCCAGACCCATGCGGCCCTGACCGAAGGGTTCTCCATTGACAAGGATAGTAGGCACAGCCATGACCTGACGCGCTTCGACTTCTGACTGGAACAGGCCGCCATCGATGGCGACGTGCTTGATCTTCGGGTTGAGCACGCTCATCAGATTCAGCGCCTGCACCACGTCCGGGCAGTTCTGGCAGGTCAGCGAGAAATAGGTCTCGAAGCGCAGTTCGCCGTCGATTTCCAGCGCCTTGACCTGCTCGATCACGTCGGCTTCGACGCGCGGCGGGTGACCACCAACCTGCAACAGCGCCAACACCAGCGAAGTAAATTCGTGACCCATCGGCAGGCCGGCGAAGGTGACGCTGATATCGGTGCCGGGGCGGACAATGGCGAAGGAAGGCACGCGCGCATCGCTGCCGTCAGTCTTCAGTGAGACCTTAGCGGAGGCTTCAACGATATCATTCAGTAGCTCAGTCAGTTCGCGCGACTTCGCACTGTCGTCAAGCGTGGCGACCAGTTCGATTGGCATCCGGAGGTTTTCCAGATACGCCTTCAGTTGCGTCTTCATACCCGCGTCAAGCATGGTGGTACTCCGTTAGAAAATAGGGGAAATCATTGTCCATATTTAAGCTCCGCAGAGCATAGATAAGGAGAATAATGGGAGGTGCGAGGGGAGCGAACTCCCCTCACGGTCGTCATTAGATCTTGCCGACGAGGTCGAGCGACGGCGCCAAGGTGGCTTCGCCTTCTTCCCACTTGGCCGGGCAGACTTCGCCGGGGTGCGAAGCGACGTATTGTGCCGCCTTGACCTTGCGAAGCAGTTCGGTGGCGTTACGGCCAACGCCTTCCGAAGTGATTTCCATGAACTGGATGATGCCGTCCGGATCGACCAGGAAGGTGCCGCGGTCAGCCAGGCCAACGCCCGGACGCATCACGTCGAAATTGTTGGTCAGGTTGCCGGATTGGTCGCCGACCATATAGTAGTTGATCTTGCCGATGGCGGGCGAGGTGTCGTGCCAGGCCTTGTGCGAGAAGTGCGTGTCGGTCGAGACCGAGAACACTTCGACGTTCAGCTTT
>FSVH01000172.1_pt1 | contig 13412 bp, 12 predicted proteins | sample 1637631 | NCBI WGS metagenome assembly FSVH01 (sample SAMEA3914814, study PRJEB12502) | metagenome | biome: forest; material: soil | place: USA | collected 2011-09-16 | depth 0.1 m | reverse complement strand
TACCCCCGCGCCGTCTGCCATCTATCCCAGTCTCAAGGGCCGCAAGGTGTTGATCACCGGCGGCGGCTCCGGCATCGGCGCGGGGCTGGTCACCGGTTTCGTCCGTCAGGGCGCGATCGTGCATTTCATCGATCTGGTCGATGATGTGAGCGCTACCCTCGATACCGGCGTGCTGGGTCAGAAGCCGGTCTTCCACAAGTGCGACCTGACCGATACGCCGTTGCTGGAAAAGACCCTGGCTACCATTCTCGCTGATGGTCCGGTGCACATCCTGCTCAACAACGCTGCGCGCGACGACCGTCATTCGCTTTCCGAAGTCACCTCGGAATTCTTCGACGCCAATATCGCCGTCAATCTGAAGCACATGGCCATGTGCACCCGCGCCGTGGCGCCGGGCATGAAGGCGGCCGGCGGCGGTGCCATCCTCAATTTCGGCTCGATCTCGTGGCATCTCGGTCTGCCGGACCTGGTGCTGTACGAAACCTGCAAGGCGGCCATCGAAGGCTTCACCCGCGCCCTGGCCCGTGAACTGGGTCCGGACAATATCCGCGTCACCACCATCATTCCCGGCAATGTGAAAACCAAGCGCCAGGAAAAGTGGTACACGCCGGAAGGCGAACGCCAGATCGTCGAGGCGCAGTGCCTGCCGGGTCGGATAGTGCCGGAAAATGTCGCCGCCCTGGCGATGTTCCTGGCTTCGGATGACGCCGCGCTCTGCACCGGCCACGGTTATTGGATCGACGCCGGCTGGCGGTAATACTCATCGAAAGTTTGTCGCTTCGCGCCAATACATTTTCGATAGTTTAGATTTGGCTTTTCCCTGTACCTCCCCGGCTGTGCCGGGGAGGGGGACCGCACGAGCCGCGAAGCGGTAAGATGTGGTGGTGGGGTTTCTTGCTTACAAAGAGACGAGCATGACCGAACTTTTCCAACCCGCCTGTATCTGGGATATCAAGGCCACCCTCGGTGAGGGGCCGGTGTGGTCGGCGAAGGACCATGCCATCTGGTTCGTTGATATCAAACAACAGCATGTCCATCGTTATGATGTCCGCACCGGTGGGCACCAGACCTTCCATGCGCCGTCGCCGTGCGGTTTTATCGCACCGAAAAAGCGCGGGGGTTTTATCGTCGGGTGCAAGACCGGGCTCTACGATTTTGATCCTGCATCGGGTGCTTTTACGTTTCTCACCCATGTCGAGCCAGGCTTGCCGGGCAATCGCCTCAATGACGGTTATGTCGATGCGCAGGGCCGCCTGTGGTTCGGTTCGATGGATGACGACGAGAACAACCCGACCGGCAAACTCTATCGTTATGATGCCCACGGCCTGAAGATGATGGACGACGATTATGTCATCACTAACGGTCCGGCGGTCAGCCCGGACGGCAAGACGCTCTACCACAACGACACGCTGAAAAAGATCATCTACGCTTTTGATCTGAGCGCTGACGGGCAGATTTCCGGCAAGCGCATCTTCGCGCAGCTCGATCAGGAGGCGACCACCGACGTTTCCAGTCCGGTTTGCTATGCCGGAGACTTCGAGCGCCACAGTGAACACGGTGACGGCTATATGGATGGGCCGGTCGTCGACAGTGCCGGCAATGTGTGGAACGCGCTGTTCTTCGGCTGGGGTGTCAACTGTTACGCGCCCGATGGCCGACTGATCCGCCGGGTCAAATTCCCGGTGTCGAATGTTACCAAGATCGCCTTTGGCAGTCCCGACCTGAAAACCGTTTACGCCACTACGGCCGCCAAGGGCCTGAGTGCCGAAGACCTCAAAACACAGCCGCTCGCCGGCGGACTTTTCACCTTCCAGACCGATATCGCGGGCCAGGCCCAGAACGAGATTTCCCATGTCTAAGTACGACGAACAAAAGCCGAAGCGCATCCCCGCTACACCCAATGGCCGTTTCCGTTCGCAGGAATGGTTCGATGCCCCCGGTCATATCGACATGGCGGCGCTCTATCTGGAGCGTTTCATGAACTACGGCCTCACGCCGCAGGAGCTGCGCTCCGGCCGGCCGATCATCGGCATTGCCCAGTCCGGCAGTGATCTCAGCCCGTGCAACCGCATCCATATGGAACTGGCCAAGCGCACGCGTGAAGGCATCCGTGACGCCGGTGGCATCTGCATCGAATTCCCGGTCCACCCGATCTTCGAGAATTGCCGTCGCCCGACCGCCGCCATCGACCGTAACCTGTCGATGATGACTCTGATCGAGATCCTGCACGCCTATCCGATCGACGCCGTGGTGCTGACCACCGGCTGCGACAAGACCACGCCTGCCGGCATTATGGCGGCCACGGCCGTTGATATCCCGGCCATCGTCCTGTCGGGTGGACCCATGCTCGATGGCTGGAATGATGGCGAACTGGTCGGTTCCGGCACCGTTATCTGGCGGTCGCGTCGCGCCCTGGCGGCGGGCAAAATCACCGAAGAGGAATTCTTCGATGCCGCCCTGGCCTCGGCGCCTTCTGCCGGTCACTGCAACACCATGGGCACGGCCTCGACCATGAACGCGGTCGCCGAAACCATGGGGCTTTCGCTGCCCGGCTGTTCGGCCATTCCGGCGCCCTATCGTGAACGCGGCCAGATGGCCTACGAAACCGGCGTCCGCATCGTCGAGATGGCCTATGAAGACCTGAAGCCGTCGAAGATCCTGACCAAGGCGTCCTTCACCAACGCCATCGCCATGGTGGCGGCCACCGGCGGCTCGACCAATGCCCAGCCGCATATCGTCGCCATGGCGCGTCATGCCGACGTGGAAATCACCGATGCCGACTGGATGCAGGCGCACGATATCCCGCTGATCCTCAATATGCAGCCATCGGGCAAGTATCTCGGTGAGCGCTTCCACCGCGCCGGCGGCGTGCCGGCGATTTTGGCCGAACTGCTGGACGCCAATCTGATCGATGGCAGCGCCGCCACCATCACCGGCAAGTCAATCGCCGAAAATAACGCGGGCAGGAATACCAAAGATCGCGAGATGATCCGGACGGTCGCTGAGCCGATCATGGAACGCGCCGGCTTCATGGTACTGAAGGGCAATCTGTTCGACTACGCCATCATGAAGACCTCGGTGATCTCGAAAGAGTTCCGCGACCGCTATCTCAGCGAACCCGGTCGTGAAAATGTGTTCGAATGCAAGGCGGTCGTCTTCGACGGCTCGACAGATTACCACAACCGCCTCAATGATCCGGCGCTCGGTATTGATGAACGCACCATCCTGGTCATCCGCGGCTCCGGCGTGGTCGGCTGGCCCGGCTCTGCCGAGGTGGTCAACATGCAGCCGCCCGACGCGCTCCTGAAGCGTGGCATCACCTCCTTGCCGACGCTGGGCGACGGCCGCCAGTCGGGCACGTCGGATTCGCCATCCATCCTCAATGCGTCTCCGGAAAGCGCCGTCGGCGGCGGTCTGGCCTGGCTGCGTACCGGCGATATCATCCGTGTCGACCTGAATACAGGCACCTGCGACATGCTGGTTGAGGCCGATGTTATAGAAACACGCAAAAAAGATGGTTTACCGCCGGTGCCGGATAGCCAGACGCCGTGGCAGGAAATCTATCGCGCCACGGTCTCGCAATTGCACACGGGCGGGGTCATGGAGCCGGCATTGAAATATAAAAGAATTGCCGAAAAGATGCCCCGGCATAATCACTGATAAAACAGTCGGATGTTTAAAAATACCGAAAGCGGGGTCAGTGATTATGCCAGAATGCAAAATGCTCATAATCACTAATACCGCGAGGGGATGGTGCGATGCGTCATCCCTTCGTCATTGTTAGCGTTAACAATTTGAGCGTGTAAGCAGGCGAATTTTTGCCTAAGTTACTAAATTATATCGCTCTTTTCGATGGATGTGCTTGCACGAAAAGCATCCGCGAATTAAGGTTTTCTTAAACGCATCGGCAACGCCGGACACGGGGAAAGATCCGGTGAAAAGAGGCGTTAGGTTAGGGAAGGCGGACATGTCGTCCGCTCACAAGGGAGTTTGGGGATGTCCTCAAGTAAAGTGAATATGGGACTGGTCGCGGGGCTCGCCATCGGCGCGGCTCTGGGCGGTCTTCTGTTCGGTTACGATACCGCCGTCATTTCCGGCGCGGAGCAATCGATCAATCTGAATTTCGTCGTCCCACACACCGATTGGGACGAAACCAAGCAGAATTTCTTCCACGGCCTTGCGGTCGGTATTGCGCTTCTGGGCTGTGCCATCGGCGCCGCTATCGCCGGTCCGCTGGCGACGAAGTTCGGCCGTCGCGCCGGGATGCTGATCGCCGCGGCACTGTTTTTTGTGTCGTCGATCATGTCGGGCTTTCCTGAACTGTTCATCAAGCCGATCGGTGAACTGGGCGTCAATGCCCTTTGGCCTTTCATGGTTTACCGGACCTTTGGCGGCATCGCCATCGGCATGGCTTCATTGATTTCACCGATGTATATCGCCGAAATCGCCCCGGCCAAACAGCGCGGATTTCTGGTGGCGCTCCAGCAGATCGCCATCGTGCTCGGTATCACCCTGGTCTATTTCGTCAACGCCAAGATCGCTTCGCAAGGCAATGGCGACGATAGCTGGCTGCATCATTCCGGCTGGCGCTATATGCTGGCGTCGTGCGCTATCCCGGCGTCTTTGTTCTTCCTCGCCGCCCTGTTCATGCCGGATACGCCGCGTTGGTACGTGCTGAAAGGCCATGACGAAAAAGCTCTCAAACTGCTGACCGCGCTGGATGGCGAAGCAGTGGCGAAGGAAACCATGGTCGAGATCAAGGAAAGCCTGACAGCTCACAGCGGCAAGCTGCTGTCCTTCGGTGCCGGGGTTCTGGTCATCGGCGTGCTGTTGTCGGTCTTCCAGCAGGTCGTCGGCATCAATGCCGTGCTCTACTACGCGCCGGCCATGTTCAAGTCGCTTGGTTTCAGCACCGATTCGTCGATGTTCCAGACGGTTGCGCTCGGGGTCGTCATGGTGGTTTTCACCATCATCGCCCAATTCACCGTCGACGGCTGGGGCCGCAAGCCGCTGCTGTTCTGGGGCGCCGCCATCATGGCCGTTACCCTGATCGCCCTTGGTCTTTTGTACCAGAACCAGGACCCGAACCAGCAACCCGGCCTGATCTATCTCTTCATCGCCATGGGCTATATCGCCGGTTTCTCGCTGTCGTGGGGCCCGATCGTCTGGGTCATGCTGTCGGAAATGTTCCCGAACTCGATCAAGGGCAAGGCCATGGGCATCGCCGTCACGGCGCAGTGGATTGCCAACTACATCGTGTCTCAGACCTTCCCGATGCTGAACGACAACTCGAAGCTGACCGAGCTGTTCCATCACGGCTTCCCGTTCTATGTCTACGGCACCTGCTCGGTTCTGGCAGCGCTGTTTGTCTGGAAGTTCGTGCCGGAAACCAAGGGTAAGACACTGGAGGCCCTTGAAGGTCTCTGGAAGAAAGCGTAGGGTTTGGTATACGATTAAGGGGCGGGGTCTCACAGGGGCCCCGTCTTCTATTTTTAAGCGACGATGCGCTCAAGCAGCGATAGCGGCAGCGCAAACATAATGAGATAAAAAATGCTGCGCTTAAGCTCTGCCGATACGATTCTCGATATCAATCCCGATGTGGCCGGCAGTATTTCGCGCCTTGTCCGTAAGGGCGAAGATATCATGCGCCCGACGCCGGAAGGCGCGACGGACGCGCTGCAAACCGCCTGTTTCCCGCTGGTACCCTTCGCCAATCGCATCCGCAACGGCACCTTCGTTTTCGAAGGCCATAAGGTCCAGTTGTCGCCTAATCTCGGTGACGGCCATCCGCATACCCTGCATGGCCAGGGCTGGCGCAAGCCGTGGCAGGTCATCGAAGCGACGGCATCACGTGCCGTCCTCGGCTATCATCATTTCGCCGATGAGTGGCCGTGGGAATACCAGGCCACCCTGATCTATGAGCTGCGTGCCGATGGGCTGCGGGTTTTTCTGAATGTGAAAAACCTGTCCAGGGCGACCATGCCGGTTGGCCTTGGCTTCCACCCCTATTTTATTCGCAGGTCGGAGTCTCGCCTCAAGGCGGCGGTGGATGGCGTGTGGATTTCCGATGAGGAAACCCTGCCGCGCAACTGGCACGCCGGGGTGCTGAAAAAGGACTGGACCCACGGCGATACGGTGACGCACAGCATCACCATCGATAATGCCTATACCGGTTTCAAAGGTCGCGCCGAGATCTATGATGGCGACCGCCTGACGCATACCATGCGCTCATCACCGGATTGCCACTGGCTGCATGTGTTCGTGCCGCTGGAGGATGATTATTTCTGTATAGAGCCGGTCAACCATATGCCCGATCCGTTCAACCAGCCGAATTCCGGACTGAAGTGCCTGAAGCACGACGAAACGGCGATGATCTGGATGGATATCGCTTTCCACGGCTAAACACGGTTCTTTTTCCTCGTGGCTGCGTCGGCGTCGCTTGCAGGTATGAAGAATACCGCGCTAGCCTTCTAGCCACGTGAAAAATACCTCGCGTTTAGTTCGCGGAAAGAGGCTTAGTTTACCCAGCCGCCGTCGATGATATGGGCCTGGCCGGTGGTGAACGAAGAGTCGTCCGAGGCCAGATAAAGCGCCAGATTGGCCAGCTCATCGGTTTTACCGAAACGGCCCATGGCTTGACGCGACGTGAATTCCGCATAGGCCTTGTCGAAATCGCCGGTATCGCGCAGGCGTTGCAACAGCGACGGGGTTTCGACGGTGCCGGGGCAGATGGCGTTGCAGCGAATGCCTTTGGTGACAAAATCCGCCGCCACCGACTTGGTCAGGCCGATGACGGCGGCCTTGGTGGCGCCATAGGCGAAGCGGTTGGGAATGCCCTTCACCGACGAGGCGATGGACGACATGTTGATGATCGAACCGGCGCCCTTTTCCAGCATAGAGGGCAGGAAGGCGCGGATCATGCGGTACATGGCCGTGACATTGAGGTTCAGTGAGAATTGCCAGGCTTCCTCGTCACAATCGAGAATGGTTCCGGCATGGACAAAGCCCGCGCAGTTATAGAGCACGTTCACTTCGGGAAATTCGGAAGCGATGGCCTTGACGGCTGCGGCATTGGTGACATCGAGCACCCGCGTTGTCGCGCCTGAAAAATCGATCAGGGCTTCGGCATTGATGTCGGTCGCGATGACGACGGCGCCTTCCTTCAGGAAAAGCTCCGCCGTGGCGCGGCCGATGCCTTGCCCGGCGGCGGTGATGAGGGCGGTCTTGCCGGTTAAACGTCCCATGTTTTTATCTCCGTATCCTTACGAGGTTCAAAGCCCACCGAAGTTCAAAAATCCTTTTGAACTTCGGCAAGCGCGACCGCGCGCCACGCACGTTTGCGCGTAAGCCATGCGGCGTTTGAGCTGCTAAAAAGCTTGTTTACCCCGAAGGGGTAAGCAAGCCGGGCCCACGGGATCGAAGGCCTTGTAGGTCAGGATGAATTCCTGATGGCCCATTTGCTCGCTCAGGGATTGCTCGCCGGAGGCGACGCGCAGCACTAGGTCGGTGATTTCCCCGCCAACCTCATCAAGCGTGGCGCGACCTTCCATGATGCGGCCGGCGTCGATATCCATATCGCCGGCCAGCTTGCGGTAGGTTTCCGGATTGGCGCAGACCTTGATGACCGGCGAAATGGCCGAACCGACCACGCTGCCCCGGCCGGTGGTGAAAAGCGTCAGGTGCGCCCCGCAGGCGATCATTTCGACGATTTCGGCATTGTCGGAAATATTCGGGAAGCCGAAGCGCGGTTCGCCGTCGGGCACCACATCGAGCAGGTACAGTCCGCCGGAGGGGGGAATATCGCCCGGCTTGATAATGCCGCAGATCGGCGCCGAGCCCGATTTCGAATAGGCGCCCATCGACTTTTCTTCCTGGGTCGTCAGCCCGCCCTCGGCATTGCCGGGCGCGAAGGAACCATAGCCCATGATGGTGTAGTATTTCTCGGCCTTGATGACCGCCGCTTCCAGCTCGACGCCCAGTTCGGGCGTGATGGCGCGCGAGGCCATGATTTTTTCGCAACCGACCAGTTCGCCGGTTTCCTCGAAGATGCAGGCGGCGCCGGCGGCGCCCAGTGTATCGAAAGCACGTCCGACGGCCGGATTGGCGGTGATGCCCGATGTGCCGTCCGAGCCGCCGCAGATGGTGCCGACGATCAGTTCGGAGACGTGCATGTCTCCGCGTGGCGTCTGTTGGGCAGATGTCTGGATGCGGCGGACAGCCTCGACGCCCTTGCGGATCGTCTCCAGCGTGCCGCCCTCATTCTGGATGACATAGGTTTCGACCGGACGACCCGACGCCTCGATGTGGCGCTTCAGAGCCTCACGATTGAAGCTTTCGCAACCAAGCGAAACCAGAACCGCGCCGCCGACATTGGGATGGGTGCACAGGGCTTCCATCATGTCGTAGGCGTATTCATTGGGATAGCAGCCGGGGAAGCCGATCAGGTGGACTTCGCTGTCATCGCATTTATTGACGATCTGCCGCGCCACATGGTGGGCGCATTCGACGAGATAAACGACGCAGATGACGTTGCGGATGCCTTTGCGGCCATCGGGCCGTAACCAGGCCTGGAACGATGTATTAGTGTCCCCAATCTTAATGTCCATGACCGGTAACCTCACGCGTATGGCTCTTGATGTAGTCGCTTTGCATATTGTGCATATGGACGTGGGCGGCACGGGCGGCATCGCTTTTCATCGAACCGATCGGCGCGCCGTATTTGATGATCTTGTCGCCGGCTTCCAGATCGCGCCGGGCGATCTTGTGACCGACCTGAATTTCGTCAGACAGGGTCACGATCTCGCCATCGAGCGTGATGGACTGGCCGCGAAAGGCGTGCTGACGGCAGACCAGCACATTATCGTCCGGATGCAGCAGGATGAAGGGTCCGTTATTCATGACAGCACCTGCGTTTTCGGTGTGGGGGCGTGGTTGTGCAGCAGGCCTTCGGTCTTGAGATCGTCCCACAGGGCAGATGGAATGTCGCGCGCGAACAGGGCGATATTGGCGGCTACCTCGGTAGTGTTGGCCATGCCGGGAATGACACAGGCGACCGCCGGATGGGCGAGTGGAAATTGTAGCGCCGCCGCTGCCAGAGGCACGTTGTGCGCGGCGCAGACCGTTTTCAGCTTCGTGACGCGCGTGCGGACGTCCGCCGGCACGTGGCCGTAATCATAGTGATCGCCGCCGGTCAGGATGCCGGAATTGAAAGGCCCACCGACGATCACCGAAACACCTCTGGCTTCGCACAGGGGCAGGAAACTTTCCAAAGCCCCCTGTTCCAGCAGGGTATAGCGTCCGGCCAGCAGCACGACATCAAGGTCGGCATCCGCCATGACTTCTTCGCAGACCTGCCATTCATTGACGCCGAGACCGATGGCGCCGACCCGGCCTTGCGACTTCAGGTCATGCATGGCGCGAAGACCGCTATCGAGAAAGGCTTTCATATGCACTGGCGCGTTGTCGCCATGGGTCTGGCGGCCGAGATCATGCGCCAGCAGGATATCGATGTGGTCATGTTGCAGGCGCGCAAGGCTGCTTTCGAATGATCGCATGACGCCGTCATAGCTATAATCGAACATCGGCTCGAAAGGATCACCATCGATGAAGCCATGCCGTTCGGTGCCGGCCGGCGGTGCCGCAATCTGTGTCAAAACCCGGCCGACCTTGCTCGACAGGGTAATGCCGCTATGTGCAGCAAGCGCGTGACCGACTCGGCGCTCGGAAAGCCCCTGACCATAATGCGGGGCGGTATCGATATAGCCGATGCCGGTGGCGAGGGCAGCCTCAAGGCAGGTCTGTGCGGTGTCATCGGGAATGGCGCGATAGAGGTTGCCGAGCGCGGCGGCGCCGAAGCCAAGCAGGGTCACCTCGACCGGCGTCGAGCCTAATTTGCGGCGAGGAATGGGGTACGCGGGAGTCACTTCGGAGCGTCTTCTCTGGTCTGTTTAAGTTTAAAAATTTTCTTATAGGTGAAATAATAGCGATAGCGCTAACATGAATCAAGCGCTATCCGCCCAATGCCTTGCTTAAAGTTTTCGCCGTGGCTTTGAGGCGGATCAAGGCGTCGTCAAGGGTGATGCCGTCTTCGATATGAATCCACGGCATGGTCAGAGCGGCGATGGTGCTGACATCGTTGGTGACCGGGCAGGAGATATCGGTGATGCCGTCGATATAGCTGCTCGCCGCGGCGATATGGCCTTGCGTTACGGCTTTTTCGGCCTGGGCTTCGAATGTAGCCCATTCATCGGGAGAGAGGCCCGGTTTCAGCAGGGCACGCCATTGATCACGGACTTTCGGCTTCTGGAAGGCATAGATCAGCAGGCCGGAGGTCGAATGCGCCAAAGGGCGCTGGTAGCCGACGCGTACGGAGAAACCAACATCCCCCGGCGCCTCGATGCGGGCGATGACCACCATGCGGTCGTCCGAGGCGATGGCCAGGTGACAGGCCTGCCGGGTCTGTTCGCTTAAATTCTGCATCAGGGGCAGGGCGCTGGCCAGCAGGTTCTGGCTCGGGCCGCGCGAGATACCCAGGCTGAACAGCTTGTTGGTCAGTTCGAAGCCGTCGCCGCCGGCCGACATCCCGACATAGCCGCGGGCTTCGAGCACCTGGACCATGCGGAAAAGTTCGCTGACCGAGCGTTCCAGCCGTGTCGATATCTGCGACAGGGTCATGGGGGACTTGGCGGAAGCCAGGAGTTCGAGGACATCGAGACCTTTTTCCAGCGCCGGGGCGCGGTATTTACTGGTGGCTTTATCGGGCATGGCGAGACCTTACAGTTGGTAGAAGCGGTGGGCAGTTTCGCCCATTATGGCAGTGTGTGTGATTTCTGGTTTGTCAGTCAGCCAGCGCAATGTCCAGTTGAACCAATGGCGATAGCTGTCTTTCAGCAGAACCACCGGCCAGTCAGACCCCCACATCAGGCGATCGGCGCCGAAAACGGCCAGCATATGGTTGGCACAGGGGATCAGAACGTCATCACTCTGATCTGCCGGGCTTTGTCCGTCCGGCACCTCGGTCAGCAGGCCAGACAGTTTGCAACTGACATTGGCGTTTTGCGCCAGGGCAGCGATATGGTTCCGCCACTGCGCCATCTCTTCCGGTTTACCGAGCGGTGGCTTGGCGCCGTGATCGATGACGATGCGCAGATCCGGGTAGCGCCGCGCCAACTGGTCGATAAAGGGCAGATGACGGGTGTAAACGAGCGCATCGAAGGTGAGACCGTGCGTGATCATGGCTTCCAGCGCAGGCCGCAAATCATCACGCAAGATCCAGTCATCCTGTGGCAGGCCTTGCAGCATGGGCCGCAGCCCTTTGAGCTTGGGCTGTTGCGCCAGCCGGGCGATTCGCTGCGGGGCATCCGGCGCGGCGAGATCGGTCCAGCCGACGACGCCCCGGATCATCGGCGTCAGGGCGGCGACATCGAGCATCCACCGGGTATCGGCGTCCGAGGCTTGCGACTGCACCAGCACCGTGCCGGTTATGCCCACTTCATGACAGGCGTCAGCGAGGTCGTCCCGTCCGAAATCACGGTAGATCGCGTCGAGGTCGGGGGTCGGCCATGTGTGACCGTTTTGGCCGATTCGCCACAGGTGCTGATGGGCGTCGATCATCAATGGCCCTTGGACATGTCAACGGTCGCCGATTTCGAACCAAGGCCATATAGCGCGACCACCACGAAACAGACCAGTGGCACGAAAATCGCCGTCTTGATATGGCTCATGTCCGACACCTTGCCCATGATGGCGGTGAGGGCCGCACCGCCAATGATGCTCATGACCAGGAAAGACGCGCCGGTCTTGGTCAGCGGCCCCAGGCCGCGCACCGAGGTGGCGAAAATGGTCGGGAACATGATCGACATGAACAGCGAGCAGGCGACCATGGCGTAAAGGCCATACAGTCCACCGGCGGTGGCGGCATAGCCGGTCAGGGCGATATTGATCAGCGCGAAGACGCCGAGCAGTTTTGTGGCCGGCACGAAGCGCAGCAGGCCCGTGCCGATAAAGCGACCGACGGCGAACAGAATCAGGGCGGCGATGACATAGCTGGCAGCCGCCTTGTCGGTGATGCCGATTTCGGACTGGGCGTAACGGATGGTGTAGCTCCAGACGCCGACCTGCGCGCCGACATAGAAGAACTGCGCTACGACACCCATCAGGAAGTGCTTGTGTTTCAGCAGGCCGCCGAGTGTTTGCCCGATGGTGAGTTTCGCCTCGTCGGCGTCATGGGTATTATTTGTGGCGGCCCTGGGGAAGCGCGTGAAGGTCACCAGCAATGCCCACAGCAGGATAATCGCGCCGATGATCAGGTAAGGGGCCTGAACCGCCTTGGCCTCGCGCACGAAATCGGCCGCGTCGAGCTTTTCGATGCCCGACAGGATAAAGGTCTGTCCGACCCACAGGCCTACCAGCGAGCCGAGCGGATTGAAGGCCTGCGCCAGGTTGAGCCGGAAGGCGGCGTGTTTTTCATCGCCCAGTATGGTCATCAGCGGATTGGCCGAGGTTTCCAGAAAAGCCAGCCCGGCGGCGATGACAAACAGGGCCGCGAGGAACCAGTCATACTGGCGGATTTCCGCCGCCGGATAAAACAGGAAGGCGCCGAGCGCGAAAAGACACAGGCCGGTGATGACCACGGCCTTGTAACCAAACTTGCGCATGAAAAAACCGGCAGGCAGGGCCAGCAGGAAATAGCCCATATAGAAGGCGGACTGCACCAGACCGGACTGGAAATCGGTTAGGGTAAAGGTTTTCTTGAATTGGGGTATCAGGATGTCGTTGAGATTATTGGCCATGCCCCAGAAGAAGAACAGGGCGGTGATCAGCACGATGGGCCATATGGCGGCAAAGCCTCTGGAGGCGGCAGGCGCAGGTGTGGGCGTCATTCGTTTGTCCCTGTATGCGGTCTTGAAGACCTTGTTTTGTATATGGCATTAGCATCACATATGAATCGGAACGTCAAATATGAAATTTCCTGAACCATTTGCGCTGTGAGATGTTCGCCGCTATATACTCAGACAAAATTGGAAGCGCAGATGCCTGAACACCCTGATAAACTGGTTTATGCTCTTGATCTGATAGATGATCCGGCACTCATTGCCCGCTACAGGCAATGGCATGCGCCCGGACAGGTGCCGGCCGCGATCAACGAATCCATGCGCACAGCAGGTATTGCGGCGCTGGAAATCTATTTAGTCGGCAATCGCATGTTCATGATTCTGACGCCCGGACCGGACTTCGATCCGGCCGCCAAGGCGGTGGCTGATGCGGCCAGCGAAGAGGTCCAGAAATGGGAAACCCTGATGTGGGAATTCCAGCAGGCCCTGCCATTTGCCGCCCCTGGGCAAAAATGGCTGCCGATGGAACGGATTTATAGTCTTGCTGAGCAGGCTTGATTTTAAATTATAATATAATTA
>FSVH01000107.1_pt1 | contig 13741 bp, 10 predicted proteins | sample 1637631 | NCBI WGS metagenome assembly FSVH01 (sample SAMEA3914814, study PRJEB12502) | metagenome | biome: forest; material: soil | place: USA | collected 2011-09-16 | depth 0.1 m | reverse complement strand
TGAAAACAGGCCCCGCGGGCGGGGAATCGTGACATAGGAGGGTTTGGTTATGTCATCTCAGGCGGTATTGAAATTGGTAGGCAAGAACGAAGGTGAAAAGCAGCGCGCTCTGGAAGCGGCGCTGGCGCAGATTGATCGGGCATTCGGCAAGGGGTCGGTAATGACCCTCGGCAAGAACGGCAAAATCGCGGATATCGAAGCGGTTTCGACCGGTTCGCTCGGCCTCGACATGGCGCTGGGTATCGGCGGCCTGCCGAAGGGCCGCGTTATTGAAATCTACGGGCCGGAATCGTCGGGCAAGACGACACTGGCCCTGCACACCGTAGCTGAAATTCAGAAGCAGGGCGGTACGGCGGCGTTCGTCGACGCCGAACACGCGCTTGATCCGAGTTATGCGCAACGCCTGGGCGTCAATCTGGACGATCTGCTGGTGTCGCAGCCCGATAACGGCGAGCAGGCGCTCGAAATCACTGATACGCTGGTCCGTTCCGGTGCGGTTGATATCGTGGTCATCGACTCGGTGGCCGCCCTGACGCCACGCGCTGAAATTGAAGGCGATATGGGCGACAGCCTGCCCGGTCTGCAAGCCCGTCTGATGTCGCAGGCCCTGCGCAAGCTGACCGGCTCGATCTCGAAGTCGAAGTGCATTGTCATCTTCATCAATCAGATCCGCATGAAGATCGGCGTCATGTACGGTTCGCCGGAAACGACGACCGGCGGTAACGCGCTGAAATTCTATGCCTCGGTTCGTCTCGATATTCGCCGCACGGGCGCCATCAAGGTCCGCGACGAGAACATCGGCAACAGCGTCAAGGTCAAGGTGGTTAAGAACAAGATCGCTCCGCCGTTCCGCGAGGTCGAATTCGATATCCTGTTCGGCCAGGGCATTTCCAAGATTGGTGAAATCATCGATCTGGGCGTCAAGGCCGGCATCGTCGAGAAATCGGGCTCCTGGTATTCCTATAACTCAACCCGCATCGGTCAGGGGCGCGACAACGCCCGTGACTTTCTCAAGGCCAATCCGGATATGTGCAATGAGATCGAAAAGGGTATCCGCAATAAGTCGGTCGTATTGGCGGAAGAGCTGCTGGGCACGCCCGAGCCGGATGCCAACGAAGGCGATGAATCGCTGTAAAACGTGATCGTCTGACCGGTTCCAAACCTCCGGCCAGCCGGTAATCGGAAAAGACGCCCCACACCGGGCGTCTTTTTTGTTGTCCGTTAGCGTCGACAGCAAAAAGATAGTCTTGTCGCCGCAAAGGTCTTTGCGCTTGACGTTAACCCCCTCTATATAAGCCCTTCTTGATTTTTACCTCGAACTGAAGCAGACCATGCCGTCCTTAAATCAGATCCGTCAGACCTTCCTCGATTATTTTGCCAAACAGGGCCATGAGGTCGTTTCGTCCTCGTCGCTCGTGCCGCATAACGATCCGACCCTGATGTTCACCAATGCCGGCATGGTGCAGTTCAAGAACGTCTTCACCGGCGCGGAAACGCGACCCTATAATCGCGCCACCACGTCGCAAAAGTGTGTGCGGGCCGGCGGCAAGCACAACGACCTCGACAATGTCGGCTATACGGCGCGTCACCACACCTTCTTCGAGATGCTCGGCAACTTCTCCTTCGGCAACTATTTCAAGGCCGATGCTATCGAATTCGCCTGGAATTTGATGACGAAGGACTATGGCCTCGACAAGAACCGTTTGATGGCGACCGTCTATATCGATGACGATGAAGCCTTCGATTTATGGAAAAAGATCGCAGGCCTGCCGGAATCTAAGATCGCCCGCATCGCCGGTTCGGACAATTTCTGGTCAATGGGCGATACCGGCCCGTGCGGACCGTGCACAGAGATTTTCTATGACCACGGCGACCATATCTGGGGTGGCCCTCCGGGTACGCCGGAAGAAGATGGCGACCGTTTCGTCGAAATCTGGAACCTCGTCTTCATGCAGTTTGACCAGTCGGCCGACGGTACGCGCGTCAGCCTGCCGAAGCCGTCGATCGATACCGGCATGGGACTTGAGCGAGTCGCGGCTGTGCTTCAGGGCGTCCACAACAATTACGACATCGACCTGTTCCAGACCCTGATCAAGGCCAGTGTCGAGGCTACCGGCGTCAAGGCCGAGGGCGATAATCTGCCGTCGCACCGTGTCATCGCCGATCACCTGCGCTCGTCGTCCTTCCTGATCGCCGATGGTGTCACGCCGTCGAACGAAGGCCGTGGTTATGTGCTGCGCCGCATCATGCGTCGCGCCATGCGTCACGCCTATCTGCTCGGCGCTCAGGAGCCGCTGCTGCATAAGCTGGCGCCGGTTCTGGTGAGCGAAATGGGTGGCCACTTTGGTGAGTTGAAACGCGCCGAAGCCAGCATCGTCGACACCCTGCGTCAGGAGGAAGAACGCTTCCGCCGCACGCTCGGCCGCGGCATGAACCTGCTTGATGACGCCACGCGCGATCTGAAGGATGGCGAGGTCATGAGCGGCGAAACCGCCTTCAAGCTCTACGACACCTATGGCTTTCCGCTCGACCTGACACAGGACGCCATCCGTTCGAAGGGGCTGAGCGTCGATCTCAACGCGTTCGAAGACGCGATGGAAAAACAGAAGGAGATGGGCCGCAAGAACTGGACGGGTTCGGGCGAGAAGGCCCAGTCGGCGGAATGGTTCACTATCAAGGAAGCCATCGGCGCTTCGGAATTTGTCGGTTATGAACATCTGGAAGCGCAGGCCCATGTGCAGGCGCTGGTGCTGGGTGGTGAGCAGGTAAAGGAAGCCCTGACCGGTGATACGGTCGAGGTCGTGTTCGAGAAGACGCCCTTCTATCCGGAAGGTGGCGGCCAGGCCGGCGATACCGGCACGGTCGAACTGCTGCATGGCCAGGGCGTCATCAAGGACACCTATCGTCAGGCGAGTGATCTGATCGTCCATCAGCTTGAGATCACTGAGGGTACACTGAAGCTCGGCGACAAGGTTGAACTGAAGGTCGATGCCGAAAAGCGTCAGACCACGCGCTCAAATCACTCGGCGGCGCATCTGCTGCATGCGGCACTCAAACATGTGCTCGGGCCGCATGTGGCGCAGAAGGGCCAGTTGGTCGATGCCGACCGCATGCGTTTCGATTTCAGCCATGGCGCGCCTTTGACCGATGCCGAAATCGCGCGCATCGAGGCCGAGGTCAATGCCGTGGTCCTGCAAAACCAGGCTGCCTCCACCAAGTTGATGTCGCCGGAAAAGGCAATCGAGGCCGGCGCCGTGGCGCTGTTCGGCGAAAAGTACGGCGAGGAAGTACGCGTGCTGGCCCTGGGTCATGCGCTTGAGGGCGACGGCGATTATTCGGTCGAACTGTGTGGCGGTACGCACGTCTCGCGCACCGGCGATATTGCCCTGTTCAAGATCATTTCCGAAGGCGGCGTGGCGGCCGGCATCCGGCGCATCGAGGCTTTTACCGGCGAAGCGGCGCGCCAGTACCTGCTGGGGCAGGCAGGCGTGGCGACGGCCTTGGCTGATCAGTTCAAGGTGCCGGTCAATCAGGTCGAGGCGCGGGTCGAGGCGCTGGTCGCCGAGCGCAAGCGTCTGGAAAAGGAGCTTTCCGAAGCCAAGCGCGCACTGGCCGTTGGCGGCGGCGGTGCTGCCTCCGGTCCGGAAGAGATCAATGGCACCAAGGTCATTGCCCGCGTGCTAGAAGGCGTTGGCGGTAAGGATCTGCGTCCGTTGGCCGAGGATTTCAAGAAGTCGCTTGGCAGCGGTATCGTGGCGCTGGTCGGCAAGCTCGACGGCAAGGCAGCGGTGACCGTGGCGGTATCGCCCGACCTGACGGCAAAATATAATGCCGCTGAACTGGCCAAGGCGGCAGTTATCGCCATGGGCGGGCAGGGCGCCGGCGGCAAGGCCGATTTCGCCCAGGGTGGCGCGCCGGACGACAGTAAGGTCGATGAGGGAATTGCAGCGGTCAAGGCGCTGATCTAGGCCTGGGATTTAACCGATAGTCATCTGCTGCGAAAATGAATACCCTGTCTGGAAACAGACAGGGTATTTTCACATGGACAGGCTATCGGGCAAGACAGCTTTGATCACAGGTGCCGCCGGCGGCATTGGCGCAGCCATAGCCAGCGCTTTCGTGAGTGAAGGCGCATTTGTCATCATCGGCGATATCAACGCCGAAACCGGGGCGGCCAAGGCGGCATCACTGGGTGAAAATGCACGCTTCATGCGCCATGATGCCACGGACGAAGTGCAATGGGCGGCGGTGATGGCGGTCATCGTGGCCGAACACGGCGGACTGGATATTCTGGTCAATAATGCCGGCATCACCGGCACAGAAGGCGGCCATCCGCATGATCCGGAACATACAAGTCTGGAAGACTGGCATCAGGTGATGCGCATCAATCTCGACAGCGTGTTTCTGGGCTGCAAGCACGCCATTCAGGCGATGCGGGCGACGGGGCGGGGTGGTTCGATCATCAATATGTCGTCGCGATCGGGGCTGGTGGGAGTGCCGAAAACCGCCGCCTATGCCGCCAGCAAGGCGGCGATCCGCAATCACAGCAAGACGGTGGCGCTCTATTGTGCCGGGGAAAACCTCGGCATCCGTTGCAATTCGCTCTATCCGGCCTCGATCCGCACCCCGATGTGGGATGCCATGATCGATGGCGCCGACGATGAAAAGCGGATGCTCGACAGCATGCCGCTGCACCGCTTTGGTCGGCCGGATGAAGTGGCCGCGGTGGCGATCCTGCTGGCGTCCGATGAAGCGACCTATATCACCGGTTCGGAGTTCAATATCGACGGCGGTATACTGGCGGGTACGGCGACCTCACCGAAGTAGGCCGGGTTGTGCATTGGCGGAAACGCGGTTAAACTGGCGCAAATGCATGATTATCAAGGGATTTCAATCACCACATGGACCTGGGAGTGCCACTCGTTGATTACGGGCCTGTTGATATCGATGCCTTGCGGGCGCGAATGTTGTCGCTGCCGGCGGATTTCTGGACGATCGACCGGCCTGCGCGCAAGAGGATTGCTGAAGACCGGCCGGGCGAAGCGGTCTATTTCTATAATCCCCGGCCCCCGAAGGTTCAGCGCCTGGCATTAAGCGAGGCCGCAACCGGTTTCATCAGCGTCCTGCGGCATCCGGAACGCGCATTGTTTGCCGAGATCGACCTGTTGATCGACAATGAGATCAGTCGCCATTTTCCCGCTTGCGACGTGTTGCGGGTGCAACTGGCCGAGCTTCCGCCCGGAGAAGTGATCGCGCCGCATCAGGACGGTAATATCCTGGCCCTGGTCCACCGGCTTCATGTGCCGGTCGTAACGGACCCCGGCGTGGTCTTCACCATCGCGGACCAGGATTTCTTTCTGGATGCCGGCCGCCTTTACGATCTCAACAATGTCGCGCCGCATTCGGTCAGGAACCTGAGTCAGGTCATGCGTGTACATCTGCTGATCGACCTGCTGCCGCATTCGGTGGCACGCGCCCGATATTTCGATGACGAGGACGCGATGGTCGTGGCCCTGGAAGCGTAAAATGGCCCCAAAACGGGCGGGTCTCGATCAGGCGCCGTGCGTCAGGATCAGGGCGAGGGCTGACAGGGTAAACAGGCTGATCAGCGTCGATTGCGCCACGGATTTGGCGGCGCCTTCGAACCACAGGCCGTACATTTTCGACTGGATGAAGACGCTGACCGCTGTGGGGGTGGCCGACAGGAAGACGAAGACGCGGAAGGTCAGGGGATCGACGCGCAGCAGCGTCAGGACAATGGCGACCAGGGCCGGGGCCAGCAGGATTTTCCCCGCAATGGCGGTGGCGCTGGTGGCGTCTGGCCGTATCAGGTTGGCAGAGGGCATCAAGGCCAACATGCCGCCGAGCGCCACCAATGCCACCGGTGGTCCGGATTTGCCGAGGATGTCCAGTGCGTTTTCAATGGCCGGCGGGAAGTGGAAACCGAACAGCATACAGGCAACCCCGGTCAGCGAACCGATGACGGTGGGGTTGCGGACGGTATTGGTCAGCGCCGTGCGGATGGTCTGGCCGGAGGCCTTGGCGAGGCCGGCGCAGCCAATGCTGAACAAGATCAGGAAATCGGCGGCCACGACCAGTGGGCCGGTTTGCGACACCTGCGGACCGAACAGACTGATCGCAACGGGAATTCCCAGGAAAGCGGAGTTGTTGATGAAACTGGCCATGCCTGCGGCGATCGAGTCGTCCTTGCGGCTTTTCAACAGGCGCGCGGTAAGAATGACAATGGCGGCGGTAACGATCATAGCCGCGATATAGACCAGCAAGGGAAGGGCCAGTGCCGGTTTGAAGGGCGGGAGTTTGGCGAAGCTGACCACCAGCCAACACGGAAAGGCCAGCCAGTAAAAATAGGCGGACAGTCCGTCAAGCCCTTGCGCGCTCAGGCGTTTCAGCTTCACCAGCAAGGCGCCGAGGCCGATAAAGGCGAAGAAGACGAGGACGCGGACTAATGTATCGAGCATAAAGGCTACATGCCCTTTAGAGCGTCATGAGACAAGTCCGGATGTCAATTTCGCCATTGATATCCTGCCGCCACAGCTTTCAACCCGTTTCCAGAGGCGGCGCGCTCGGCTTCGAGCTTGCGCGGATCGGGCGCCTGATCGCGTATTTGGCGTTCGGCGCGGTCGATGCCCAGCATATCTTCGGGATCGTCCATGGCGGTGACCTTGAGCAACATCCGGTCGGCAAAGGCGCGCAAAAGCCCGCGTCGCTCTTCCGGGGTCAGTTGTTCTTGTGCTGTACGGTCATCCAAAGCCATCGCTATAGAATGCACCGGGAAAAAGGAGAGGGGATAGATTGGGGTCGGAAGCAGGATGAAGCGGAACCACCACCACTGCGCTTCGCTTGTGGTCCCCCTCCCCAACAAGTTGGGGAGGTATAAGGAAAATCAGCCGGCCGGGGTTTCGGGCCTGGGCTCCATATCCGGGGTGGGCAGTCCAATATGGACCAGTTGCCAGTGGGTCAGGCCGTGGCGTTCGAAGGTGAAGGTGGTGGTGCCGCGCGTCTCGTCGGTCACCGTCAGGCGGGCGCGCTCCAGGCTGAAGAAGGCCGTCTTCGGCGAAGGCGCCTTGCCTTCATATTGCGACAGTTCGAAGGTGTTGGCGTCTTTCGCGGCGCCATAGGTCAGGCCGAGCAGCGCCTTGGGGGTCAGGTAGCTATTGGCGTCGATGACCGGCCGGGGCGGTGTTTTCGGCGCGTTGGGGTTGACCAGTTCGTTGAAGGCCTTGCCAACGGAATCGGCGACGCCCTTGATGGCGCTGCCGGTGGCGCCGACCGGATCATTGAGCGCGGAAGGGACGGGGGCGGAGATGCCTTCGTCGCCGGCCAGAAGCTGGGTTTTCAGGTTGGTGCGAACCGAGTCGAAGTCGATCAGCTTGGCGAGGGATTCGATATCCTGACTCTTGCAGGCACTGCGAATATCGTAAAACGAAATGATCGGCGCGGCGTAGAACAAACCCGCCGCGACCGCTATAATAACAACCAGTAACAGGCCAAAGATTCTCGACACAGTATTTTCCCCCTGGAGACCGCGTTAACCATTTTAGCATGGTAATTTTCGCTTGTCGCCTGTTTGGTCGTGGCTGATTTATGACTGTGGCTGGGATGCACCCTCCGGCGCGACTTCGCGCGCCACCTCCCTCGCTTTGCAGGGGAGGAGAGAAGGCTATTGGCCCTGCCAGACTTGGGGATGGTCAGTCAGATATTTGATATAGAAATCGGCCACGCGGGCATCGGCGCGGGTGGAGGGATGGCCGTTGCAGCCGATCTTGTCGAGTTCGGGCAGGGTGACGCGATCAATATTCATGTCGCCAGCGGCTTTGATGGCGGCGAACACATCATCCGTGCCGCCCGTATAGCCTTCCTCCCGTTCAGGCGGCGTGGCCAGTATAATAAAAGCGTTCGGATTGCGGGCGCGGACGGTCTTCACGAAGGCGGTGTAGGTTTTGACGTAATCGGCGCGCAGTCCGGCGAGATCATGCCACGGTTCGTCAGGCCGGACGGGCGTGGAGAAGTCATTGCCGCCAATGGCGATGACAATGATCTGGGGATGCCAGTCCGGCTGCTGCACAGTCGTCGGCTCATCGAAAATGGCACGGTCATAGAGCATCGGCATATGGTATTTCGGGTGCTCGCGGCCATCGTAATTACGCACCATGCCGAGGCCGGAAAAGGCGTTGATCTGGTAATCGGCATCGAAATGCCTCGCGGTCAGCGGCCCGAAGCCCTGCTGGCTGTCGGTGGTATCGAAAACCTGATCAGGTGTACACTGGCTGAAGGCCGAGGTATTGCCATAGCCAACAGTCAGGCTGTCGCCGATAAATTCGATCTGGCGGGGGCGGGCAGGAAGCGGATCGGCGGGCAAACCGATAAAGCCGACAAAGCGGCCCGTGGCATACTGTGTCTCCGAACGCTTTTCGACACGGACGCGGTGGGTTGCCTCCATGCCGCCCGCCGCGGAAATGGTGAGAGATCCCTGCCCTGGACGGGTGAGGATCATATACGGTTTGTCATCGATCAGAACGTTGAAATTATTGGCGTTGTCATCGAAAATAAGCGTGACTGCGGGGCCCTTGAAACGCGTCTCGAAATAGACGGCCGGCCACTGATATTTATAGACGTGGTTTTCAGCCTGCACCCGTCCGCCGACATGAACGGGCAGTCGGTTGACGGATGGCGTGCTGACGCTGTCGACAACGGTATTCTGGGCCTGGGCCGTCGAGGCCGTAACGGCCAGCGTGCCGGCTAGTAAAAGTGGTTTCCACATGCGCTTTTCTCTTTTTTTCAGGCGTGTCAGTTCGTCTTCGGTTTCCATAGGTCAGGTTTCGCCTCGATAAAGGCGATCAGGCCTGAAGCCACCTGGGCATCGTCCGCCGTGGTCGGGTGCCAGTCGCAACCGCCGAAGGTCAGGCCGTTCATGGGGATGAAATCGATGCGGCTCTCGCCAGCGGCACGCAGAGCGGCAAGCACCTTCTTCACCTCGGACTGGATCTCGCCATTGGCCTGGTCGGTGGCCATCAGGATGAAATAGGCGCCGGGATTTTTGGCGCGGAGATCCTGCACGAACTGGACATAGGTCTGCTCGTAATCGCTGTGCAGTTCGTCGCGCGTGGTCCAGACCTCGCCGCCATGCAGGGGTGTGGTGAAATCATTGGTGCCGAGGCCGATGACGATGATCTGCGGATGCCAGTCGGCGGTTTCGACCATCTGGGGCTGGACCATGTAGGGATAGGCCTGCGGCAGGTGCAGGCCTTCGCCGCCACCGTAGTTGCGCACCACACCGCGGCCGGAAATGGCGTTGATACGGTAATCGGCGTTGAAATGTTTCGCGGTCAGCGGGCCGAAGGCCAGTTGCGTGTTGGTGGCGGCCCACACCTGATCGCCGGGACAATCGCGGGTGGAAGACGTGTTGCCGTAACCGACCGTATAGGAATCGCCGATGAACTCGATCTCACGAGGAGAGGCTTCGGGCGCCGGCAGGACATTGGCCGGGTCGGAAACGAAGAAGCCGGTGAATTGCGCCGAGGTCCAGGCGGCTTCGGTCAGTTTCTCGGCGCGGATCGTATGGTCGCCCGGCGCGAAGGGGCCGAGCGCAATATCGCCTTCGCCGGGACGGCTGGGCGTGCTGACCAACTGGCCATCGACATAGACGTTGAATTTATTGACGGAATCATTGAGACGCAGATGGACTGTTGTCCCCTTAAAGCGGGCCTCGAAATAGGTGCCCGGCCACTGGTGGGTATAACCTTGCGCCGGATCATTGTCGCCGACCGCCACCACGCGGCCGCCGATATGCAGTGGCAGGGCGGTGCCGACCGGCGTGCCAGCGAAAGCGGGCGCGGAGAGAAGAGTGGCGAGCAGGAGGGGGGCAAGACGCATTATTTGCCCTGCCAGATGCCGGGGTGGGCGTCAAAATAGGCAATCAGGGTGTCGCTGATCTTGCGATCGTCGCTGGTGTCGGGGTGATAATCGCAGGCATTCTTGGTGAAGCCGGTGATCTCCAGAAAATCGACATGGCCGTCGCCATCGGCCTTGAGGCGGTCGCGCACGGTGGAGATGGCCGGCGAGGTGGCCAGATCGTAGGAGATCAGCAGGATGGTGGCGTTCGGGTTCTTCGCGCGCAGGGATTTGACGAAGCTGACATAGGTGGCTTCATAATCGTTGGTCAGTTCATCCTGAGTTTTCCATTTTTCGCCGGCATGGACCGGGGTGGAGAAATCGTTGGTGCCGAGCGCGATGGTGATGACCTGCGGGGACCAGCTTGGGTCGTTGTAAATGGTTTTGCCGTCGAAGAGGGCGTAGGGATAGAGGCCGGGCAAGGTGTCGCCGGCAAAGCCGTCATAATTCCGCACGATGCCGCGGCCGGAATAGGCGTTGATTTGATAGTCGGCGTTATAATGTTTGGCCGTCAGCGGGCCGAAAGCCTTGGAAGTGTCGGTCGTGACCCAGATTTCATCCCTGGTGCAACTGCGCTTGCCGGCAGTATTGCCGTAGCCAACCGTATAGGAATCGCCGATGAACTCGATTTGTTTGGTACGCGTCCTGACGGCCAGCACAGGTCCTTTATCAGGTGCAAAGAACCCGGCGAATGTGCCGGTCGCGTCTTGGGTTTCAGTGAGGCGTTCAAGGCGGATGACATGTTGCCCCGGTCCCAGATCTTTGTAGGTTTTTACAACTTCGCCAGGGCGGTTGAGCGTTTCCTTGACCTGATGGTCGATCAGGACATTCAGGATATTGGCGCTGTCATTTAACTGGAGTGAAACTTCCGGCCCGTCGAAGGCAGTTTCCATATAGGTGCCGGGCCATTGATAGGTCTCGGTTGTCACAATTCGCACCGCTTGGGGAGATTTGTCGATCTTAGCACTGAACGCCATGCGACCGCTGGTGTGGGTATTCAGCAGCCGTTGCCCAATGAGCGGCGTTTCGGCCTGTGCAATACTCGATGCGACCAAAAGAAAACCAACGGCTGTTATCAGTGTCCGCGCGTGCATCGTCCCAACTCCGTTATTATTATGTAGGGACTATTTCAGGGGGAGGGCTGAGCGTCAAGGTCAGGAAAGTTCTCCTTTATTTCCCCTGCCAGAGTTCGGGATGGGCATCGATATAGGCGATCAGGCTGTCCGTGATGCGCTTGTCGTCGGCCGTATTGAGATGCCAGTCGCAGCCGGTCAGGGCGAATCCTTTGCCGACATCGAGCGATGCGACACGGGTTTCGCCGGCGGCATTCAGGCGCTTGATGACTTCAGTGATGGCATTGGCCACGCGGTCCTTGCCGTAATCCATCAGGATAAAGCGGGCGCCGGGATGGCTGGCGCGGACCTGCTGGACGAAGGCGACGTAGGACGCAATGTAATCGGCGGTCAAAGCGTCTTCGCCGGTCCACTTTTCACCGGCGTGGACGGGCGTTGAAAAGTCGTTGCCGCCGAGCGCAATGACGACGATGGCCGGGTTCCATTTGGGATCGGTGTAGGGATGAGCGGTTTCGTCCTCGATCAGGGCCGAGCGGTAGAGCAACGGCATGTTGCGCTTCGGCGCCACGCCATTGTAATTGCGCACGATGCCGATGCCGGAATAGGCATTGATCTGGTAATCCGCGTCGTAGTGTTTGGCGATGAGGGGGCCGAAGGCTTGTTGCGTATCGGTCGTGGCCCAGATTTCATCCTGAGTGCATTCACGTTTGGCGGAGGTATTGCCATAGCCGGCGGTGTAGGAATCGCCGATGAATTCGATCTGGCGCGTGCGAGGTTCAGGCCAGCGCGTGTCTTCCTTGGGGTCGATCCACATGTCACCGAAAGTACCGGCTACGTCTTGCGATTCATCGTTTTTCTCGATGCGGATGCGATGCCAGCCCTGAGCCAGTCCAGCCAGGCGATAGACCTTGTCGCCCGGTTTGATGACTTTCGCGGCTGTCTCGCCATCGATAAGGACGCTGAAGGCGTCGGTCGTGTTGTCGAAGTTGATCAGGATTTCGGGGCCACCGAACTCGGCCTCGATATAGATGCCCGGCCACTGGAAGCTTGTCGGCAGGTCATCATCCAGAGACGCCTTGCCGGATAATACCGAGGCGAGGGCATCGGCGCTGGAATAGCGTCCATGGATCGACTGGGCCACCTTGATATAGCCGGCGGGGACTTGCGGGAGGGTTTCGAGTTTTGGTGCGGCCCATGCGCCGGTTGCCAACAGGCTCGTCAGTATCAGCACCGCACCAATGCGCATCGTCCCTGCTCCGTTATTATTATGGAGAGACTATTTCAGGGGGAGGGCAGGGCGTCAAGGTGGGCAGAAGCCCCCTCCGTCTCGACGCGCTGCGCTTGCTCGCCACCTTCTTCGCAACGACGTTGCCGATAAATCAGGGGAGGAGAAAAGAAAAAGCCGCCGCATCGGTGAGGATGCGACGGCTTTTGTAAAAGTAAGATACCCCACCACCACACCGCAAGCGCGGCGCGGTCCCCCTCCCCATCAGAGATGGGGAGGTATAAGAGGGAGTGATCAGGCGGCCAGCGCCTTATTGAGGTTTTCGCTGATCTTGTCGAGGAAGCCCTCGGTCGTCAGCCAGCCTTGCGACGGGCCGACCAGCAGGGCCAGGTCCTTGGTCATGAAACCGGCTTCGACGGTATCGACGCAGACCTTTTCGAGCGTAGACGCAAAGCGCTCCAGTTCGGCGTTGTCGTCGAGCTTGGCGCGGTGCTTCAGGCCTTGCGTCCAGGCGAAGATCGAGGCCATCGAGTTGGTCGATGTGGCTTCGCCCTTCTGGTGCTGGCGGTAGTGGCGCGTGACGGTGCCGTGGGCGGCTTCGGCTTCCATGGTCTTGCCGTCGGGCGTGACCAGGGCCGAGGTCATCAGGCCGAGCGAACCGTAGCCTTGCGCCACGGTGTCGGACTGGACGTCGCCGTCATAGTTCTTACAGGCCCAGACGAAACCACCGCTCCACTTCAACGCCGAGGCGACCATATCGTCGATCAGGCGGTGCTCGTAGGTCAGGCCCAGTTCCTTGTACTTTGTGGCGTATTCGGCTTCGAAGATTTCGGCGAAGATGTCCTTGAAGCGGCCGTCATAGGCTTTCAGGATGGTGTTCTTGGTCGAGAGATAGACCGGATAATTGCGGGCGATGCCGTATTCGAACGAGGCGCGGGCGAAATCGCGGATCGATTCGTCGAGGTTGTACATGCCCATGGCCACGCCGGCGCCGGGGAACTGGAACACTTCGTATTCCTGCACCTTGCCGTCGTCACCTTCAAACTTCATGGTCAGCTTGCCGGGGCCGGGGACGAGGAAGTCGGTGGCCTTGTACTGGTCGCCGAAGGCATGGCGGCCGACGACGATCGGCTGGGTCCAGCCCGGAACCAGACGCGGCACGTTCGAGCAGATGATCGGCTCACGGAAGACAACGCCGCCCAGGATGTTGCGGATGGTGCCGTTGGGCGACTTCCACATTTTCTTCAGGTTGAATTCCTTCACGCGGGCTTCGTCCGGCGTGATGGTGGCGCACTTGACGCCGACGCCGCAGGCCTTGATGGCTTCGGCGGCTTCGATCGTCACCTTGTCGTCGGTGGCGTCGCGGTTTTCCATGCCCAGGTCGAAATACTGGAGATCGATGTCGAGATAGGGGTGGATCAGCTTGTCCTTGATCCACTGCCAGATGATGCGGGTCATTTCGTCGCCGTCGATATCGACGACCGGGTTCGCCACCTTGATTTTAGCCATTACGGAGTCCTTTTCCAAACGG
>FSVH01000236.1_pt1 | contig 13874 bp, 12 predicted proteins | sample 1637631 | NCBI WGS metagenome assembly FSVH01 (sample SAMEA3914814, study PRJEB12502) | metagenome | biome: forest; material: soil | place: USA | collected 2011-09-16 | depth 0.1 m | reverse complement strand
TGGCTGGCCAGCCAGAATATCGAGGAAATCGAATGCATGGTGCCCGATCTCGCCGGCGTGGCGCGCGGCAAGATCATGCCATCGAAAAAGTTCCTCAACGCCCCCTATATGAACCTGCCCCTGGCGGTCTTTTATCAAACGATTACCGGTGATTATCCCAATCTTGAAGGCGTGGTCGGCACGGTTCAGGCCGATACCGACATCTTCCTCAAACCCGATTTCGCTACCCTGGCCGCCGTGCCGTGGGCGCACGACCCAACGGCGCAGGTTATCCATGATGCGTTTCATCCCGATGGCCGCCCCGTTGAGGAAAGCCCGCGCCAGGTGCTGCGTCGTGTACTCGGCTTTTATGAGGCCAAGGGCTGGAAGCCGGTCATCGCCCCGGAACTGGAATTTTATCTCGTCGAAAAGAACATCGATCCCGACTATCCGCTGAAACCACCGATCGGGCGTTCCGGACGTCCGGAAACCGGCCGTCAGGGCTACTCGATCTCGGCGGTCAATGAATTCGACGCGTTGTTCGAGGATATGTATGAATATTCCGAAAGCCAGGGGCTGGAAATCGATACCCTGATCCACGAATCCGGCGTGGCCCAGATGGAGATCAATCTGCGCCACGGCGATCCGCTCGAACTGGCCGACCAGGTGCTGATGTTCAAGCGCACCATCAAGGAAACCTCGCTCGAACACGACATCTATGCCACCTTCATGGCCAAGCCGATGGCCAATGAACCCGGTTCGGCCATGCATATCCACCAGTCGATCGTTGATGCCAAGACCGGCCAGAACCTGTTTTCGAATCCTGAGACCGGCGAGCCGACCCCGGCCTTTTTTCACTTCATCGCCGGTCAGCAGAAATACATGCCGGCGATAACGTCGCTGCTGGCGCCCTATGTCAACTCCTATCGCCGCCTCGCCAAGGGATCAGGCGCCCCTGTCAATACGCAATGGGGTTACGATAACCGCACCGCCGGCCTGCGTGTACCGCCTTCCGACCCGGCCAACCGCCGCCTTGAAAACCGCCTGCCCTCTTCGGATGCCAATTCGTACCTGGCTATCGCCGCGGTGCTGGCTTCGGGCTATCTCGGCATGATCGACAAGATGACACCGGCCGATCCGGTCGATCAGGATGCCTCGACCCTGCCGCAGGGCGATCTGCCCTATTCTCTGGTTCAGGCGATCATCAAGCTCGAACGCGCCCAGCCGATCATCGACATTCTCGGCCCGCAGTTCGTCACCGCCTATACGCGCGTCAAGCTGCACGAATACGAGACCTTCATGCAGACCATCAGTCCGTGGGAACGTGAATTCCTGCTGCTGAACGTTTAGTCTTCATGGGGGAAACCTGTTTCCCCCATGTGCCCCCTTACAGTGACGCATGAAAACCCGATCTTATGAAGAATTTGGGACACCCATTAGATTCTTGGTACGCCGGTACGACGAGCGCTCCGCCCTTCCCAACGCTTGATGGCCATCACCACACCGATGTCTGCATTATCGGCGGCGGTTATAGCGGTCTCGGTGCCGCTATCGAACTGTCGCGGCAAGATATCCAGGTCACCGTGCTGGATTCGGCCCAAATCGGCTCAGGCGCCTCCGGACGCAATGGCGGCCAGATCCATACCGGCCAGCGCGTCGATCCGGAAAAAGTGGAATCGCTCTTAGGCGCGGATCAGGCACGCCAGCTCTGGGATATGTCGGAAGACGCCAAGGCCAGCCTGTACGGCCTGCTCCGTGAATACAATATCGATTGCGACCTGAAACACGGCCTGCTTCATGCCTGGCACAAACCGGCCTATGCCGTCGATGATCGCGCTTATGTCGATTTCGTCGCCAGATACGGCTATGATAAGGTGACGATGCTCGACAAGACGCAGGTGGCCGTCGAACTGGGTACCGATGTCTATTATGGCGGCACCTTCGATGCCGGCGGCGGCCATCTGCATCCGCTCAAGCTGGCCCACGGGCTCGCGCGTGCAGCGGCTTCGCAAGGCACGCAGGTTTTCGAGAACAGCCACGTCACCAGCTACCGCAAAGATACCCTTGGCATTCACCTGCATCTCGAAAATGGCGCCACCGTCACCTGCCAGCGCCTGCTGATCTGCGGCAACGGCTATATGGAAGGCCTGTCGGAAGAGATCGACAGCCATGTCATGCCGATCAACAACTTCATCCTGACCACCGAACCGCTCGACGATCTTTCAATCCTGCCGCACGACTATGCCGCCTCGGATTCACGCTTTGTGGTCAATTACTGGCGCAAGACGCCCGACAACCGCCTGCTATTCGGCGGCGGTGAAAATTACACGCCGTGGTTTCCAAAGGACATCAAGGCCTTCGTCCGCCGCAACATGCTCAAGGTCTATCCGCAACTGGCCGACGTAAAAATTTCACACGGTTGGGGCGGCACGCTTGCTATCACCCTGAGCCGCGCACCATTTGTGCGCAATCTGGCGCCCAATGTCTGGACCTCCGCAGGCTATAGTGGTCAGGGCGTGGTGCTGGCGCCCTATTTCGGCAAGCTACTGGCCCGCGCCGTGACCGGTGACGCACGTGATATCGAGCTCTTGAGCCGCCTGCCTACGCCCGCCTTTTTCGGCGGACGCACCTTGCGCTGGCCAGCCCTTGTCGCTGGCCTCAGCTATTACGCCCTGCGCGACCGCCTCTAAAACGGCCAGGCTGATTTGCGGATGACGCAGCAGAAATTACCACGACAGAAATGCGGGTCCTTGTCTGCCAGCACATCGGCCTTCACATTGCCGAAGGTCGTTTCCGGCTTGTGCCGGATGCCATTGTAGAAGGCTTCGATGATATCCTCCTTGAATTGCGGTGTGCGCGGATGCGCCGTGACCACGGCCTCGCGCTCGGCATCGCTGTAGCCGTCATAGGCCAGCCCCAGGACATCCATTTCGACACCCGCCGTTACCAGCGCCACAACTGGCGCCATGTGTCTGGGAATGCCCGGCGTGGTATGCAGGGCGATCGCCGTCCACACCGTATCGATGTCGCTTTGCGTAATCCCCCGGCTCTTGAGAAAATCACGCGCCGCATTGGCGCCATCGACCTCGAACCGTTCATCGGCACTGGCATGATCCGGCATCAGCCCGACATCGTGAAACATGGCGCCGGCATAGAGCAGCTCGGCGTCTAATGTCAGCTCGCGTTTCTGTCCGGCCAGGGCCGCGAAATAATAGACACGGCTGGAATGATTAAACAGCAGCGGTGTTACAGTCTCGCGCACCCAGTCACGAATATCCCTGGCCAGTTGGCTGTCTGGCGTCGCTATGCCGGCAATGGTTTGCATTATCGTCTCCTTGCTGAACTTCCGGTTCAAGGGTAGAAGATGCATGACGTGTCCACAATTGATGTGATACGTCATTTTATGCCATTTTGAGATCAATCGGGACGCCAAAGCCATGACTATCCGAACCGTCGCCATAGTGGCTGTTCCCAATGTCCAGTTACTGGATGTCAGCGGACCGCTCGATGTCTTCGCCGAGGCTAACACACAGGCCGGTCGTGACATTTACCGGCCGATCGTACTGGCTGAGCGCACCGGTCCCCTGCGCAGTTCATCGGGCGTTCGTCTCCTGACTGACGATACCTTGCGGCCCATGGTCATCGATACCCTGCTGGTTGCCGGCGCGCCCGGCATCATGGATATGAAAGCCGGCAGCCCATTATTGGATTGGCTGAAGACTATGGCCCCCAGGGTGCGGCGCTATGGTTCGGTATGCAGTGGCGCCTGTATTCTGGCGGAAGCCGGCCTGCTCGATGGGCGCCGTGTCGCCACCCACTGGAATGTCGCCGAACAGTTGGCGAGGCAATTTCCCAATGTGACGGTCGATGCCGAAGCGCTCTATGTTTTCGATGGCCCCGTCCGCACCGCCGCCGGCGTGACCGCTGGCATGGATCTGGCGCTGCGTCTTGTCGAAGAGGATCTGGGCCGCGACCTGGCGATGCGCGTTGCCTCGCAACTGGTTATGTTTTTCAAACGGCCCGGCGGACAATTGCCTTTCAGCCATAAAGGCGAAGCCGGGCCGGCGACACGATCGGTCCTGCAAGAAGTCCAGCGCTATGTCAGCGCCCACCCGGACAAGCGCCATTCCGTGCCTGACCTGGCCGCGCACACCGGCCTCAGCCCTCGTCATTTCGCCCGCCTGTTCCGGGAAGAGATCGGCAGTCCGCCGGCGGAGTGGGTCGAATCCATCCGTATCAAATCCGCGCGCGCTCTGCTGGAAGCGGGCAACATCACGCCCAAGCAGGTTTCGGCACAGTGCGGCTTCGCCAATCCGGATACCCTGCGGCGCGCCTTCGTGCGTCATGTCGGCGTATCGCCGGCCGACTATCGCAAACGCTTCGCGCAGTTGGCGCTTTAATGCCCGACGTTTTAATGATTGCCGCTGCCCATATCGTTCAGGGCATCGCTCAGGTGACAGGTGGCGCCCGGCTTGACGTCATCTATCGTCATGACAGTCAGGACATAGGTGCCGCCGTCGTCCTCGACCGAGCCAAAGACGGAAACCTGGGTCGGCCTGACGATATCGCGTTTCAGCCAGTCAGCGACCGGTGCGTCATCCGCGGTGTCATCCTTGAGACTGTACCGCGTATCGCCAAGATCGCAGCGCAATAGGACCCATCATCAGCCTTTTCCAGGGTGCCGGTAAACACATCCTGCGCAGGCGCGCTGCCAGCCAGAAGCAGGCCCGCGAACACCAGAACTATCAGCCGCATCAAAGCGCCCGCAGGATCGGCTCGGCCTCGTTGAGCGCCTTTTCGATGGTATTGACCAGTTGATCGATCTCGGCCTCGGTGATGATCAGCGGCGGGCACATGACGATGGAGTCGCGGATGCCGCGCACCATCAGGCCGTTCTTGATGCACAGATCGCGGACGATCGGACCGGCGGTGCCTTCCGCGCCCTTGAAGCGCTTGTTCGTCCCTTTTTCCGACACGATTTCGACCGCACCGATCAGGCCGAGCGAGCGCGCTTCTCCCACCAGCGGATGCGCATCCAGACGCTTCAGCGCTCTGGCGAGATAAGGTCCGGTAACATTGCGTGTGCGCTCGATCAGGTTTTCATTTTCCATGATCTCGATATTGGCCAGGGAAACAGCCGCACAGGTCGGGTGGCCGGAATAGGTATAGCCGTGGACGAAATCACCACCCTTTTCCAGCAACACATCGACGATCTTTTTCGATACGCCGACCGCCGAGATCGGCAGATAACCGGACGACATGCCCTTGGCCATAGCGATCAGGTCGGGCTTGATGCCGTAATGCTGATGGCCGAACCAGTAGCCCAGACGCCCAAAACCGCAGATCACTTCGTCGGCGATCAGCAGGATGCCGTACTTGCGGCATATGGCTTCAACTTTCGGCCAGTAGCTTTCCGGCGGGATGATCACGCCACCGGCGCCCTGCACCGGCTCACCGATAAAGGCGGCGACCTTTTCAGGCCCGATGGCCAGGATGCGCGCCTCGATCGAATGGGCGACGCGGGTAGCGAAAGCCTCCGGATCTTCGCCAAAACCCTCACCGAAATGATAGGGTTGCTCGACGTGCTCGATGCCAGGCACCAGCGGCCCGCCCTGAGCGTGCATGAAGGACATGCCACCGAGCGACATGCCCGCCACCGTCGAACCATGATAGGCGTTCTTGCGGGAGATAAAGACGTTGCGGTCTGGCTCGCCCTTCAGTTCCCAGTAATAACGCACCAACCGCAGGATGGTGTCATTGGCTTCCGAGCCGGAGCTGTTGAAAAATACATGCGTCAGATCGGGATTACCAATCGCCATCTTCTCGGCGATCTTGGCGGCCAGCTTTACCGGCGGCGGCGTCGCCGTCTTGAAGAAGGTGTTGTAATAGGGCAGTTCCAGCATCTGCTCATAGGCGACACGGGCCAGTTCCTCGCGGCCATAGCCGACATTGACGCACCACAGGCCGGCCATGCCATCGAGCAGCGAATGGCCCTCGGCGTCAGTGATGAATACACCCTCGGCGCGGGTAATGATGCGCGAACCACCCAGTTCATGCTGGAGTTTGTAATCCGACTGCGCTGGCAGATGGTGAGCCATGTCGAGCTTTTTCAACTCGGCCATATCGTAGTTACGCAGCGGGGGCTTGGCGGGAGCGTTCATGCTGGAGTTCCTTGGAGACAGGTTCGCTCTGCCTTAAGGCGGCGAAGGAAGTAGGGTTGCCCTCTATCTCATCGAAACAGCGACAAAAGTCAAATATTGTGATCACAATTTTGCGTTAACTATCGTAATGGCAACCCGCGCAGGGCCTGCCCCATCATCTGGAAATAGGTCTGGCTTTCAGTATATTTTTCCGCCTGCCATTCGGGATGCCATTGCACGCCCAGCACCTGCGAACCGCTGATATTGGCGGAAAATGCCTCGATCAGGCCATCCGGCGCCACGGCTTCGACGCTCAGCCCCTCGCCGAGCTTGTCAACGCCCTGATAATGCACAGAATTGACGCGCAAGTGATCACGGCCATAAATGCCTTGCAATACACCCCCCGGCGTCAACGCCACGTCGTGATAGTTTTCGAACTGCTGGAAAAAGTCCGTGCCGTCCGGCGCATGATGATTGATACCATTGGCGCCATCCTTCGCCCCAAAACCGACGTCGCGGCGCAGGCTTCCCCCCAATACGACATTGATTTCCTGGAAACCGCGGCAAATACCGAAGACCGGCTTGCCCATGGTCACCATGCATTCGATCATGCCCAGCGAAACGGTATCACGCCCCTCATCGAAGGGACCATTTTCCGTCTCTTTGGCACCGCATTCACTACCATACAGGCTCGATCGTATATTTGATGGTGAGCCGGTCAGCATCAGGCCGTCGAGCCTTGCCGTCAGCGCCGCCGAGGAAAAACCATCGGCCAGCGGCGGGATCAGCAGAGCGTTACAATCACCATAAACCATGGCTGCCCTGACATAACGCTCCATGACGGCGTGGGCGTTTTCCACGCCGACGGTGCGATTGCACGCGATAATGCCGACGACGGGTTTCAACTCAACAGCACCGCCGGAGAACACGCATGGAAACTGACCCAGACCTGTTCACCCAGTTCGAAATCTTCCTGGTCCCAGCGCGTCAGATTAGGCCGCACCACCTTGATCAGGCGGCCGCCAGCAATTTCGACCTCATAATTGGTTTCCGAGCCGAGATAGACCATATGCTTCACCACGCCGGCGATGACATTATAGCCTTCCGGGGCGTCATCCACCTTCGGCGGCGTTTCGGTGCGCTTGTGCATCTCGATCTTTTCCGGCCGCACCGCAGCCCAGACTGTGGTGCCGGTGCCGCCAGTGACGCCGTGGTCGAGATAGACCGGTCCGGCCTCGGCGGTATTGATAATGGCATGATCCGGCTCATCGACATCAAGCGTGCCTTCGAACATGTTCACGCTGCCGATGAAGTCTGCCACGAAGCGCGAATTGGGAAATTCGTACAGATCAGACGGCGTCGCCACCTGTTGCAGCAGGCCACGGTTCATGACGGCGCAACGCGTCGCCATGGCCAGGGCCTCGTCCTGATCGTGGGTCACCATGATGAAGGTGATTCCGACCTTTTGCTGCAAAGAGGTCAGTTCGCTGCGCATCTGGTCGCGCAGTTTGGCGTCCAGCGCTGACAGCGGCTCATCGAGCAGCAGCACGCGCGGCTTCTTCACCAGCGCCCGCGCCAGCGCCACGCGTTGTCGCTGCCCGCCGGAGAGCTGATCGGGTTTGCGGACGCCATATCCGGCCAGTTGCACCAGTTTCAGCGCCTCTTCGGCACGGTCACGTCGCTCGGCGGCGCTAACGCCATCCATCTTCAGGCCGTAAGCGACATTATCCAGCACGCTCATATGCGGGAAGACGGCATAGGACTGAAAAACCATATTGACCGGCCGATGATTTGGCGCGGTCGTGGAAACATCCTTGCCATCGATCAGGATACGCCCTTCCGTCGGCATTTCAAATCCGGCCAGCATACGCAGCAAGGTCGTCTTGCCACAGCCCGAAGGCCCAAGCAGAGAAAAGAACTCGCCCTCATTGATAGTCAGGGAGACGTTATCGACGGCCGTCGTCTTGCCGAAGCGCTTGGTGATGTTTTCAAAACTGATGATCGGATTGCCGGACATGTGACCCCTATGTCTTTTCTCCGCCGTCATGACCGGCGGTCAGGGCGCTGGAACCCTGGAATTTGAGCGCGAGGAAGGTGAGCAGAACGGTGACCACGATCAGGATTGTCGAGGCCGCATTGACCTCCGGTGTCACCGAGAAACGCACCATGGAATAGACCTTCACAGGGAAGGTGACCGTATCCGGACCGGCGGTGAAGAAGGTAATGACGAAGTCATCGAGCGACAGGGTGAAGGCCAACAGACCGCCGGCGATCAGCGAGGGCTGGATATGCGGAATGACCACATCCGTCAGGGCGCGAAACTCGGACGCCCCCAGATCCTTGGCCGCCTCTTCCAGTTCACGGTTGAACGAACCCAGTCGCGCCCGCACCACCACGGCGACGAACGGAAATGAAAAGGAGACATGGGCGATGATGATATTGCCGAGATCGAGCGGCCATGGCAGGTCGTGCGGCCACGGCAGGACCTTGGCGAAGAAAACCAACATACCGACGCCCATGCAGATTTCTGGCACGACAATCGGGATGGCCAGGCCGGCATTGAAGGCCGTCTTGCCGACGAAACGGAACCGCCACAACACAATGGCCGCCATGGCGCCGATGATCACCGAAATAATCGTCGAGCACAGGGCAATGGTCATCGAATTGCCGAAAGCGGTGATCAGGCTGTCGTTATGCAGCGCCTTGTCATAATATTTCAAGGTAAAGCCCTGCCAGACGATATTGCGCTTCGAATCGTTGAAGCTGAAAATCATCAGGGTCAGCAGTGGCGCATAAAGGAAGATGCCGACAATCACCAGCCAGGCCTGCAACGGCCAGCGGCGCAGATATTCCAGTGGCCCCGGTGGAGTTTTCTTGACTTTCATGGGAGCGGTCGTCGTGGTCATGCAGCCCTCCCCTTGTCCTTGCGTTCGATAATGCCCTGCAGGGCAATGCCGATAAAGGTCATGTAAACCAGAATAAACGACAGGGCCGCGCCGAATGGCCAGTTATTGGCGCGCTTGAACTGGCTTTCGATCACATTGGCAATCATCTGTGAATCCGGCCCGCCGAGCAGATCAGGCGTCAGGTAGGAACCGAGGGCCGGTATGAATGTGATCAGGATGCCGGACATAATGCCGGCGCCGGCCAGTGGCACCACCACATTGAACAGAGTGCCGATGTGGCCGGCACCGAGGTCGAGCGAGGCTTCCAGCAGCGAGCGATCCATGCGATCGAGCGTTGAATAGAGCGGCAGAATCATGAACGGCAGGTTGACGAAAACAAGCCCGAAAACGACGGCGAAATTGTTATGCAGCAAGGCCATGGGCGTAAATTCGCCGAGCGATCCGCCAAGCACCTTGTTGGTCATGTCAAACAACCAGTGATAGCTCATATTGACATAGCCTTCGGTCCGCAAGACGGCGATCAGGGCGTAGGTCCGGATGAGCAGATTGGTCCAGAAGGGCAGCATGACCGCCAGCAAGAGCCACGACTTCGCCTTTTCAGGCGCGAAGGTAATGGCCAGCGCCACCGGAAAGCCGATGACCAGGCACAGGAAAGTGGTCAGCCCGGCGATCCAGGCCGATTTCCAGAAAATGCCGGGATAGGGATCGTCGAAGGCGTGGGCATAATTGGACCAGGTGCCGGTGAAGGCGATATCGATCAGACCCCGGTTTTCGCCGAAGCTGTACAGCCAGACTATGCCTAGTGGCAGGAAGAAAAAGAACACCAGCCAGAACAGCGGCGCGCTGATCATGGTCACGAAAATACTTTTCGCCTGCCGCCAACTCTGTTCCATGATATCCCCTACACTGAACAAAAAACGCGCCCCGATCTCTCAGGGCGCGCTGTGTTTTCTAGCTGGCCCGCATCCGTGTGACCGCTTCTTCGAATTCCGAAGCTGTCTTCTGGTCGAACTTGGCGTATTCGCATTTGGCCAACAGGTCAGCCGGCGGGAAGATAACCGGGTTGTTCTTGTAACTGTCCGGCATCAGTGCCTTGGCGGCGGCGTTCGGCGTCGGATACATGATGGTCTTGTAGATTTCAGCGCCAACCTTGGCATCCATCATATAGTTGATGAACTTGTGAGCGTTGTCAGGACGCGGTGAATCCTTCGGGATGCACCAGGTATCCGAATTGAGCTGGCTGCCTTCCTTGGGGATGACAAAATTCATGTCGTTGTCTTTGTCTTCCGCCATGACCTGAGCGATATCACCGTTATATTCGATGACAATATCGACTTCCTTGGAGACGAGCATGTCCTGGCCATCATCATTATGGAAGGCGTGGACATTGGGCTTTTGCTTGGTCAGCATCTTCTCGACCTGGGCAATGGTTTCCGGCGTGATGTCGTTGACGCTGTGGCCGAGATACTTGGCGCCGAGACGCATCAGGTCGCCGGCTTCCGACAGCAGGGCGATCTTGCCCTTGTACAGGTCGGAATCGAACACCCATTTCCATGAATCGGGGATCTTGTTGCCGCCGCCCATGTCCTTCATCTTCGATTTACGATAGCCAATACCCAGCACCAGCCAGGTATAGGGCACGGACCACTTGCGGCCCGGATCATAATCGGGGTTCATGAAGGCCGGATCGATGTTCTTGAGGTTAGGCAGCTTCGTATGATCGAGCGGCAGCAACAGACCGGATTCCGACAGGCGCGTTACGAAATCGTTCGACGGCACGATGACATCATAGCCAGAGTTGCCGGTCTTCATCTTGGCGAACAGTTCGTCATTGGTGGCGAACAGAGTCATGTTGACGTCGATACCGCTGGCGCCCTTGAAGTCCGCCAGAGTGGTCTCGCCGATATAGGTATCCCAGTTATAGAAGTTGAGCGTCGGCACTTCGGCGGCGCCAGATCCCTCGGTCTTGCCGCCAGGCTTCGAGCAGCCGGCGGCACCGAAACTGATCCCCACAGCGGCAGCGCCCAGTGCGGTCAAAAGCGAGCGTCTTGAGGTTTTCGAACTCATAAGCCTGTCTCCTGTGAAGATGTCTTCTAAAAAAGCCCCGGAAGCCCAAAGGAATACGGGATCGGGCACCTGTCAATCCCCAAATGTGATCACAACCGGCCCAACTGTTAACAAAACGTCATGTTGTCACCCAAATGGCGCTACTTGAATGGCTACTTGCCGGCTGCCAGCCTTACGCGCGCAAAGGCTTCATCGAAACGCTGCTGCATCTCCGCGCCCGGCCATAAGGTAAAGTCGCTGGCCGATACCCGTGATGCGGACGGAAAAATAACCTGATTGTTGCGGTAGGCATCCGGGGTGCGTGCCCGTGCCGCCGTATTGGGTGTCGGATAAAGAATGGTTTCGCTGATATCGGCCCCCGCCTGCGCGTCCATCATATAGTTCAGGAACTTATGTGCGGCATCGGGATGCGGCGCGGCTTTCGGGATGGACCAGCAATCCACCGTGCGCAGGCCGCCTTCACGCGGCACAACGAAGTCAAGATCGGGGTCTTCGCGCATGACCTGGGCGATATCGCCATTATATTCGATGACGATATCGACCTCACCGGCTTTCAGCAGGTCCTGGCCATTATCCGTGTGAAAGACGCTGACATGCCGGGCCTGCTTGGACAACAGCTTTTCGACCTTGCGGACAACCTCCGGCGTAATCTCCTCGATATCATAGCCAAGATATTTGGCGCCGAGCCGGATCATATCCGACGGCTCGCTCAGCCAGCCAATTTTATATTCGTCGGAATCGAAAACCCATTTCCACGAATCCGGAACCTTGAAATCCTTCATCTTCGAGCGGCGGTAGCCCAGTCCCAGCACCACCCAGGTATAGGGCACGCTGTGTTCGCATTTCGGATCGTAGGGCGGATCGAGAAATTGCGCCGCCATATTGGCCAGATTCGGCAAACCGCCGTGATCAAGCTTCAGCAGCAGGTCGCGCTCAACCATGCGGGTAACGAAATCGCACGAGGGCACGATGACATCATAGGCGGGACTATTACCGGCAATTTGCGCAAAAAGCTCATCATTGCTGGCAAACAGGGACATCTCGACCGTAACGCCGGTTGCCGCCTTGAAGCCCTGAAGGGTATGCTCGCCAATATAGGTATCCCAGTTGAAGAAGCGCAGCTTGCCCGCAGCCGCGTCGGCGGAGCTGAAACTGAAACCGGCGGCCACTGCCCCGGTTGTCGCGAAAACAGACCCAAGCACTGACCGCCGTGAATACATTGACCTACCCTATCGGTTTTACGCGTTTCGCAAGTACCAGTCGTAGTCCAGTTCGGTAATCTCTTCATAGAAGCGCGCCTGTTCGGTCCGCTTGACCTTGACATACATGTCGACAAAGCGCTCACCGAGATAGTCGCGCAAAACCTTCGATTTGTCGAGATAATCCACGGCGGCGAACCAGTTTGTCGGCAGGATGGCGCCGCTTTCGGCCGCCACCGCATAGCCGTTACCAACCACCGCCGGACCAGGGTTGGTTTTATGGCTGATACCGTGGTGGGCACAGGCCAGGATAGCCGCCAGCACGAGGTACGGATTGGCGTCGGCGCCAGCCACACGGTGCTCGACATGGCGTGTATGGGCCGGGCCGGCCGTGACGCGCAGGGAGACCGTGCGGTTATTGACGCCCCAGGTCAGGCCGACCGGCGCGTAGGAATTGGCCTTGAAGCGCTTGAAACTGTTGGCGCCCGGCGCGAGAATGCCCATGACATCGGCCAGATGGTCCTTCATGCCGCCGATCATGGTGTGGAGCAGCTTCGAGCCTTGCGGATCTTCCGAGGCGCAAAGATTGTTGCCATCCTTGTCCGCCACCGAAATATGGACGTGGAAGCCCGAACCGGCGCGATCCGACCACGGCTTGGCCATGAAGGTGGCCTCGATGCCGAGCGACAGGGCCACGCCCTTGGCCAGGCGCTTGTACATCACCGCGTCATCGGCAGCGCGCAGGGCATCGGGCTTGTGTTTCAGCGTCAGTTCGACTTGTCCCGGCGCAAATTCCGAAATCGCCCCTTCCAGTGGGATATTCTGGGCATCGGCGGTTTCCCACAGTTGTCGGAAAAACGCGCCATGGGCCTCGATTTCCGGCAGGCCGTAGACCTGAGTGCCACGCGGATTTTCCCCCGTATTGAACGAGGTCGCCGGCATCAGCTCGCCTTTGTGGCCACGCTCAACATCGACCAGATAGTATTCCAGCTCGCAGGCCACGACCGGCGTCAGGCCGTCCCTGGCATAACGATCGAGCACCCCTTGCAGCACATGGCGCGGATCGAGGTCATTCGGCGTGCCGTCCAGCTCGTAGAGCGACAGCATGACCTGACCGACATTATCGCCCAGCCAGGGGGCTGGCACCAGCGTGCCTGGCACCGGCCGCGCCACGCGGTCGGCATCGCCGTCTTCCCATACCAGACCCGTATCCTCGCAATCGGCGCCGAGCGTATCGACGACCAGAATAGACCCCGGCAGGAAGCGGCCATATTCATAGATCGGCAGCAGTTCGTGGCGGCGCAGGCGCTTGCCGCGTGGTACACCGGTCATCGAGGTAAACAGGATTTCGAAATAAACGATATGGGGATTGGCATCGAGAAAGGCCTTCGCCTCCTCGACCGTGGCGACGCGCTCGGACAGCGGCAGGCTGCGGTCTGATTTCCCCTTGGCCGGTGCGCTCGATTTGCCGAAAGTGCTCATGCGTTCAGTTCCTGTGAAAAGCTGGCTACCGCCGATACCAGCCGGTCGATGGCGTCGAATCCGGTCTGCGGAGAGATAAGCATCATATTGTGGAAGGGCGC
>FSVH01000315.1_pt1 | contig 14060 bp, 13 predicted proteins | sample 1637631 | NCBI WGS metagenome assembly FSVH01 (sample SAMEA3914814, study PRJEB12502) | metagenome | biome: forest; material: soil | place: USA | collected 2011-09-16 | depth 0.1 m | reverse complement strand
GCCGGTAACCGAATTGATCCTGAACGTCATAATTTGACCTGTCTGCGAACCCACACACTATATCTTAAGAGGCCGTGTAGTTTCTTCTCTCTTGCCCCGTTTTCCAAGCATACGGGCAAAAACCGGCTTTTGCCAGTGAACGACACGGTCATTATTGCCGCCTTAGGGTAAGCGAAGCCTTAACGCCCCGGCACAAATTTCCGGTTGACCCGCATCGCAGAAAGCGACGACTTCAAGGCTTTGATTGTACTGAGAAAAATTCTTGCCGATTCGTGGCACGGATTTCGCAACCAGATCGACGATTATGGTTAACGGGTAAATTCATGCTGCTGACGAAACTGAAAGCCACCTTCTGCGCCACCGCTATCGCCGGGATGATGCTGTACAGCCCCGCCATGGCCGGATCACGCATTAAGGACATCGTCGATGTCGAGGGCGTGCGCACCAACCAGTTGATCGGTTACGGCATCGTCGTCGGCCTGAGCGGCACCGGCGATACGGTCCGCAACTCGCCCATGCTTAAGCAGAGCCTCGAATCGATGATGGAGCGCATGGGCGTCAATGTCCGCGACGCCAATCTGAACACCAAAAACGCCGCCGCCGTCATGGTCACCGGCGAGCTGACGCCCTTCGGCGCCTCGGGTTCGCGCCTCGATGTCACGGTTTCGGCCATGGGTGACGCCAAGAGCCTGCTTGGCGGCACGCTGCTCGTCACCCCCTTGCTCGGCGCCGATGGCGAAGCCTATGCGGTGGCTCAAGGCACCGTCCAGACCGGCTCGGTCTCGGCCGGCGGCGCTTCGGGTTCCTCGGTCACCAAGGGAGTACCCACTGCCGGACGTATTGCTTCAGGCGGCACCATCGAGCGCGAAACGTCCTTTAACTTCAACTCGATGCCCTTCCTGCGCCTGACCCTTCATAACCCGGATTTTGCCACCTCACGACGCATCGCCGACGCCATCTCCAGCCAATATCCGGGCACGGCCATTGCCGAAAACCCCTCGATCGTCGCCATCAAGCCCCCCGCGGGCATGACCATGATGGACTTCATGACCCTGGTCGAGCCGATGAGCGTCGATGTCGATACCCCGGCCAAGGTGGTAATCGACGAGGTCAACGGCGTCATCGTCATGGGTGAGAATGTCCGTATCTCGCGCGTCGCCATCGCCCAGGGTAATCTCACTATCCGCGTCGATGAACAGCCTGGCGTCAGCCAGCCGGCGCCATTTTCGCAAGGTCAGACGACCGTTGTCCCGTCGAGCACGGTGAGCGTCGATGAGGAAAAGGGCAAGAAGCTGATCCAGCTTGGCGGCGGTTCCTCCCTGTCGGATCTGGTGGCCGGGTTGAACGCCCTGGGCGTGACACCGCGCGACATGATCGCCATACTGCAATCGATCAAGGCCGCTGGCGCGCTGCAAGCCGATATTGAAGTGATGTAATAATGGACTCAAGCGCTCTCCTCACCCTGCAAGCCGCACAAAGCCAGGCCGCCACCGCCCAGCAGACTCAGGCAACGGCAGCCCTGACCGGCAAAACCGACAAAGGCAATGCCAAGCTTGGTCTTGATTTCGAGACCATGTGCCTGACCAACCTGCTCTCACCCATGTTCGAAGGGCTCAAGACCGACGGACCATTTGGCGGTGGTAGTGCCGAAGAAACCATGCGCTCTTTCTACGTCGGCGCCATGGCCAGCCAGATGGCCAAGCGTGGCGGCATCGGAATCTCCAACATGATGCAAAGCCAGTTACTGAAAATGCAGGAAAAGGGAGCCGCCTGATGGCCCTCGCCGCCGCCAATGCTACCGAACGCGCCCAGCAACTGATCGTCCTGACAACGCGTCTGGGCGAACGTCTTGCATCCGAAACCGCCAGCCTGATCGCCCGCCGGCCACAGGATATTTACGAAGGCATAGAAGAGACGCGCAATCTGTCGAACCTCTATCGCCACGAATCGATGCGCATCAAGGCCGATCCCAGCCTGCTCGAAGGCCTCAGCCCCGCTGACAAGAAAGCCCTGCGCGAAGCAACGGAACTGTTTCAGGATCGCCTGCACACGTACGAACTGGCAGTCAATGCCGCCAAGACCATCACCGAAGGCATTATCAGTGCGGTGGCTGACGATCTCAACAGCCGTCGCCGGCAGACCTCGCCTTATGGTGCCAAAGGCCGCACGCTTGACACCGGTCCGCAATCGCTGAATTTCGGCAAAAAAGCCTGATTACCTGTCCTTAGGATCGGCCGTTCCGCCACCATTGCCCATATTGCGCTGGTCCCTGGCGTTGGAATAGGCCCCAGGCTGCGGCGCCTGATCACGCTGGTCAGCCGCCGTCGGCACATGGGTGACGCGGTTCCAGTAGGCATCATTGCCGGCAGAGGTCTTATAGCGCAATGTCTTGTCCTTCTTTGCCACAGCGGCCTGCAAGTCGGCGTCGGGCTTTGGTCCCAAGTTTTTCTGGCTGGCGAGGTCGGTCATCTGACAATCCGCCGGCAAGGGTTTGCCCGCCTTCTGGGCCGATACGCACCAGTCATGATTTTGCAAGGCCTGCGTCACCTGTCCGCGCCCGCCTTTAAGCGTGCCGCTTCCACTCGGTAATCCGGCTGGTGGCTGCATGGCGCCCAATCGTCCGCCACCATCTGCCGGCGCCAAACCGGAAGGCGCCACTTTTTGCAGCGCCGGCACATTGATATCCGGCGTTTCGTGCAGGTTCAGGTCGCTGACCTGACCGATGGTTTCCTGGGCTTTCGCATCCAGTTCTTCCTGCGCCTTCTTCCTGGCCCGTGCGCTGAGCGACGGACTTGTCGGCACATCGGAGACGGTGGCTGGCGCGGTCAGATCGAGCGGCTTCTCTTTCGGAATGGTGACAGTAATTGGCTTGACCGGTTGCGGCTGGACAACGGGTTGGGGCACGACTGCCGGCGGCGCCTGCTCCGTTTGGCGCGGCGCTTCATCGACCGGCTGGGGCGTGTCAGGTTGTTGCACCTCACGCGGCACGATAACCGGTACAGGTTCAGGTTTCTCTTCGGGCTTTGGTGGCGGCGGCACGTCCCAAATTTCAGCCGGCAGGAATGGTTCCTCGATCATCTGGCTGTCGAGATTCCAGATTTCCGGATGGGTGGCGATCAGCATCCAGAACAGAAGACCATGCAATACCAGCGCCAGCACGATGGCGCCCGTCAGCCGCGAGCGATGGCTGGTCCGCGCCGTTACGCTTGCCAGCCACAGCTCAATGCTGTCACCGACTCGGTCCCTCATCCGTATGATGCCAGCCTGCATGTGGTCTCGGCCCTCTTTCGCCCCACCCTGACGACAGATTCAGGCCCTACTTTGTCCTGTTTGTATTAACGAGTCAAAAAGACCCATGCTGACAGATATCGTCACCCGTCTCCGGCACTGTCAAAAACCGATGTGCATTGCCGTGCCAAATCATTAATGTTGCCAAATTGTTCTTGCACCCCTCTGGCAAATCGCGGCAAAGCCTCTATATACTCCCCTGTTCCAATATTGAGGATATGCGCGTATGGCGAAGCCTTTCGATCAGGATTTCATTAAGGTCCGCGGTGCGCGTGAACATAATCTCAAAGGCGTGGATGTCGATATACCACGCGGGCAACTGGTGGTCCTGACCGGCTTGTCAGGTTCAGGAAAGTCCTCGCTCGCCTTCGATACCATCTATGCCGAAGGTCAGCGGCGCTATGTCGAATCGCTGTCGGCCTATGCCCGTCAGTTTCTCGAACTGATGTCGAAGCCTGATGTCGACCTGATCGAAGGCCTGTCTCCGGCCATCTCCATCGAGCAGAAGACAACGTCAAAAAACCCCCGATCGACGGTCGGCACCGTCACCGAAATTCATGACTATATGCGCTTGTTGTGGGCGCGTGTCGGCATTCCCTATTCACCGGCCACCGGCCTGCCCATTGAATCCCAGACCATTTCGCAAATGGTCGACAAGATCATCGCCTTGCCGGAAGGTACGCGCCTGTTGCTGCTGGCGCCGTTCGTGCGCGGCCGCAAGGGCGAATACAAGAAGGAAATCGCCGATCTCCAGCGCCAGGGCTTCCAGAGACTCAAGATTAACGGCGAATACTATCCCATTGAAGACGCACCGAAACTCGACAAAAAGTTCAAGCACGACATCGATGTGGTGATCGATCGCGTCGTCGTTAAATCCGGCATCATGGCGCGTCTCGCCGATTCGCTGGAAACGGCTCTGCGACTGGCTGACGGCCTGGCCATCGCAGAACATGCCGATCTGGAAGAAGGCGATACCGAGCCGAAGCGCATCATTTTTTCGGAAAAATTCGCCTGTCCGGTTTCCGGTTTCACCATCACCGAAATTGAACCGCGCCTGTTCTCGTTTAACAACCCCTACGGCGCTTGCCCGACCTGCGATGGCCTCGGCGTCAAGCTGGCCTTCGACAAGGAAATGATCGTCGCTGACCCGAAACTGTCACTGACCGGTGGCGCGATTGCCCCCTGGTCGAAAGGTCCCTCACCGCTCTATGCCCAGACGCTTCAAGCCCTGAGCCTGCATTACGGTTTCAAGATGGATACCCCATGGCAAAAGCTGGATGAAGAGGTCCAGAACGTCATCCTGCACGGCTCCGCCGGCCAGAAGATCAAGTTCACCTACGAAGACGGCAATCGCCGCTACGATGTCACCAAAGTGTTCGAGGGCGTCATCCCCAATATGGATCGCCGCTGGCGCGAAACCGACTCTTCCTGGGTGCGCGAGGATCTGGCCCGCTATCAGTCCGAAACGCCGTGCGAAGCCTGTGGTGGTGCCCGCCTCAAGCCGGAAGCCCTGGCGGTCAAGATCGACGCGAAGAATATCTCCCAGATTTCCGGCTTGTCTATCCGCAAGGCACACGAATGGTTCTCCACCGTCGAGGATAAGCTGACGCCGCAATCGCAGGAGATCGCCCGCCGAATCTTGAAAGAAATCAAGGACAGGCTGCGTTTTCTTAATGATGTCGGTCTGGATTACCTCAACCTGTCGCGTAATTCCGGCACCCTCAGCGGCGGCGAAAGTCAGCGTATCCGTCTGGCCTCGCAGATCGGCTCCGGCCTGACTGGCGTGCTTTATGTGCTCGATGAACCCTCCATCGGCTTGCACCAACGTGATAACGATCGCCTGCTCGTCAGCCTCAAGGGCCTGCGCGATCTCGGCAATTCTGTCCTTGTGGTCGAGCACGACGAGGACGCTATCCTGCAAGCCGACTACGTCATCGACATGGGACCGGCGGCTGGTGTGCATGGCGGCGAGATCATCGCGCAGGGGTTACCCGAAGAGATCAAGGCCAACCCGAAATCCCTGACCGGTCAATACCTGACCGGCAAGAAGGAAATTCCGCTGTTCTATGGCAATGGCCATAATGACCAGCGCCGACCGGTTAACAAGAAAAAGATGCTGAAAGTGATCGGCGCCCGCGGCAACAACCTGAAGAACGTCACTGGCGAAATCCCGGTCGGCGTGATGACCTGCATCACGGGCGTTTCCGGCGGCGGCAAATCAACCTTCACGCTCGAAACACTGTACAAGGCTGCCGCCCGCCGGCTGAACAATGCCTCGGCCCATCCGGCGGCGCACGACAAGATCGAGGGTCTGGAATTTTTCGACAAGATCGTCGAGATCGATCAGTCACCGATCGGTCGCACCCCGCGCTCCAATCCGGCCACCTATACCGGCGCCTTCGGTCCGATCCGCGACTGGTATTGCGGCTTGCCGGAATCGAAGGCGCGCGGCTATGGTCCCGGCCGTTTTTCGTTCAATGTCAAGGGCGGCCGCTGCGAGGCCTGTTCGGGCGATGGCCTGATCAAGATCGAGATGCATTTCCTGCCCGATGTCTACGTCACCTGCGATGTCTGCAAGGGTAAGCGCTATAACCGTGAGACGCTGGATATTTCCTTCAAGGGTCATTCCATTGCCGATGTGCTGGATATGACTGTTGAGGAAGGCGCCGAGGTCTTCAAGGCCGTGCCGACCATCCGCGACAAGTTGGAAACACTGAAACGTGTCGGGCTCGGCTATATCAAGATCGGCCAACAGGCCACCACCCTCTCCGGCGGCGAGGCCCAGCGCGTCAAGCTGTCCAAGGAGCTTTCCAAACGCGCCACCGGCAAGACACTGTATATCCTCGACGAACCGACCACCGGCCTGCATTTCGAGGATACCCGCAAGCTGCTGGAAGTGCTGCACGAGTTGACCGACAGCGGCAATACGGTCGTGGTCATCGAGCACAATCTCGACGTCATCAAAACCGCCGACTGGCTGCTCGATTTCGGTCCGGAAGGCGGCGATGGCGGCGGCGAGATCGTGGCTTATGGCACACCGGAGCAGGTCGCGGCCAATGACAAGAGCTGGACGGGCAAATACCTTAAGGGCATGCTGGCCAAGCACAAAAAGCGCCACCTCGAACTGGCGGAATAGTCGCCTCATAAGGGAAGCGCTTAATCTCCGTTAACCATTTTTAGGCACTGTGCAGGCATGAAAAGCCTGAGTCGCGCCCCCCTCGCCCTTATGGTCAGCCTGCTGGCCCTGTCTCTTGTCGCCTGTTCCGCCAAGAAGGACACTCACGCGCCCGAAAACGAACATGAGGGCGAACATGCGACTGAGGCGCATGGCGGTCCGCCAGTTTCTAAATGGACCTATGACGGCGATACCGGGCCCGAGCACTGGGCACAGCTTGGCGGCGCTTCGGCGATTTGCGGTAATGGCCAGCGGCAATCGCCGGTCGATGTCGTCGGCCAGCCCAAAATGCAGCTTTCGCATATTCTGCTGAACTATAACTCCGTGACCGCCACGATCCAGAACACCGGCAAGACGGTTCGCGTCGTACCGGCAAATGGCGGCGATCTCGAATTGGACGGCACGAAATACGCGCTGAAATCGGTCGAATTCCACAGCCCCAGCGAACACGCGATCAACGGTCACCATTCGACTTTGGAAAGCCAGTTTGTCCATGTCGATGACAAGGGGCATACGGTGATTGTCGCTGTACTCTATGATATCGGTGTGGCTGATCCGATGCTGGGTTCGCTGTGGACCTATCTGCCCTCCGATCCGGGTCAGCCCGTACCTCTGGCCGACCTGCTGATCAACGCGCAGGACCTGATGCCCGGCACCGAGGATTTCTACGTTTATTCCGGTTCGCTGACGACGCCACCATGTACCGAAGAGGTCACCTGGATGGTCTACGCCTCGCCCATGACCATCAGCGCGGAACAGGCCGACGCATTCCAGCGCCTGATCGGCCCGAACGCACGCCCGTTGCAGTCTCGCCACGAACGCGATTTCTTCCGTATGGCCGGGACGAACTAGGGATGTTTTGGCGCGCTTCTGGAAAACGCTTTAGCCCGCCGCCTCTTCCTCGACCTTGCGCGGCTTGACCTTTCCCCGCAAAATCCGATAGGCCGCAACCGGTGCGCCCAGTTGGATCGCCGCCATCAAAGGCGCGATAAAAACGAATGTCAGCACTAGGGCGATCACCGATTCCGGAGTCAGAAAGGTAGAGAGACTGGTCAGGTCCGGCATGATCATATCGCCCGTCACCTTGAGCCCCAGGCTCAGGACCTGTATGGCTTCGATGATCTTGTCGCACAAAAAACGCACCACGACGGCCAAAGCCATGGCTGTGGCATAACCGGTAAAAAGCGACCAGAACCGCTCATTCGTCATGGCGAAACTGCCAAAAATATCTATCCGTCGCGTCTCGAAACTTTGCGGGCCGTTGAGCGAAAGACGCAACCCCAGCCAGATCGCCGCGCCAAGGCCCACGATCCCGCTCAGGGTTTGCATCCCTGTTGCGGCCTGGGGACTGGCACTACTGGCCAGCAAACCGACAAATCCGCCAACAACGCATATACCGCCAAAAAGTCCTATAAGCAGAGCCAGGGTGACGGCGCGCACAACGATCATCCGAAGTTCCTGCCCGCCAAAAGCGAGAAAACCCAGGCGGTCATCGGTTTCTCCCAACGACACCCGGCAGAGAGCGCAAACCAGCACGGAGGTCATAATCAGGTAAACCGGCAGGCAGAAAACGCCGGCAAGCAATATCGGCTGCATCATTTGAGCGACAGAAGCCTGGTCGAACCTCGCCCCCGGCATCGCCGGACTATTGACAAGCATTGTATTGAAGGCGGCCAGTTCCGGCCCGGCCACGTGAACCATGATCAGGCTCATGACGCCATAACCGAACAGCGTGATCACGCCCCAGAAGGCAATCAGTTTCGGCCGTTCGCGGATGATACGGAAGCCCTCGAAGGCAAAATCGAACGTCAGGTTCATGCACTAGTCTCAGCCATCCGCACGTTCGCGGACAGGCTATTTAGACCTGATCGTCATGATCTGCCTATAGGCGGAAGCGAAAAATCCGACAATCAGGGGGAAAAGCCCGAAAATACTCAATGCAAGCAATGTACTGCGGAGCCATATAAAAGTGCTTCCATGCCCCAGATAATGTACGGCCAGCCCACCGATCACAGCAAACGGCAGAACAATTGTTATCAACCCGAGGAATAGCCTGCCGACATTGCCGGTGCTCAATCCCAGGGCATTCAATGTCACCAGTTTATTGCCGCCGATATTGGCGGCGGGCATCAGGGCAAATTTCAACGCCACGAAAAACAGAAACAGAACGGCGGCGATGAGATAAACGATGAAAACATAATCGGCCCCGCTATGACGACGCCACATGGCGCAGACCGCAGCCACGGAATTATCATAGCCCGCCGCCAATCCTGACAAGTTGAGCGCCATGGCGAAGACAAGGAATACAGCCGCCATGATGATCATAATAAACGCAGCGACGACCAGCGTGGCCAGAAGCAGGCGCAATTCGGGACGCGCGATCTGCAAACCGCCAAAACCCAGTCCTTCCGCCTTCGCGCTCTTGCCGAACAGTGCGATACGATAAAGTGCCCCATTTGAAATAAGCTTTAGAAGTAAGAAGGTAAAAATGATGACGACCGGTGCAAACATCAGCGGCAGTTGCTGCCCTGTCATCAACCAGGAACCACCAATCAGAACCGCGAACATCAGGATTAGTGTCAGCCATGCGCCTCCCCACGCTCGCGGCAGGAACGCCACGGCGGCTTTCAGGGCCTGCCTAATTGAAAAAGTCGCACTCATATTACCCCCACCATGGCCCGCACTCATATTTCAGGCCAACGTGATTTAGAAACAAATCCATTCGCTTTAAAAGCTTATTTCGTTAACGCCGCCAGATTTCATATCGACCTTGCTTACGAGACACACTGGACGGCGCAATAAGGCTTTCCACTATGGCGGGGTTATTGTAGAGCCTGCGCATGACAATTTCTCCTTCTCCCGTTCACGTTATTGGCGGCGGCCTCGCCGGCTCAGAAGCCTGCTGGCAACTCATTCAGGCCGGCATTCCGGTCATCCTGCATGAAATGCGTGGCGGCACGCGCGATGGGCAGCCAATCACCACCAATGCCCACCACACCGACGGCCTGGCCGAACTGGTCTGTTCCAACTCATTCCGTTCCGATGACTGGCAGTTCAACGCCGTGGGCCTGTTGCATGAGGAAATGCGCCGCGCCGGTTCGCTGATCCTCGCCAGCGCCGACAAGAATCAGGTGCCGGCCGGCGGAGCGCTGGCCATGGACCGTGATAATTTCAGCGCGGCAGTGACCGAGGCCCTCGTCAGCCATCCGCTCATGACCATCGTTCGTGAGGAAGTTACCACTCTGGCCGACAAGGACTGGGAGAATGTGGTGGTCGCCACTGGCCCCCTGACCTCGGAAGCCCTGTCGCAGTACGTACTCGATGTTTCGGGCGAAGGCCAACTCAGCTTTTTCGACGCCATCGCGCCGATCATCCATTATGATTCTATCGACATGTTGAAAGCGTGGAAACAGTCGCGCTACGACAAGGAAGGCCCCGGCGGCGACGCGGCGGCCTATATCAACTGCCCGATGGACAAAGTGCAGTACGAAGCCTTTATCGACGCCCTGCTCGATGGGCCGAAGGCCGAATTCAAGGACTGGGAACACGTCCCCTATTTCGACGGCTGCCTGCCGATCGAGGTCATGGCCGAACGCGGCCGCGAAACCCTGCGCTACGGCCCCATGAAACCTGTGGGCCTGACCAACCCGCATAACCCGACCGTCAAGGCTCATGCGATTATTCAACTGAGGCAGGATAATGCCTTGGGAACATTGTATAATATGGTTGGCTTTCAGACCAAGCTGAAGCATGGTGCACAAGCCGATGTTTTCCGCATGATCCCCGGCCTGGAAAATGCCCAGTTCGCACGGCTTGGCGGCCTGCACCGCAACACCTTCATCCAGTCACCAAAGATCCTCGATCGCGAATTGCGGCTGAAGGCCATCCTTGAGCCTTCAAGCAGCGAAGCGATAGGGCAAAAAAATGTGCGCTTTGCCGGACAGATCACCGGCGTGGAAGGCTATGTCGAAAGTGCCGCCATCGGTATGCTGGCCGGTCGTTTCGCCGCCGCTCAGGCGCTTGGCCGCACGCTTTCGGCACCGCCGGAAACCACGGCCCTGGGCGCCCTGCTCAACCATATCACCATCGGGCATCTGGAAGGCGGTTCATTCCAGCCGATGAACATCAATTATGGTTTGCTGCCTCAGCTTGAAGCCCCCAAGGTCGATGAAGAGGGCAAGAAAATCCCCCTGAAGGAACGTGGCCGCGCCAAAAAGCGCCTGATGAGCTTGCGCGCCTTGCAGGATTTGCAGGACTGGCTAAATATCGCCTGAATTTCGGATTAGTCAGGTATAGAGGGTAAGGGGATCACGGACAGGCACGGAAGAAGACGGAATGACACGGAATCTCTGTGTTAAATCGTCTCTGGTCGGTGCCGCATCATTTCTGTGTTTTTCCGTCTTCTTCCGTGCCTGTCCGTGATCCTCTTATTACCATCAGGGTATAGCTTTGCGTTCGTTGAAATCCCTCTTTCTGCTTGCCTTGTTCGTCCTCGCCGGTTGCGGCACGACAAAGACGACGGAAACCGTCTATGTGCCGGTGGTGGCGCCGGTCTTCCCCAGTTCGCTGACCCCCCTGCCGATCATGCTGTTCAACCAGACCAAGCAGGGCCGCAAGCTGTTCACTCTGAACGCCGAGTTTCCTTACTGCGATCCCGGCACCGGCATGGTGATCGTGGTGCCCAAATGGTACGTCACTGACTTCGCCTCCGTGCCGTGGTATGGCCAGAGCGTCATTGACCCGCAAGGCCCCACCGCCCGCGCCGCCATCATCCATGACTGGCTCTATACCATCGGTGAACCCGGCAAGCGCGACGTGGCCGACGGTATCTTCTATCGCGCCATGATCAAGTATGGTGTGCCGGAATTCCAGGCACGCATCGCCTATAATGCCGTCCATGTCGGCGGTCAGGGCGGCTATGGACTGGCGACGGACTGGCAGTTTATCGATCCGGCGCATCAGGATGTGAAACAACTGCCGCCCTTCCCCAAGCCACGCACGGGCGCGGTCAGGGTCATGCCGAAATGCCAGGGCTTCAACGAACTGATCCAGTCCGGTTGGCGCGCCTACCCGGAAAAGCCGATCCAGATTGCCGTACCGCCACCCGTCGTGGTGACCGAAAAACCGTTCGACAATCTTAAATTGCCCTCGTGGGGCAAAAAGAAAAAAGACTAGATCCGACCGGTGATATACGACCACAACAGGCGAAAACGCTTGATCAACGGTCCGGGCTTTCCACCCTGCCAGTAAATCGCGGCCAAAGCAGAGGGCAAGGCCAGAGGCATAAGCGCGGTCGGCAGATCCTTCGCCGCTTTTTGCGCTTCGCGTTTCAGGTGCGAGAACTCCATATCGCCGGCATCGCTCAAATCGCGTGACACCTTGATCTGCGTCATGCCGTGAAGCCGCGCGATGTCAGTCAGCGCCGCTTCCTGCTCCAGAACTTTTGCCGCGAATTGAAAGAGATGCCCCTCGCCGCGATCGACCACGCCGAGCGCGTCCTTGATCGTCAGCGATCCCTTGTCGAGCAACGGCATCTGGCCTTCGATCAGGTCGAGAAAATCCTTCGGCGCCAATCCATAGCGTTCAATCATCGCTTTCAGGGCTTCGGTCAGCGGATGATAGCGCACCGGTCTTTCCTGCTCGATTTCCTCGATGGCCTCATACCACCAGCGTAGGCGGATTTCACCCATCAGCGGATCGGTGGTCCGCTCAGGGATATCCCGCAGGGTTTCGAGAAAGGCGAACAAGGCCATGACTTCGGTGCGCTTTTCAACGTCGGGGATGAAGGCGCAGGCCAGACGAACGTCCTCGGACTTCGGCAATAATTCAGAGGACGTCATTTATTTAGCCGAAAATGGTCTGATACATGGCCATGCTCGCCAACATGGGCAGAGACAACAGCGTGTTAATGCGACTGAAGACCATGGCCTTTTTCGCCGCAGCGGCCTTTTGCTCCGGTGTGAAGCCTTCACGGAGCCCCAGGGCGATCTTCTGCGCCGGCCAGATGGCATGCCAGACATTCATGAACATGATCAGGCCCAGCCACATGCCGACACCGATAAAGATGAACTGGGCATTGGCCTTGTCGAAGCCGAACACATAGCCCCCGGCACCCGGACTGGCAAAACCGAAGCTCAGGGCCTGGACGATATAGCCGCGCAGCCACGCCAGCGCCAGGCCGAACACGACGGTGAACAGGGCTGCGTAGCGGAACCAGAACAGGGCCTCAGGCGCGATATATTTGCTCACGGCCGGTTTCAGCTCGGCCGGCACATCCGGCATCACACGTATCTGCACGAAATTGAAATAGTAGAGCAGACCGACCCACAGCACGCCACAGAACACATGCGCCCAGCGCAACATCGCGATCAGAAAAATCGCATCGAAACCGCCCGGCGAATGAATGCCGAATCCGATGATGACCAGGATGGCCAGCAACAGGCTGACGATCATCACATTGCGAAAATTACCCAGGAAACCTGCCATGATACGCCCCTGCTCATGAATGAATGGAGTCGCACCATATGCGAACTTACCCGGCAAAGCAAAACGGCCTCCGCTAAGGAGACCGTTCCGGCGCCATTACGGCATTTGTTTCGGTTTTTTGTTGCCCTTGAGGCCACCCAGATCGATCACCTCGGCGTCCGGATCATTGCGGTTGACGCCCCAGATCAGAATGATCGGCAGGGCGACATAGATCGACGAATAGGTGCCGATCAGGATGCCGAAGACCATGGCGAACACCAGCGGGAACAGGGCCGGACCACCGAGGAACAACATGCCGGCCAGAGCCAGGACGGCGGTCGAACCGGTGATGATGGTCCGCGACAGACGTTCGTTTTCCGAAAGGTTGATGATATCGGCCAGAGGCGTCTTCTTGAACTTGCGCAAGTTTTCGCGCAACCGGTCGAAGGTAATGACCTTTTCATTCATCGAGTAACCGATGACGGTCAGGAGTGCGGCGATCGAGGTCATGGTGAATTCAATGCGCAGGAAAGCCATCATGCCGACCGTCAGCGCCACGTCGTGCAGCACCGCGATAACCGCGCCGGAACCGAATTGCAGGCCCGACGGGAACCGTATCCAGATATAGACCAGCATCAGCAGCAGGGCCGCGCCGAGCGCCAGAAACCCGGAACGCAGCAGTTCGGCCGAGACTTTCGGACCGACGACTTCAGTACGCTTGAATGTAATGCCCGGAACAGCCGCAGCCAGCTTGGTCTTCACCGCCTCGACGCCGTCATTATTCTGTTCTTGCGCATTGAGCTTGAACTTGATGATGACATCACGGGCGCTGCCGAAGGCCTGTACCGAGGCATCCTCTGCACCAAAAGTATTCATTCGTGCGCGCAGGTCGCCCAGATTGGCGGCGGCCGGCGTTTCGACTTCCAGCACGTTACCGCCGGCGAAATCGGTGCCGAGGTTGAGGCCCTGCGTAAACAGCACGGCGATGGTCGCAATAATGGCGAGACCGGAGATGATGGCGGCGATCGGGGCGTACTTCGTGAAGCGGAAGTGGAACTCGGTCGGCAGGTTTTTAATCAGTGGCCAATGCATGGGCTTGGAACCTTAAATCGGAAGTTTTTTGGGCTTGGTG
>FSVH01000078.1_pt1 | contig 14169 bp, 12 predicted proteins | sample 1637631 | NCBI WGS metagenome assembly FSVH01 (sample SAMEA3914814, study PRJEB12502) | metagenome | biome: forest; material: soil | place: USA | collected 2011-09-16 | depth 0.1 m | reverse complement strand
TTCCCTCGTGCGGACAGGTGGCCGAGTGGTTTAAGGCAGCGGTCTTGAAAACCGCCGTAGGTGGAAGCCTACCGTGGGTTCGAATCCCACCTTGTCCGCCAATTTTCTCAATAATTATAGCCACTTATTGAGAGCATCGCCCTTCGGGGCTGAGGCTTATTTTACCGCACTCAAACGTCGCTTCTACCAAATACCTACCAGCCATCTCCGCCTCCTTGCCATTTAGTTGCGATTACGTGATGCTCTCGTCAAAAGCTAGGGGAGGCGGAATGAATTACAGCCCTCATGTTGAACCGGTGCCCGCTCCCCTATGGGGCGTGAACATGCGGTCGTATATGACGAAGTACGAATGGACCAAGTTTCGCAAGGGGATCATTGCTGAGCGTGGTCAGAAATGTGAAACTTGCGGCGTTGAGGTCGAAAGCAGAATACAGGCTCACGAGGATTGGGAGTACGATGTATTAAAGGTGCCAGCCGTTGCACGCCTTAAACGCATAGCTCTAAGTTGTTGGCTTTGCCATATGGTGGAACACTTCGGAGCCTTGAATATGATGGTCAGAAATGGCGAGTTAGGATCAGAGGCAATTGACGACACTATCGCACACTTTTGCCGTCTAAATGGTGTCGATAAAAAGGCCTTCGAGAAGCATCACGACGAGGCATTTGAGGTATGGGAAAAGCAAAACGGTCTAAAGTGGATCGTTGATTGGGGACCATATGCAGACTTCATGCACGGCAGACCGTTGATTAAGGGGTAAAGGCAGTTGGCAGACGATAAAGCTAGCGCCTCTTCGACCGAGCGTATGTCCAAAGCAATTGGCGCGTGGACGTCGGTCCTACAGACGTATCCGGGCTTTAGGGAGTGGAACCGTAAAAAGATAGGTGAAGCACTATGGTTTCAGGAACCGTACTCTGATCCAGAGGAAGAGATTGAACTAGAGTTCAAATTCTCGGATGAAATTGAAAAGCAGCGCGCTCTAGTTTTGCGATATGCGTACCTTCAGCAAACGATTTCTGCCTTCAGAGAATGTGAGTATTATTTCAGACGATACCCCTTTCGTGGACTTCCAGTCTCCAGACATAATCACCTAATAAATGTGTGCGAGATGTACTTTGGCCGATTTTATGAGTTCAGGGAGAGGCTCAAGTATTTCTTTGAGGCAGTTAAGGCCGTCAACCCTGATCACGGTTTAGAGTTGGGAAAATTTATCGATTTATACGATAAGGTATTCAAGCCTGAAATACGGGAGCGCCACAGCGTTCACCATCGAGAGCGATTTGGTGATATAGCTATTGATCGGCTTTTTATGACGGAAATGATGTCTCAGAGTCATGAAGATAAAGGCTGGCGGGAAGAACACGTTCGGGCATATCAAAAGGCAGCTCAGGTGTGGGTAAAACGTGTTCATAGGCGAGCAACTAGACTGGACCAGTTTTTAGAAGCGGCTGCGGACGCCGCGTTAAATGCCTGTCCATTTCTTTTAAAGGCCTTAGCGGCACCGGCAACTATATCGCCAGCGTAGCCGCCCCGCTGGAGCCTATAGGGGTGAAAGCAAAGCACCCTCGCCGGGGGCATGGTTCCCGGCGAGGGCTTATCGCTAAGGCTCGGTCTTAACGGGAAGGAAACCGTCATCCGCGCTGCCGGTGTTATTCTTGACGGGGAACTAACCGGCTATTGCTCGGCCAGCAATTACCCCGCAGCCAGCGCCTCACAAGCCCCCAACCGCCTTGAACGGCCGGCGCATGGACAGTTTCCGCACCGTATGGGTCTTTGAAATCATGACCAGGCTTTCCGTGGTCACGAAGGTCTCGCCGCGCGCGGTTGTTTCCTTTTGCACACCGCGCAGCAAGGCGCCGTGCGTCACGCCGGTGGCGATAAAAACCGCGTCCGAGCTGACGAGATCATTGAGGGTATATTTGCGATCGAAATTTGTCAGGCCAAGACGTGTGGCCCGCAGCTTTTCATCGGCATTGCGGAAAACCAGACGCCCCTGGAACTGACCACCAACGCATTTCAGCGCAGCACAGGCCAGTACGCCTTCGGGGGCGCCGCCCTGCCCCAGATAGATATCGATGCCGGTTTCCGGCTGGGCGGTATGGATGACACCGGCCACGTCACCATCGGTGATGAGATGAACGCGGGCACCGGCCTTGCGCAGCGATGTGATGATGCCATCATGGCGCGGGCGATCGAGCACACAGGCCACAATCTCGGATACATCAACCCCCTTGGCCTTCGCCAGCGAGCGGACGTTCTCTTCCGGCGTCCAGTCGAGATCGACCACGCCTTCGGCATATCCCGGTCCTATGGCCAGTTTGTCCATATAGGTGTCCGGCGCATGCAGCAATCCGCCGCGCGGCGCGAAAGCGATAACGGTCAGCGCGTTCGCCATGGCCTTGGCGGCGAGTGTGGTACCTTCGAGCGGATCAAGCGCGATATCGATTACCGGTCCCTTGCCGGTCCCGACCGTTTCACCGATGTAGAGCATGGGCGCTTCGTCGCGCTCACCTTCGCCGATGACGATGCGGCCATCCATTTCGACGGCGTTAAGCGCGGTCCGCATGGCATCGACGGCGGCCTGATCGGCGGCCTTTTCATCGCCACTGCCAATCTGGGCATAACAGGCGATGGCGGCTTCCTCAGCGACGCGAACGATGTCGAGGCTAAGGTCGAAGTCCGTGGCATCGCGCCGCCTGGCATCTTTTGCAAAATCAGAGGTTTCTGGCATTATTTTATCTTATGACTTTAAATTTTGTAACGGCCTGGCCATGCGCATAAATGTTCCCCGACGCCTATGGTTAGCGTATGGACGTCGCAAGAAGCCGCCCATCGCACGCATTATTTTATAACGGGTGGCGGGGTGGCCCGCTTACGTAGTTCGGCGGCAAGGGCTTCCATTTGCGCCGGCGTGGTCTGGGCATCGATTGGCGCCGTATGTGCCGGGTCTATGCGGTCGCGCGCCGCTGCGAAGTTTTCAGGGACTGTATTGTCCCACACCAGGGCGCGGACCTCGGTTCTCAACTGCCTGCGTTTATCCAGCGCCATGGCGACATCTGCTTTAAACTCCGCGGCCGTCGGCACATCGGTCGGCGGCAGGGGGAATTCCGACCATTTCGGCATGCTGTCGATATTCGCCTGCGGTGCCGGAGCGGCGGTTTGCGCCAGCAGGTGAGTCGGAAGCGTCAGGGCCAGCAAGGCCAACGACACTGGCAAACGATGCGCGATGGTTAGTTTCAAAGGGATGCTCTCCGCTATGGAGCCTGATAACAGCAGATATGTGCAACACAATTTTGGCGTGTCAGAATTCTGGCGTAAAATACGGGCAGGAGCATGACCAAGACAAGAGAAATATAAATTTAGTTGTCTTGACGACAGCCTTGCAGCACGGCCAGTCTATCCGAAGCCACTCTACCCGAAGCCAGTCTATATCCGAATAACAGTTTGGGATGCCGCCCGTGACCAAGACCCCAGTGACCAAGACCCCCAGCAAGACTTCTGCAAGCAAGACTCCTGCGAGCACACCGCGGAAGGCTGCTGCCGCGTCCGCGAAGAAAGCTCCCACCACAAAAAAGGGCGCGGCGCCCAAGGCAAAATCCGATGTCACGCCCAAACCGGCCCCAGTGTCGGCTCCGGTAACGGCAGAACCCACGCCGCAGTCTCGTGGGAAGACGGCTCAATCCTCGTCTTTCGATACCGAGAGCATCCGGAAAATGGAGGAGCTGTCAGTCAATATCGCCAAGGCGGCGATGACGGCCCAGAGCGCCCTGGCGAAGACCGTTTTCGCCCAGCCTGACAATGGCGCTTCACCGGCAGACCCCTTTCAGGTCGGGCCGGCCATGACAGAAATCATGGGCTCCCTCGCCCGCAAGCCGGACAAGCTGGTGGAGGCGCAAAGCGAACTGCTGACCGGTTACATGGCGCTGTGGGGCAAGATGACCCGCCGCACGCTCGGTACCGAACCCGCGCCGGGCGGCAAGCCGGCGGACAAGCGATTCGCCGATCCGCGCTGGCAGGAAAACGTCATATTCGACATGATGAAACAGTCTTATCTGCTGTCCTCGAACTGGATCAACAAGCTGATTTCGAGCGCTGAGGGTGTCGATCCCATGGTCAAGCGCCGCGCCGAATTTTTCACCAAGCTGCTGACTGACGCCATGTCACCGTCAAACTTCCTGATGTCCAACCCGGCCGCCTTGCAGGCATTGCTGGACACCAAGGGCGAAAGCCTGGTCAAGGGCATGGAGCGTTTCGCCGAGGATATGGCGCGCGGCGATGGCAAATTGAAGATCAGCCAGGCGGACACTGACAGCTTTGTCGTCGGGCGCAATGTGGCGACAACACCCGGCAAGGTCGTCTATCGCGGCAAATATTTCGAGCTGCTGCAATATAGCCCGACGACGGAACAGGTGCGCGAAATTCCCCTGCTCATCTTCCCGCCGTGGATCAACAAATTCTATATCCTCGATCTCCAGACCAAGAATTCGCTGATCAAATGGCTGGTCGATCAGGGTTTTTCGGTTTTCCTTGTTGCCTGGGTCAATCCGGACGCCTCGATGAAGGACACGACCTTCGAGGACTATATGTTCGGCGGTATCTACGAGGCCGTGAAGAAGGTTATCGAGCAAACCGGGGCGCCGTCGGTCAATGCGGTCGGCTACTGCATAGGCGGCACTCTGCTCGGCTGCGCCCTGGCGCATATGGCTGCCAAGGGCGACAAGACGATTTCCGCCGCCACTTTCTTTACCGCCCAGCATGATTTTTCCGAAGCGGGCGATCTCTTGCTGTTCACCAGCGAAACCTGGCTGAAGGAACTGGAGCGCCAGATGGATGCAGCCGGCGGCGTGCTGCCGGGTTCGGCCATGGCCGACACTTTCAATTCGCTGCGCGCCAATGACCTGATCTGGTCGTTTTTCGTCAATAACTACCTGTTGGGCAAGGAACTGACGCCGTTCGACCTGCTGTGCTGGAATGCCGACCAGACGCGGATGCCCAAGGCGCTGCACATGTTCTACCTGCGCAAATTCTATGGCGAAAACGCGCTGACCAATCACAAACTGACACTGGCGGGTGTCGATATAGACCTGAAAAAGGTGACCATCCCTATCTATGAACAGGCCGGCCGCGAGGATCATATCGCGCCGCCAGGTTCCGTCTATAAGGGCTCCAAATTGTTCGGCGGTCCGGTGACATTCATGCTGGCTGGCTCGGGCCATATCGCCGGCGTGGTCAATCACCCCGATGCGAAAAAGTATATGCACTGGCTAAATGATGGCCATCCGGAGACACTTGAGGGCTGGATTGACGGTGCCGTGGAACATGCCGGTTCCTGGTGGCCGCACTGGGCCGGCTGGCTGAACGAACGCTCAGGCAAGATGGTGGCGGCGCGCGACCCGATAAAGGGTACACTCAAACCGCTGATGGATGCACCGGGCAGTTATGTCCTGGTCAAGTCGTGATTTTTCGTCTGTGACGCTAAACATCAAGATGTACATCAATCCGGCGAGTTCTGGCTGAATCATGTCCTGATTTATCCACGGAAAATCAATGTTGATTTTTCGTGGATAAATGTAATTTATAAAGCTAATTCAATAGTTAAGTCAGCCGCAATGATTTTTCATCTTGCCGGCCGCAAGAGTCGAAACTTAATAATCAATATTGATTATTGCATACAATCCCAATACAAATTAAAAGCCGCTCACCAGACAGGCGAGCGGCTTGAAATCTTCTTTTAAGCGAATAGCTCAGGTCCGGAGGATGATGGTCTCGACGATCGGACGACGCCCCCAGATGGCCTGAGCCGCCTTCTTCACGATCCGCGCCACCACGATCTCGACACCCTCGTCTTCATCGCGCGCGTCTGTCGGCATGGCTTTGATTGCCTTCTCGACGCTCTGGCAAATCGCTTCCAACTGGTCCGAGATAATATCGTCATCCTCATAGGCAAGGCCAAGCCCTCTCACCTCGACGATCGACGACAGGCGGTTCTTGCTGTCGAGCGCGAAGGCGACGAACATCATGCCATTGTGGGCAGCGTGGCGGCGCTCGCGCAGGGCGTCCGAGGCTTCCGGCACCAGATGCCCACCGTCGACAAACAGACGGCCATTCGGTACTTCGTCGATGATCTCGGCCAGACCAGGCGCCAGCCGCACCATATCGCCATTATGCGGCGTGATTTGCTCGTCGATGCCAGCCTCCGCCGCCAGAGCCGCGTGTTTCAGCAGATGACGACGTTCGCCATGGGTCGGCACTGAAATGCGTGGACGCGCCAGGGCGTACATTTCCTTGAGTTCATCGCGGCAAGGGTGGCCGGAGACGTGGATGCCGGGATGATCGCGCTCGGTATGGATTTCGACACCAAGATCCGACAGGCGATTTTGCAGACTGCGGATCGAAATTTCATTACCGGGAATGACACGCGAGGAGAAGACACAGGCGTCGCCTTCCTTCAGCTTGACCAGCGGATGATTGCCATCGGCGATACGCGAAAGTGCCGCGCGGGGTTCACCTTGCGAACCGGTGCAGAGATAGAGCACCTCATTGGCTTTCAGGTGTTGAGCTTCGCCTTCGCTGACAGGGTCAGGAATACCAGCCAACAGGCCGACATGACGCGCGGCGGCGGTGATACGGTGCATCGAGCGCCCGACCAGACAGACCTTGCGGCCGGCTTCCATGGCGGCGCGCATGACGGAATCGACCCGCGCCACGTTCGAGGCGAAACAGGCGACGGCAACGCGCTTTTTAAGCCCCTTGATAACCTTGGTCAGTTCGATGCGCACATCGTCTTCCGAACCGGCCCGGCCTTCGACGAACACATTGGTCGAATCGCAGACCATGGCCAGCAGGCCTTCGTCGCCCAGCTTGCGAATGGCCGGAATGTCTGTGGCCGCGCCAGTGATCGGCGCCTCGTCGAATTTCCAGTCGCCGGTATGGAAAACCGTGCCCAGTTCAGTGCGGATCGCCAGGCCATTCGGTTCGGCGATAGAGTGAGTAAGTGTAATATAATCAATATCGAACGGACCAAGCTTCACATTGCCGTTGAGCGGCACTTCGGTCATATTACAGTCATCGACCCCAGCCTCACGCAGCTTTTCGCGCACAAGGTAGGCGGTGAATGGAGTCGCAAATACCGGTGCCTTGATCTTATCCCACAGCCAGCCGAGCGCGCCGATATGGTCTTCGTGGGCGTGCGTCAGGACGATACCGAGAATGTTCTCGCCAATCAGGAACTCCGGATCAGGCACGATCACCTCGATACCGGGCGTCGTCAGGTCACCGAAGGTCACCCCGACATCGACAATAATCCACTGACGATTATCGGCCGGACCGAACCCATACAGGTTCAGGTTCATGCCGATTTCGTTCGATCCGCCAAGCGGCAGGAACACCAGTTCGTCTTTATGCTTTTTCATTTTTATTCGTATGCCAATCAGGACGCGGCTGACTGCGCCAGCGTTCGCTTATAGATTTCGAGTAATCCGCGCAGGGTCAGATCATGGTCGAAATGGTCGATGCTGTCTGTAGCACCTTCAAACAGAGAAGCCACCCCACCGGTAGCAATAACCGTCATCTTTTGCCCATATTCGCTTTTAATCGAGGCGATCATGTATTCGATCAACCCGATATAACCCCAGAAGATACCGGACTGCATGGCGCTGACCGTATCCTTGCCGATCTTGCGGGCCGGCTTTTCGATAGCGATGCGCGGCAGCTTGGCGGCGGCCGAGTGCAGAGCTTGCAGCGATAGATTGATGCCCGGCGCGATGGCACCGCCTTCATAGCCGCCGTCTGCCGCAACCACATCGAAGGTTGTCGCCGTGCCGGAATCGATAATGATAAGTGGACCATCATAAGCGATATGGCCACCCACCGCATTGACCAGGCGGTCAGCGCCAGCTTCGCGCGGCTTATCGATGCGGACTTCGATGCCGAGGTGGGTATTTTCACCGATGACATAAGGCTGGCGATCAAAATAACGCTGGGCCAGCTTGCGCAGATTGAACAGCGACTGTGGCACGACCGACGAAATGATGCAGTCGTTTATAGCCTTGAAATTAAGCCCCTGCATCTGCATGAGCTGGTAAAGCCAGGCGGCATATTCGTCCGCCGTGCGGGTGCTTTCGGTGGCCACACGCCATTGCGCGATCCAGCCATTGCCGTCATGAATGGCGAACAGGGTATTGGTATTGCCTTGCTCAATGGCCAGAAGCATCGACTAAGCGCTTTCCAAAAAGTGTCCGCACTTTTTTGGCCAAACAACCAAATGAAAAGCGCGCCCAGAAAAAATGCGTTGAACGATTATCGTTCTATGTCTCCGTAGGTGATATCTCCGCCGGTGACCGTATAGACCTGGCCATCGGTGGCTTCGATCTTCAGGCTGCCAAACTCATCAAGCCCCTGAATGCGACCGGAGAACGACACGGCGTCCTGCGTTACGGTCACGAGACGATCGCGGCCGTAGGCGCGCTTTAACCAGGCCTTGGCGATGTCGGCGAAATCCTTTTCACGCCACAGGTTCAGCACACCGTCGAGATGGCCGTTCAGCTTGTGCAGCAGAATGACCGGATCGAGGTTTTTCGCTTCCGGGCTGATATCGCGCAGGGCGACGGTCAGGTAATTTTCGAGGATCGGTGCGACGCGCATATTGATGCCGATCCCAATGACAATCCCCAGATGACCGGGCTGGTCCGTTGTCTCGGTCTGCACGATGATGCCACAGAGCTTGCGGCCACGATGCAGCACGTCGTTCGGCCACTTGATGCGCATCGCCTGATCCGTATCCGGAACCAGAGGACGCAGCATCTCATAGACAGCCAGGGCGACGACGAAAGACAGTTGCGGCACCTGACGGACATCGATCTCCATGATCTCCCAGCGGGAAGCCATAAAATTGCCCTTGGTGCCGACCCAGCTCTTGCCGTGGCGGCCAATGCCCTTGGTCTGCTCCTTCGCCATGATCCAGCCGGAGCTGGTGCGCCCTGCCCTCACACGCGCCAGCCCCAGATCCTGGGTCGAGGGCAGGCTGTCGAAGATTTCGAATTCCGCGGCCATGCCGGCCTTAGTGTCCGAAGCCTTGCGCCGCCGACTGGGCGAGCGGATAGACATAGATCAGGAAAACAATGACGACCGGAAAGGAGAAGGCCGCCGCTGCATAGGCGATCCAGCGGGTTTCCAGCGGGGGCTTATCCATATCGCCGGCTGGCGCATCGAACCACATCAGCTTGAGGATACGCAGGTAGTAGAAGGCGGCGACAACCGAGGCGACAAGACCGGCGGCGGCGAACCACCACAGATGAGCGGCGATAGCGGCGCCGAACACGAAGTACTTTCCCCAGAACCCGCTGAACGGCGGCATACCCAGAACCGACAGACACAGGATGCTCAGCACAATCGTCATTGGCATATTGGTCTTGGATAGACCCGCCAGGCTGTCGATACGAGTAATCGGTTCGCCCTTGCGGCTGAGAGCCATCTGAACCGTAAACAGGCCCAAGGTATCGACCATATAGAGCACAAAGAACATCAGCAGGGCCGGAATACCGACGGCGCCGGCGGCGATGGCCAGCAGTGCATAGCCCATGTTGGCGATAGACGAATAGGCCAGCAGTCGCTTGATATCCTTCTGCATCAGGCCACCAAGGGCACCGACGACGAAGGACAGGACAGCCAGGACAACGATGACCTGGCGCCATTGATCAATCTGCGCCTCGAAACCGGTTTGCAGGACACGGGCGAACAGCACCATGGCGGCGAACTTCGGTGCGCCGGCGGCAAACGCCACCACAGGTGTCGGGGCGCCTTCGTAAACATCCGGCGTCCACATGTGGAACGGCGCGGCCGAGACCTTGAACGCCAGACCGCAGATCACGAATACCAGACCGAAGATCAGGCCGACATTGAGATTGGTCGTGGCCGACCGGGCGATATCGTGGAAATTCATCGAACCGGCGAAACCATAGACCAGCGAAGCGCCGTAAAGCAGCAGGCCGGAAGACAGTGCACCGAGCACGAAGTATTTGAGACCGGCTTCGGAAGACTTGGCGTCGTCACGGCGGAAGGCTGCCAGCACATAAAGCGCCAGGGATTGCAGTTCGAGACCGACATAAAGCGAAATCAGGTCGCCAGCCGAAACCATCAGGCTCATGCCGAGTGTAGCCAGCACAATCAGGATGGGGAATTCGAAACGGGCCGCGCCGAGACGATCGAAATAGCCCTGCCCCAGCACGATAATGAAGACGGCGGCGATATAGATGGCCACCTTGGCGTACAGAGCAACGCCATCGGCGATGAAAGAGCCGGAGAAAGCCGTGCCCTGATGTCCAAAAGCGGCGGCGAAGGCCGCGGCGATAAGCGCCACGCCGCACAGGGCGCTGACCGAAATCGTCCCCTTGTCACCGCGAAAAGCGCCGAAGACAAGGATCAGCAGGGACGCGATCGCCAGGATCGTTTCCGGCAAAGCCAGGTTAAGAGCGAGATTGAAATCCATAGTGTGTCTCGTCCTTTATCCGCCGATGACCGCCTGATAGGTCGCAACGACCGTATCAATGCTGGCAGTGGTAATGTCAAATACGAAGGCCGGATAGACGCCCAGCGCAATCGTGCCCAGGATCAGGGGTGTGAAGATGATGATTTCACGCACCGACAGGTCCGGGTATTTCTTGAGGTCTTCATTGTGTACTTCCCCGAACATCACGCGCTTATAAAGCGTCAGCGCATAGACGGCCGAAAAGATAACGCCTGACGTGGCGACAAAAGCCACCCAGGTGCCCCACTTATAGGCGCCGGTCATGGTGGTAATTTCACCGATGAAGCCGGAGGTGCCCGGCAGGCCGACGTTCGCCATGGTGAACAGCAGGAAGACGAAGGCGTAGTGCGGCATCAGCTTGGTCAGGCCGCCGTAGAAGGCGATCTCACGCGTATGCCAGCGATCATAAACGACGCCGACGCAGAGGAAGAGCGCACCGGAGATAATGCCGTGGCTGATCATCTGGTAGACGGCGCCCTGCACGCCCAGGGCGTTACCGGCGAAGATACCCATGGTCACGAAGCCCATGTGGGCGACCGACGAATAGGCAATCAGCTTCTTGATGTCGGTCTGGCGGAAGGCGATCAGCGAGGTCACGACGATGGCGATGACCGATAGCACCATGACCAGTGGTGCAAACATTTCGGAGGCATAGGGGAACATCGGCAGGTTGAAGCGGATGAAACCGTAGCCGCCGAGCTTCAGCAGGATACCGGCCAGCATGACCGAACCGGCCGTCGGCGCCTGAACGTGGGCATCGGGCAACCAGGTGTGGACCGGCCACATCGGCATCTTGACGGCGAACGACGCGAAGAAGGCGAACCACAGGAAGGGCTGAACCTCACGGGCGAAGGCGAAGTGCGACAGGGCCGGAATATCGGCCGTACCGGCGACGCCCACCATGTACAGCATGGCGGCCAGCATCAGGACCGAACCCAGAAGGGTGTAGAGGAAGAACTTGTAGGAGGCGTATATCCGGTCCTTGCCGCCCCAGATACCGATGATCAGGAACATCGGCACCAGGCCGCCTTCGAAGAAGATGTAGAACAGGAACAGGTCAAGCGAGGTGAAGACGCCGATGACCAGAGTTTCCAGAAGCAGGAAGGCGATCATGTATTCGGTGATGCGCTCCTTGATCGAGTCCCACGACGCCAGGATACAGAGCGGCATCAGGAAGGCGGTCAGCAGCACGAACAGGATCGAAATCCCGTCAACACCCATATGGTAGGAGATCGGTCCAAACCACTGATAATGTTCTTCAAACTGGTAACCGGGATTACTGCGATTGAAGCCGGCGATCAATACGACCGACAGGGCCAGCGTAATGAGCGTGGTCCACAGGCTGATCCATTTGGCGTTCCTGGCGATGACGGCCTCGTCATCCTTGCGCGCCATGGCACGCAGAACGAGGATCACCACGGCCCCGAACAGGGGGGCAAAAGTGATGAGGCTCAACAGATTGGGGATAGCGGGTATCATTTTAAAATCCATCTCCCCTTAGTGGACCAGCCAGAAGACATAGGTCAGCAGACCCACGACGCCGAGGAACATAGCGAACGCATAGTGATAAACATAACCGGTCTGGGTCTTGACCAGATTCTTCGCCGACTTCAATGCCGACCAGGCGGCACCGTTCGGCCCCAGATTGTCGATGATCTTGATATCGAGCACCTTCCAGAAGACATCCCCAAGGACCTTGGTCAGCTTAACGAAGGTGACCTGATATATCTCGTCGAAATACCATTTGTGATACAGGAAGTTGTAGATCGGGCCATCATTGGCGGCGAGTTTCTTCGGCAGGTTGGGCTTGGCGATATAGTAGTACCAGGCCATCAGCATACCGATCAGAGTCACGGCCAGAGGGGCGAGCTTGACCCACATATTTTCGATCTCGTGGGCTTCGTGCATGACGTGGTTGGTCGGCGCCGTGAAGATGGCATGACCCCAGAATTCATGTGCATGCTCACCGATGAAGTAAGGCGCGAAGGCGACACCGGCGAAGATGGCGCCAAAGGCCAGCATGCAGATCGGCACCAGCATGACCCACGGGCTTTCGTGCGGCTTGTGGTCATGTCCATGACCATGATCATCGTGCGCGTGCCCATGGTCGGAATCGTCATGTGCATGTGCATCGGCGGGTTCGGCGGCGTCGTGGCCATCGATCACTTCATGATGATGATCAGCAGCATGTTCCCAGTGCTTCTTGCCGTGGAAGGTCATGGCGATCAGGCGCCACGAATAGAAGGAGGTCAGCAGGGCGGCGGCGATACCCATGCAGAAGGCGAACATGCCTTGCGGGGTGTTGTGCGCGGCCCAGGCGGATTCGATGATGGCGTCTTTCGAGAAGAAGCCGGCGAAACCGAATTGCGTTTCCGGAATGCCAAGGCCGGTGATGGCGATGGTGCCGATAGTCATGACGCCATAGGTGATCGGCAGGAATTTCCACAGGCCGCCCATCTTGCGCATGTCCTGCTCGTGATGCATCCCGTGGATCACCGAACCGGCGCCGAGGAACAGCAGCGCCTTGAAGAAGGCGTGGGTGAACAGGTGGAACATGGCGGCCTGATAGGCCCCAACGCCGGCGGCAAAGAACATATAGCCCAACTGCGAACAGGTCGAATAGGCGATGACGCGCTTGATATCATTCTGCGTGAAGCCGATCGAAGCGGCGAAGATGGCCGTGATGGCGCCGATATAGGCGACAATCATCTTGGCGACCGGCGCATATTCGAACAGGGGCGACAGCAGACACACCATATAGACACCAGCGGTGACCATGGTGGCGGCGTGGATTAGAGCCGAAACTGGTGTCGGGCCTTCCATGGCGTCCGGCAGCCAGGTGTGCAGGAAGAATTGCGCCGACTTGCCCATGGCGCCGATGAACAGCAGGAAGGCAGCAAGATCGAGTGCGGAGAACGACTGGCCGAGGAATTCCCAGGTCTGGCCCTGATGCGAGGCGATCATCGGGAAGAACTCATGGAAGTTGATCGTGCCGAACTGCCAGTAGATCGTCATGATGCCGAGGGCGAAGCCGAAGTCACCAACGCGGTTGACGACAAAGGCCTTGATGGCGGCGCTCGATGCACTGTCCTTCTGAAACCAGAAGCCGATCAAAAGATAAGAGGCAAGCCCCACCCCTTCCCAGCCGAAGAACAGCTGCATGAAATCGGCGGCGGTCACCAGCATCAGCATGGCGAAGGTAAACAGCGACAGATAGGCGAAGAAGCGTGGGCGCGACGGATCTTCCGCCATGTAGCCCCAGCTATAGAGGTGGACCAGCGACGACACCGAGGTCACCACGATCAGCATGGTCGACGACAGAGCGTCGATACGGATCGACCATGCCGAGTGGAAGGTGCCGATATTGATGAACGGCAATACGGTGACGGTGAAGTCCTCCATGCCGCCCCAGGTGTGCTGGATGAAGGTGAACCAGCTCAGGGCACAGGCCAGGAAGAGCAAACCGGTCGTGATCGCCTGCGACGGAATATTGCCAAGCCAGCGGCCGAAGCCGCCGACAATCAGCGCGCCGACGATGGGCGCGAATACCGCGAGTGTCACCACTGTGGACATATCAGAAAGCACGATGCTTATCCTTTCATCATGCTGGCGTCATCGACGGCGATATCGCCGCGATTACGGAAGA
>FSVH01000141.1_pt1 | contig 14319 bp, 17 predicted proteins | sample 1637631 | NCBI WGS metagenome assembly FSVH01 (sample SAMEA3914814, study PRJEB12502) | metagenome | biome: forest; material: soil | place: USA | collected 2011-09-16 | depth 0.1 m | reverse complement strand
TCACCAGCAGCACGGTCGGGAACGAGCTGAATTCCAGCGGCTTCTTGATGAAGAGGCCGGTCATCAGGATCAGGATGGCCGAGGTGATGGAAAGCGACAACAGGACATCGAGCACCCAGCTCGGCATGGGCACGATCAGGATCACGATGATCGAGATCACGCCGACGGCCATGATGACCTCGCCGCGCTTCAGCCAGCCGCCGATTTCACCGAATTTGAACGGAACAGGGACAGTAGACGCGACAGCCACGCGGTTCTCCGGGGTACAATAGGCCCGGTATCCGGACTAGGCAAAAATTACCCGATCCGTGGTGAACAAGTGGTTAATTTGTATTAAAAGAGTTCGGCCTGGCGGCTATCCCCATGCCCTTCCAGAGCGAGTAGATGCGCCTTGGTTTCGAGCCCACCGGCGAAGCCGGTCAGCTTGCCGTTGGTGCCGATAACACGATGGCAAGGCGCGATAATCGAGATCGGGTTCTTGCCATTGGCCGCCCCGACCGCGCGGCTGGCGGTGGGCTTGCCAAGCTGCGTGGCGATCTGGCCGTAGCTGCGCGTTTCGCCAAACGGAATGGTCAGAAGCGCCTGCCAGACGGATTGCTGGAAATCGGTGCCGTTGAAATCGAGCGGTACGGTAAAGACGCTGCGTTTGCCGGCGAAATATTCCGCCAGCTCCTGCTCGGCCTGAATGAGATACGGATGGTCAGCGTCCTCGATCTGGTCGCCCAGCGGGACGCGCTTTGGATTGTCATTTGGCCACAGAATCGCGGCGAGGCCCTTTTCGCTGGCCACCAGCTTGAGCCGCCCGACCGGCGTATCCATCCATTTGAAAACGTAGACCATGCGCAGTGCTCCTGATGATGTATTTAGTATTGGATCAGGAACGCCGCAACTATCTTGAAACTGTATAGGATTTCAGCCTACCATAGGCTGTGATCCTAGGGGGAAATATCATGTCCGGACTTTTATTTGCATTCGCCGTCTTGTCGAGCCTGGGGCCACGTCCGGCAAGTCTGACCGGCCCACAGGGTCAGACCGCTTATGCAGCACGGATCAATGAGGAATTGGCGATCGATGGCGTTGATGTGCGCCTGAAGCGATATTTCGGAGCCTGCGCGAACGTAACCCTGACAGATGATGGTTATGACCTGCTGCCTGCCGATATGAAAGACTATGTCATACCTTCGGACATGAAGATTAAGCCGACAGAATTTCCTGAGACCCTACCTTTGACACCGGTTATGCAGAATGGGGTCTTCGCGATCGAACACATCGGCGCCATCGGCTGCGGCAAGAACTATCGGCTGAACTTCGCTGTCCTGCAAGACACGAAAACCTATGTTAGTATGCTTGCATTCGGTCATTCGCTGGCTACACCGCGTGTACAAAGGCACGTGGAGGCCGCTGTCTTCAATCTGGTGCAGGACTATCGGCGCAGCCGTCCGGATAACAAATGCGATATGGCCCCTCTCGTTTATGACACCCGCGTGATATCTCCGCCGGATTCCGGCGGTCAATGGCGCGAGCAATGGGACGCCTATTACTGCGAAGCCAGCCAGACGACCGAGGTTACGTTCATCCCGTCAACGGATGGCACGGCAATAGCTATTGATGGCAAGCTGATCTCTTCAAAATGACATTCCGCCTGCCTTATGCCATCGCGGCGGTGACGGTCTTTGTTATCGAAATCGGGATCGCACTGTTCGTTCATGACGCCTTGATTCGCCCCTATATCGGCGATAGCCTAGCGGTCATTCTGCTTTATCTCTGCTTGCGGGCGATCACGCCCTTGCAGGTCGTTCCGGCAGTGTTGATGGCTCTGGTCATCGCCTTTATCATCGAGTTTGGTCAGATGTTCCACCTGATCGATATTCTGGGCTTGAGCGGCAATCGCATCGCCGGTTTTATCCTCGGCGGCTATTTTGATATTAAAGACCTGGCCGCTTATGTCGCAGGAGCGGTAGTGGCTTTGATTGTCGAAGCTTTGCGTAAGGAACGCGTGGGTAATATTTCTCCTCCCCTGTAGCGCAGCGTACGGGGGAGGTGGCGAGCAAGCGCAGCCGTCAGGCGAAGCGCGTCGAGACGGAGGGGGCATTCCACTACCGACAAAGAGGCCGCATCCGGCGGGACTGCGCCCGCCACCTCCCCTGCTGTGCAGGGGAGGAGAAGTGTTTATGCCGCGCTGGCGCCCGATTGCGGGGCCGGGACGCTGAGGCCAGCCGCCGTATATTCGTTCAGCTTGTTGCGCAGGGTGCGGATCGAAATACCGAGAATATTGGCGGCGTGCGTCCGGTTGCCCAGGCAATGCGACAGGGTATCCAAAATCAACGTCTGTTCAACCTGAGCGACCGTCGAGCCGACAAAGGTGCGGGCAGCGCTTTGGGCGGCCTCAGCGGCGCGGTTGACATAGTCCATACCGATCGGCGCCACCGGATTGAGCGGCTGACCGTCCGGCAGGCGGATCGCTTCGGCGTCGATTTCCGCACCCGAGGAAAGCAGCACGGCGCGGTGCATGGCGTTTTCCAGTTCACGCACATTGCCCGGCCACGGATGCGCCTGCAAACGGCGCTTGGCCTCCAGCGAGATCGGCTTCAGCGCGATGGCGTTGGCCTCGGCATACTTCTTGGCGAAGTGCTCCGAAAGCGCCAGGATATCGGCCGGACGGTCACGCAAGGGTGGCAGGGCCAGGTTGATAACGTTCAGGCGGTAAAGCAGGTCTTCGCGGAAAGTACCGTCCTTGACGGCCTGTGTCAGGTTGCGATTGGAGGTCGCCAGCACACGGATATTGACCGGGACCGGCTTGGCGCCGCCGACGCGATCGATGACACGCTCCTGCAAGGCGCGCAGCAGCTTGGCCTGCAAGCGCGTGTCCATTTCCGAGATTTCGTCAAGCAGAAGTGTTCCGCCATCGGCCTCTTCGAACTTGCCGATACGGCGGGCCATGGCGCCGGTGAAAGCGCCCTTCTCGTGGCCGAACAGTTCGGATTCGAGCAGGTTATCCGGAATGGCGGCGCAGTTGACCGAGATAAACGGCCGTTGGGCCCGCTTGCTCTTTTCGTGCAGGTAGCGGGCCATCACTTCCTTACCGACGCCGCTTTCGCCGGTGATCAGGATCGAGGCGTCCGACGCCGCCACCTGGTCGGCCAGTTTCAGCACGGCTTGCATCGAAGGATCGACCGTCACCAGCGGGCGCGAGTCATCCGAAACCGCGGCCAGCACCGCCGCAATCAGTTCGGCATCGGGCGGCAGGGGGATGAACTCTTTCGCGCCTTGTGAAATGGCGAAAGCGGCCTTGCGCGGGTCCGGATTGACCCCGCAGGCGACGACCGTGACGAAGATATGCTCGCGCTCGTTGGCTTCGATCAGCGACTTGATATCGAGTTCGTAATCGACCATCAAAAGGTCCGCGCCCTGGCCTTTCAGCAAGGCGGCGGTGGCTTGCGTCGGCGTTTCGACGTGCGCCACCTTAGCGCCGGTTTCCATGGCCATCTTGACCGCGACCGAGAGCTGGCCGCTCAATTTGCCTACGACTAACAGTCTCATTGGCTCGAATCCTCACTCTTGATGATTTCCGTCATGGTCACACCCAGACGATCATCGACCACCACCACTTCGCCACGTGCGACAAGGCGGTTATTCACATAAATATCAATAGCTTCCCCAACCTTTCGGTCGAGTTCCAGCACACTGCCCTGCCCCAGTTTCAATAACTGCGACACCGACATGTAGCTCTTGCCCAGCACCGCCGAAATATTGACCGGCACATCGAAAACCGGCGCCAGATCGGCAGCAGACTTGTCGCCTTCGTCTTCCGGACCGACGCCCGGCATGCCGGCGTCTTCAAAATCTTCCAGACCCAGATCGGCCATGACTTACTCCTTACTCATGGGTACGGGATTGATGATATGCTTCTGCTTCCAGAGCTTCATTCAGGGCGTGTTCGAGCACCTCGAACACCTGTTGCGGATTGTATTCCGCGCGACCGTCGCTCCACACCACCTCGAAACCGCCCTTCGGCAGGTTCGGGTTGTCGCGGAACTGCACCGTGCCCGTATAGCCAGCCATCATGGCGGCTTCCTCGGCGGCGGCTTTCAACTCGTCGGAAGGATTGCTGGCGAAAAGCACCAGGCGCGTCGCCGGTTCGATCTCCTGACCGAGCGCATCAAGCGCGGCGGTCAGGGGGGCTTCGGGGAAACGCTCCAGCGCCTCGGCGGCGATCTTCTGTGCGCAGACCAGCGCCAGCCGGACAGCGGCTTCCTTGTGGGCGTGAATGGCTTCGGTCAGGCCGCCAAGCCCCTGCTGCGCCGCATCGGCCAGGCTCTGCAAGGCCGCGGCCTGCGCCATCTGGGCACGGGCGAGCGCCGAGTTCTCACCGGCAGTCTGAGCGGTCTTGCGGATCTCCTCAACCTCTTCGGGGGTGTAGAATTTCTTCGGTGCCGGCGCGGGTTTAGAAACCACATTGCCGCCGGCGCCAAAGACGGTGCCGAACTCGAAGCGTTTATGAACCGTCTGGGTCATTGCACCGGCACCTTCATTTTAGTTGCGCTACCGCTTCGCTGCTTGAGCGCAGTGCCGAACTCGAAGCGCTTATGAACGGTCTGGGTCATATTAAACGCAAGCTCCTCTTAACAGGGCGCGACTGCGCCCCGGCGACGTTTCGCCGCCCTCGCGGAGCGTTGAGCGAAGCGAATACAGCGTGAGCGCTTTTAATAAATAAGCTCATCATCGCCTCCCTGACCGGCCAGCATGATTTCGCCCTTGGCGGCGAGATCCTTGGCGACCTGCACCATCGCCATCTGCGCGGCATCGACATCCTTGAGACGCACCGGCCCCATCGATTCCATATCGTCGCGCATGATCTTGGCGGCGCGTTCCGACATGTTGGACATGAACATATCACGCAAGCTGTCCGACGAGCCTTTGAGCGCCAGGGCCAGTTGGTCCTTCTCAACCGCGCGCAGCAGGGTCTGCACCCCGCCCGGATCGAGCTTGGACAGATCCTCGAAGACGAACATCAGGGCCCGAATACGTTCGGCGGATTCGCGGTTGCGCTCTTCCAGCGCAGCCACGAAGCGGCTCTCGGTCTGGCGGTCGAAATTGTTGAAGATTTCAGCCATCAGTTCGTGACTGTCGCGCTTGCTCGTGCGCGCCAGGTTCGACATGAATTCGATGCGCAGGGTCTGCTCGATCTTGTCGAGGATTTCGCGCTGCACCGGCTCCATGCGCAGCATCCGCTGCACGCATTCGAGCGCGAAATCTTCCGGCAAAGACGACAGTACGCGCGCGGCGTGATCGGCCTTGATCTTGGAGAGGACGACGGCGACGGTCTGCGGATATTCGTTCTTCAGGTAGTTGGCCAGCACCGCTTCGTTGACGTTGCCGAGCTTGTCCCACATGGTCCGACCGGCCGGACCGCGGATTTCTTCCATCAGCGCCTCGACCTTGTCGGGCGGCAGGAAGTTATTCAGCAGGCGCTGGGTCTGCTCAAAGGAGCCCATGATCGTGCCGGAGGACGACATGCCGGAGACAAACTCGACCAGCAGATCCTCGACCACGTTCGAGGTCACCGTGCCGAGCGACGACATGGCCTGCGAGATTTCCTTGATCTCTTCCTCATCGAGCGACTGCCACAAGGAAACGTGCTCTTCGCCCAGCGCCAGCAGCACCACAGCGGCCTTTTCCACGCCGCTCAGTTTCTTGGGATCATCGATGATGTTTTTGCGTACCGCACCGGCCATGGCTTAACTCTCGTGCAGCCAGGAACGCAGGATCGACACGGATTCTTCCGGATGGCGATCTACGAATTCCGACACTTTCTTGACCGACGAAGCCTTCACCTGGCCTTCGATGCGGGCGATATCGATCCCCGATGTATCCGTGACCGAGGGCACCAGCCCGCCGCCGCCGATCTGCGGGAAACCGCTGTCCGCCGGGCCGCTGAGACTGCCGCCGCCGGCCAGGGCCATGCCGTCGGGGCCGGCCAGCGCGCCGCCATTACCGGTGACCAGATAGTTGGTCGGCGACGAGGTAATGTATTTGAGCAGAGGGCGCGCCACCAGGAACAGGGTCAGCAGGGCGACAACGAACAGGACGGCCACTTCCAGAGCCCGCATGATGTCGTTCTTGTCGAAATCGAACATCGAGGCCTTGCCGCCCGTGCCGCCGGCCGTATCGATATCGCCATGACTGAAGCGGATATTGGCCACCTGAACCTGATCACCGCGCGGCTGGTCGTAACCGATCGCCGCCTTCACCAGGGTGTCGATCTTCTGCATGTCCTCGGCCGAACGCGGCGCATAGGTTGGCGGCGTCTTGCCGTCCTTGGAAGGTGTCAGAATGCCATCGACCACGACCGCCACAGCCAGTTTCTTGATGTCACCGGGCGCGGTAACCGAGGTGGTCTTGGTGGTCGAGATTTCGTAATTGGTGGTTTCCGTTGTGCTGCCGCTTTGCTGGGTAGCCGTGGAGGTACCAGGCTGTTGCGCACCGCCGGGAATATTGGCCGAGGCCGTCACCGCGCCATTGCTGTTGGGATCGGCAGTCTTGTCATTGCTTTCCGTCGTTGCGGTCGAACGCACGACCTGACCATCGGGATTGTAATCGACCCTTTCCTGCGTGGTCGAGGTCTGGTCGAGGTCGGCGGTGACCGTCACACGCGCTGCACCGGGGCCAACCACGCCTTCGACGATATCGGTGATGCGCTTGCGCAGGGTGTCCTCGACCTCGTCACGATGCGCCGCCCCCAGGCCATTGGCCGAATCATCACCGCCCGCCGCCAGCAGGTGATTGCGGTCATCGACAATGGTGACGTCCGACGGTTTCAGATTGGGCACGGCCGAGGCCACCAGGTTGCGAATGGCGCCGACCTGCTCGGCATTGGGGTTACCGCTGGAGAGACCGAGTACGACCGTCGCCTTGGCCTGTTCCTGCGAGTCACTGAACAGTTCGCGCTTGGGCATCACCAGATGAACGCGCGTCGAGGAAACGCCTTTCAGCGTATTGATGGTGCGAGACAGTTCGCCTTCGAGGGCGCGCTGGTTGTCGAGATTCTGCACGAATTCGGTCTGGCCGAGGGTGGGCGCGTTATCGAAGATTTCATAACCGACCGAGGCTGCGGTGGGCAGGCCCTTGCCGGCCAGCATCATGCGGGCCGTGGCCACCTTGTCGCGGTCGACCATGATGGCCGAGCCGTCACCCTTGGCGGTATATTTGATACCCGCCTGATCAAGGTTCTGCGTGATTTCGCCGGCTTCCTTGAGATCAAGGTTCGAATAGAGCAGGGCCTGCGGCTGGGCGCTGACATGCAGGACGATCGCCGCCAGCACCGCGGCAATACCCGCCGCCGCGCCCAGAATGGCCGTCAGCCGGCCGATACCGAACTTCTGTAAACCTGCGAAAAAGGATTCCACGCGTCTGACGCCCCATCACCAACAGGCGGACAGACGCGTTCCCGACGCGCTGACCACCGAACTAGGCAGTAATTTCCCAGTGGTGGGTTAATTTGCTGTTAATGAGTGGCGTCGATTTTATGAATTTAATCAGCCGGCTGCGCGAAATCGCTTATTCAGCAAGGCAATCCGGGAATTAACTTTTTAACACGAACGCAGGCCAGAGGCGAGTGCCGATTATTCAATTTCCCGTCATAGGGGAAGCGGTCTTACCGCACCACATGCCTGACGGGCGAAACCGTCCACGAAACCGTCGCCTGATCAATCAGATCGTGCACCGGCGAGTCGGCCAATTCCGTCATGATCCCGCTGGCGGCGGCTTCGCCATCGGCCACTGATGCCCAGATCAGCATGTCTATGATGACGCCGTCAGCGCGCTCACAAATGCGCCGCGAGTGAAAGCCTGGCTGCCGCACCAGCCAGACGTCGATATCGGCATTGGCGGCGATGAATTCGGCACAGGTGCCCCTGACCAGTCGGAAGCTGGTGATTTCGACGGCTTCGCTCATCCTACAGACTCCAGATTATCGGACAGGCCGCAGAAAGCCAGTGCATCGCGGATAAATCCCGACGAGACATCCCGCACCGGTGTATCAAGCATCAGGATGGCGCCATCGAAGCGCAACATACCGATACAGCCCTTTATATCCGCCTCTGGCATGGTGCAGATGATCAGGTCAAACGCCCCTTCCAGTGCACGATGGGTAACCGGATCAGTGGTGGCAAAATAGTGGTCCGCATCCATCCACAGCCGGTCGGTGGCTGATACCACCGGTGCCAGTACGCTGACCTCGGCACCAGTGGCGCGGGCAATACGGATCGCCATATGCGCCAGCCCGTCCGTGCCATGGATGGCGACGCATCTGCCGGCCCCGGCATTCCGGTGACGCAAGAAGGAACGGCCAGAAATGTCGCGACGGCGAGGCGCCTCGCCATAGAGCGTTATGGAAGCCATGTTATATTCCGGATGTATGTTGATAAGCCCAACATGCACCGGAAATCGCCAGAGGTGGTATAGCGATCCTGCAAGCCTTATGCACGATCCTGCAAAAGTGGCTGCGAGACCATTCCTTAAGCGCCGCGCTCTGCTATGGTCAATTTCCACACAACTAACGGTTTCCGCATGAGCCTGCCCTTTACGCCTTATCGTGAGCTTGCCGCCCTGATTGCCCGTTTCGCCACGGCGGACGGCGACATCATGACTCCGGTCGATGGCCTTTTCATCGGCCGCCGCTCCGCGCCCACCGAGCCCTTCCACAAGGGTCAGCACGCCTGTTTTGCCCTGGTGGCGCAGGGCGCCAAGAGCGTGACGGTCGGGCCGGAAACGCATCATTACGGCGTCGGCACCTGCATGGTGGTGTCGCTCGACCTGCCGGTGATCTCATGCGTCACCGAGGCCACACCCGAAGTGCCGCAGCTCGGCATGGGCATGTTGATCAATGCCGATCGCCTGCGCGAGGTCATCGCCCGCCTGCCCCTCTCATATAATGGCGCGCCGCATCCTGCCCTGACTACAGCGCCCGTGCGGGGAGTCGGCGTCAATCAGGCCGCGCCGGAGCTGCTCGATGCCGTGATCCGGCTGCTGCGCCTCCTCGATACGCCGTCCGATATCCCAGCAATGGCGCCACTGATCGAGCAGGAAATCCTCTATCGCCTGCTGACAGGCCCCGATGGCCCGCGCCTGCTTGGCATCGCCCGCGCCGATACGCCCGGCAATCGGGTGGCCCGCGCGGTTTCCTGGCTGCGCGAACACTATGCCCGCCCCCTGCGTATTGAGGAACTGGCAGGCGACTGCGGCATGAGCGTTTCCTCGCTGCATCACCATTTCAAGGCGGTGACGGCCCTGACGCCGGTGCAATATCAGAAGCAACTGCGCCTGCATGAAGCACGACGGCTGATGCTGATGGAAAAATGCGACGCCGGCACGGCGGGCCATCGCGTCGGTTATCTCAGCCCGTCGCAATTCAGCCGCGAATACAGCCGCCTCTATGGCCGCCCGCCGGCGCGCGACATGGAAACCCTGCGCGTGCAGGCCTAGACCGCCACAGTCGATTGCCGGATGACCAGCCGCGGGCGGGTCATTTCATAAGGCCGATTCACCCCCTTGATGGCGTCGGCCAGGATATCGACGGCGCGTGCCGCCATAGCGTCTATGCCCTGCGACATGGTCGTCAGCGGCGGCGACAGGAGCTGGGCAAAAGGTGCATCATCAAAAGCCGCGATGGACAGGTCGGCGGGCAGGTTCAAACCTTGCTCATGCGCCGCGTGGATGGCGCCGGCGGCAGATTCGTCATTGGCACAGATCAGGGCAGTGGGGTAGAAACCGCTTTCGTGGACTTGCCGGAAGGCCGCGTAGCCGCCGTCGAAATTCAGCGCCCCCTGCACCTCGACCAGGCTATCGGAACCAAGCCCGTTTTCCACCAGCGCGCGCCGCGCACCGGTGAAACGTTCCTGCGCGGACAGATGATCCGGCAGCCCCAGCGAGAAACCGAAGCGGCGATGACCGAGTTTCAGAAGATATGTCGCCATTTCATAGCCGGCCCGTTCATCGTCCATGCCGATGCCCGGCGCCAGATGACGCGTGGCCGCACCAGACGCCACCTGCGCCACCGGCATCTGCCGCGCCTGAATGGCCGCAATCAGTTTGAGATCATCGGAAAAAGGCGCCGCCAGAATGACACCCACACAGTCACCGGCCAGAATAGGCTTCAGCACCCTGGCCTCGCGCGTCGCCGAATCCGGGAAAACAAAATGGCTCTGGAGGTGAAAGCCATGGCGACTGCATCCGCGTAAGATCCCGGCCTCCAGCAGATGGAAATACCAGGTCAGCGGCGAATCGACCATCGGATGTACCAGCATGATCGTGTTCGAGCGCCCGCCGGCCAGCAGACGCGCCTGCGGGTTCGGTCGGAAACGCAGGGCCTTCGCAGCGGCCAACACGCGTTCGTGCTTGGCGGCGGAGACACCGGCGCTGTTATTCAGCACCCGCGACACGGTGGCCTCGCTGACCCCGGCCATGCGGGCGACATCCTGAATGGTCTTTCGTTCCGACATGACCGCAACAAAGCTCATAATGGTTGAGCGTGCAATCTCCGTGATGAATTTATCACAGACACACACCTAAAAAATCATACAACCATATGATTTTAAAGATATTTAAATAATTCACCGCGGCGCATATTTCTGAAAGCGCTTTCAAAAATCGGCATTAAAATTGACAGCAGGCGGCGCGATCCCGATCATCATCGCAAACGCCGGAATGGCGACCATAAGACAGTGAGGACAGATGACCACCGCCACCACGCCCGACACCACCGTCACCGGTAAAGCGCACTACGAGGTGCTCGATGGCCTGCGCGGCAGCGCCGCCGTCATGGTTGTCCTGTTTCATATCATGGGCATGGCCATCAACTGGGCCGATGGTGGGCAGTTGCTCCATCATGCGCCGCTGGCGGTTGATTTCTTCTTCGGCCTGTCGGGCTTCGTCATCGCCTATGCCTATGACGACCGCTGGAAAACCATGTCCACCGGTCAGTTTATCCGCACGCGTCTGGTCCGCCTGCATCCGTTGGTTATCCTGGGCGCAATTCTCGGCCTGCTGAGCTTCCTTTTCGATCCGTTTGCCGATAACCAGAAAGTCATTCCGCTCGCCACCGTTCTGATGAATTTCGCGCTGGCCTGCCTGCTACTGCCTTATCCCGCTCTGCCGAACCGCTGGTCGGATACCCACAGCCTGAACAGCCCCGCCTGGTCGTTGTTGCAGGAATATATCGGCAATCTGGCCTACGCGATTATCCTGCGCCGGCTGGCGACCTGGGGCCTATTCCTCGTGGTTCTTGTCGCCGGCGCCCTTCTGGTCTGGATCGGCTGGCATGAAAATTCCGTCGATCGCGGACCGGGCTGGGAGACGATGTGGATGGGCACCGCCCGCATGGCCTTCTCATTCAGCCTGGGGTTATGGCTCTATCGCATCCGCGACCGCGCACCGAAAATGCATTTCGGCTGGGTAACCGCGACCCTGATTCTCACGGCGATTTTTGCCGTGCCGATGGTCCCCGCCTCCATCCCGCATGGCAATGGCCTGTACGAAGCCTTCGTGGTCATTATCCTGTTTCCGCTGCTGATCCTGAGCGGCGCCCATTCCAATATCGGCAAGGTGGAAATGGCATTGTGCAAATTCGCCGGACGCATCTCCTACCCGGTCTATATCCTGCACTTCCCGTTTCTTTTCATCTATATGAACTTTGTCGTGTTCAGGAAACCATCGATCGAGGTGGCCTATCTGGCAGGAATCGCGTCTTTCATTATCGTGATGGCCTTTGCCTGGCTGGCAGTGAAATTCTACGATGAGCCAGTCAGAAAATGGCTGAAACCATGGGCGAAAGGCTGAACAAAAGCCGGGCCTTTACGCGCCCGGCTTTTGCCCCTATAAGCGCCGCCATGTCCATGATGATGACCACAAAACCGACAATGACACCGACCCGTATGCGGGGCGGTCCTGTCGTGCTGGCGGTTTAACAGCAGACACCGGACAAAGCCCCGCGAAAGCGCGGGGCGATTTGTATTCCACAATCCAAAACCTCGCGTTTCCGCTCCATGCCAAGGAGACGTGATTAATGAACAAGATTCCTAATATCGGTATTGTCGGCGCCAGCGGCCTCGTTGGCAGCATGATGCTGTCCCTGCTGGCCGAGCGTCATTTCCCGCTGACGAGCCTGCGCCTGTTTGCCTCCGCACGCTCGGCCGGCAAGCGCGTAGCGTTCAAAGGTCAGGAGATCGTCATAGAAGATGCCGCCACGGCAGACTTTAGCGGGCTCGATATCGTCTTCTTTTCAGCCGGCGGTTCGACCTCGAAAGCCCTGGCGCCGAAGGTCGCTGCGGCGGGCGCCATCGTGATCGACAACTCCTCGGCCTGGCGCAGCGATCCGGACGTGCCGCTGGTCGTTTCCGAGGTCAATCCGGAAGCTCTGCGCAACATCCCCAAGGGCATCATCGCCAACCCCAACTGCACCACCATGGCGGCCATGCCGGTGCTGAAGCCGTTACATGAAGCGGCCGGATTGAAGCGCCTCGTCGCCAGTACCTATCAGGCGGTTTCCGGCGGCGGTCTCGAAGGCATCGAGGTCCTGCGCGACCAGATTCTGGCCGCCGGCAGCGATATCGAGAAACTGGCGCATGATGGCTCGGCCGTCGATATGGGCGATATCCGCAAGTGGGCCGTCCCGATCGGCTTCAACGTCGTGCCGCTCAACTATGTGCTCGGTGAGGACGGTTATACCGAGGAAGAGCTGAAACTGCGCGATGAGAGCCGTAAGATCCTCGGCCTCCCCGATCTGAAAGTGGCCGCCACCTGCGTGCGCGTCCCGGTCTTTACCGGCCACTCCCTCTCGATCAATGTCGAATTCGAGCGCCCGCTGTCGCCTGAAGCCGCGCTGCAATTGCTGCGTGAGGCGCCGGGCGTCGAGGTTGCCGATGTGCCCAACCCGCTGTCCGTCACCGGTCGCGACCCGGTTCAGGTTGGCCGCATCCGTCGTGATGCCTCGGCCGATAATGGTCTGGTGCTGTTCGTAGTGGGCGATAACCTGCGCAAGGGCGCGGTACTCAATGCCGTGCAGATCGCCGAAGTCCTGCTCCAGCAAGCGTAACCGGGTTAGCCCGCGGCTGAAACCGCGGGCTAACCTGCCACTTTACGTAAAGACGCTTCGATCTGGCCGCCGCAATAAGCGTCACCGAAGCGCTGTTTGGAAAAGGCCGCCAGTTCGACGAAGCCCTTGGTCGCCCACATCCGTTTGGTCAGACCGGCCACCAGAGGCGCCTGATCTTTCAGTATCGCGCCGATCTTCGGGAATTTTTCCGCCAATGTACCCCATAGGGTCGCTGTGACGATATCGGCGATGCCAGCCTTATCACCACCCAGCAGGAAACCGGTCTCTGGCGTCAGGCCATTCCGCCGGGCGGTCACTTCGAAAATCTCCATCCACCGCCGCAGGCGCGGGATATAGGCCTGCCAGCTATCGGGCGTCCACATTTCGCGGCCACCGTCATTGGTGATCTCGTCGATGACATCATTGGCGTCATTGACCACCTTGATCGACATACTGCGTCCCTGAACGCCGGTCGGCAGCAGGTCGAGCGTTTCCCCGAGATAGAAGGCGATGGCCGACATTTCCGACAGTCGGAAACCTGAATGCTCGTCGATCAATACCGGCGGCCCCATAAAAGGCACGGGCTGGTCATCCGGCGCGGCGCTCGTCAGCTCGGCCACCTTGTTCGACTCGTCCCAGCTTTTTCCGGCATGGGATAAAATGGCGCGGATAAATTGCCCGCGAAAAGGCACCGGCCAGTAGATAAGGGTATAATCCGCCATGCGTCACCTCTGTTTCACGACAGGCGGAATTGACCGGACGGCGGATAAAATCGCAATGCGGATGCCGGTCAAACGACAACGGCCACACCTGATCACTCAGGTGTGGCCGTCAAATCTCGTCTAAAGCACCGCTAAAGCAGAATTTAGCGGTAGCTCTGGATGCGCGTAGTGCGCAGGCCGGCCATGCCATGAGTCTCAATGGCCTTTTGCCAACCCAGGAATTCTTCCGAGGTAATATTATAGCGTTCGCACGCATCATCGAAGGTCAGCAGACCACCGCGCACGGCCGCCACTACCTCCGCCTTGCGGCGGATAACCCAACGTTCCGTGCCGGCGGGCGGCAGGTCGTTGAGCGTCAGTTTTGCCCCGGTAGGACCAATCACGTATTTTTCGCCTTTGTTATCGCGGCGTTGCTCTTGAAGCATGGCGTTTTGCCTTTGTTACCATCACATACGAGCATCCTATACGACCTCCTTAAATATCCGCTTAATTGCCATGGTAAATATG
>FSVH01000127.1_pt1 | contig 14392 bp, 17 predicted proteins | sample 1637631 | NCBI WGS metagenome assembly FSVH01 (sample SAMEA3914814, study PRJEB12502) | metagenome | biome: forest; material: soil | place: USA | collected 2011-09-16 | depth 0.1 m | reverse complement strand
GGCAAGGCCACGCCTTACGTCGAGAACGCCATGCAGTTCTGCTCGGACTTTGAAAACGAGCGCCGCCGCACCGAAAGCTTTGTCGGCCTGCTGCGCGAACTGGACCTGCTGGCGGCTCGCGAAACGCTTTATCGTCCGCAAAATCCGGACGGCACGCCTGGTGAAGCACAAAAAATCGCCGAATATTTCGCGGTTGATGAAAAGAAGCTGGCTGAACTGACCGGCGACAAGCTCGTCGAGCTGCGCGACAATGGCGCCCTGACGCACATCTACGCGCACCTGAATTCGCTGCTGGCCTGGGACAAGCTGATCGCCATGACGATCGAACGCAACAATGCCCAACCGGCTGCCAACGCCAACTAAAGCATTCGCTCAGAAAATAAAAAGCCTCCGGATGAAAGTCCGGAGGCTTTTTTTATCCAAATTTATGCGTCATTCAGTCATCCTGCGCGGTGCCGACTCGAAATCTGATAAACGGCCGCTTATCCCCGCATCCGCTCTTAATTTGCCCTCGCTTATGATGTCGTCTCCTTTCTCTTTTCACTTACCGACGGAGACAAACATGTCTAAGATCACGACCCTTGAAGAAGCCTTCATCCACGAACTTTCCGATATCTACAGCGCCGAAAAACAACTGACCAAGGCCTTACCGAAACTGGCCAAGGCAGCCACGAATCCTCAACTGTCCGAAGGTTTCACGCTGCATCTTGAAGAGACGCAAGGTCAGATTGAGCGCATCGACCAGATCGTCGAAGATCTGGGTATCAAGCTTAAGCGTATCAAGTGCCTGGCCATGGAGGGCCTGGTTGCGGAAGGTGCCGAAACCATCGAGGAAATCGAAAAAGGTCCGGTCCGCGATGTCATGCTGATCGCCGGCGGGCAAAAGGTTGAGCATTACGAAATCGCCAGCTACGGCAGCCTGATCGCCATCGCGAAGGCCCTGGGCTATGACGATGCCGCCAGCCTGTTGGCTGAGACGTTGGAAGAGGAAAAAGCGACCGACACCAAGCTGAACGGCATTGCCATGTCGAGTGTCAACAAGGAAGCGTTGGAACAGGCATCAGAATTGTCAAACGCTCAATAGTTTCGATAAAGAGCCCCGTCGTAAGGCGGGGTTTTTTAATCGATCGGCGCTTTCGGCAAGCGCTGAAATACCGATCGCGTCAGGCAGGAAAAGACCAGCCGCCCGGCTTCATCAAGTACGTCATTCTGTGCGATGACCACGCCTTTGGTGTCGCCGACGGCATCCTTGCCCATCACGGTCAGACGGCCGCGCAGCAGTTCGCCCGGTGGCGGATTGCGCGACCAGCGCAGGGCATCGACCGCCAGGCGCTTGGTTTGCGGCCAGTGCGATGCCGCCTCGGTTTCCAGTTTCGACCACAGCGCGAAAAGCAGGGCATCCGGTACCCCGTCATTGACATCCCAAGACGGCGCGTAGGACTTGCAGAAAGCCGCCAGTTCGTCTTCCGAAATGACTCCCGCGCCGATGGAAACACTCTGGCCGATATAGAGATCATCGAAGGCTGCGGGCATGATGGCAATATCCGAATGAAACCGGCCATATGAATCCGGCAAGGCCAATCTCTTAGACCGACTTGCCATTGATATCAAACACCAAAATTTGCGCGACACGGGCAGGGTTAAGGGCAGGTCCGTGTTGATTATTATAACCGCCTATGGTTTGGTCACACGCGATCCAGCGCAGGAAAATCACGAGTAGCATGAGTACGCCCGATACCAATATCATCGAGGACGAACCCTATCAGGGGCTTTATCGCGGTGAGGCGAACTCCGCCTTCAAGGGCACGACCGACGGTCGTTTGCCCGATCGTTTCGATCTGGCTGAAATCCTGAAGAAAACGCGTGAAGCGCAGGGACTGTCGCTCGGCGAAGTGTCTGACATGACGCGCGTCCGCCGGGCCTATCTCGAAGCCTTCGAGCAGGCGGCCTATGATGTGTTGCCGCCGCGCGCCTTCGCCATCGGCTACGTCAAGGCCTATGCCAAGGCGCTGGGGCTGGACGAGGAAACCCTGGCGGACATGTACAAGCGCGAGGTATCCCCGGCCGCGGTCAAGCTTCATGCGCCTTCCGGTGCCTCCCTCGACGACGTCAAGCCCAACTACCGGCTCTATATCGGCGCGGCGGTTTGCCTGGTGGCGGCGGTCGTCGTCTGGAATGTGGTGCAGCGCCAGCCTAACCTCAAGTTCGGAGGCGGCAGCCATGAGGCGCAGTTCGGCAATTCGTCGTGGGCCATGGGTGTGCCCAATATGCTGAATGGCGCCATTTTCGTGTCGCAGCCACAACCGGCGCCGCGCGATCAGGATGTGCCGGTGCCCTATGTCACGCCGGGTCTGGAAGTGGGCTTTGCTTCGATAGAAGCGGCCAGAAATGCCAATTCCGTGGCCCCCGTGCCGGTCAGCGAGGTCTTGCAGATGCGCAAGGCTTTCAATCCGCGCGGTGCGGTTTACGGTGCCTCGCCGGAAAACTCTTCGGTGACCATCCAGGCGACCAGGACGGTCAACCTGGTCGTGCGTGATCCGGTGGGGGGCACGGTCTATTTCGCCCATTCCATCGGTGCCGGAGAAGCCTATCGCCTGCCGGAAAACGACCAGCAAAACCTGCTGGTCGATGTTTCGGATGTCTCGGCCTTCGAGATGTATTATAACGGTGAATATGCCGGCGCGCTGGAAGGCCCGCTGACCCCCATCGGTCGTATCAACGCGCGGGCGGCGCAGCTTTCCGACGCGCTCGATCAGAAACAGGCGCAGGCCGGGCAACTGGCTGGCGTGCCGCGCACCGCCGCCGCGGCACCGATTGCGCCGCTGACCGCGGATAAGCCGAACGGACCGATACCCTATCTGCCGAGCCAGCGGCCTGCTGCGCCACCGGCGGCCAGCTCATCGGCATCCGCGCCAGCGGTCCAGTAATATTATTTGAAAAACGGCTTGTGACGAATGGCGCGCATCCTGATATACGGGGTGTGTTTTCCGCATAGCCCAGAGTTCCCATGGATAGCCACCAACCTCATGACCATACGCACGTTCGCCCGTGGCGGATGATCCAGCGCCGGCCGAGCCGCAAGATCATGGTGGGCAAGGTGGCGGTTGGCGGCGACGCGCCGATCACCGTCCAGTCAATGACCAACACCCTGACCTCGGACGCCCAGGCGACCCTGCGCCAGATCGCGGCCATGGAGGAGGCGGGCGTTGATATCGTACGGGTATCGTGCCCCGATGTCGATTCCACGGCGGCGTTGAAGACGATTGTAGATAATGCCAATGTGCCGATCGTCGCCGATATCCATTTCCACTATAAGCGCGCCATCGAGGCCGCCAAGGCCGGCGCCGCCTGCTTGCGCATCAATCCCGGCAATATCGGTTCGGCTGATCGCGTGAAGGAGGTCATTCAGGCCGCCAAGGATTACGGCTGTTCCATGCGTATCGGCGTCAATGCCGGTTCGCTGGAAAAGGACCTGATGGAAAAATACGGCGAGCCTTGCCCGGAAGCCATGGTCGAGAGTGCGCTGTACCACGCCAATATCCTGCGTGACCACGATTTCCACGAGTTCAAGATCTCGGTGAAGGCATCGGACGTTTTCCTGACGGTGGCCGCCTATAACGCGCTGGCTGACGCCATCGACTGCCCGCTGCATATCGGTGTCACCGAGGCCGGACCGTTGCGTTCCGGCACGATCCGCTCGGCCATCGGCCTTGGCAACCTGTTGTGGGCGGGCATCGGCGATACCCTGCGCGTCTCCCTGGCCGCCGATCCGGTGGAAGAAGTCAAGGTTGGTTTCGATCTGCTGAAATCGCTGGGCCTGCGCCATCGCGGCGTCAATATCATCGCCTGTCCGTCCTGTGCGCGGCAGGGCTTCAATGTCATCGACACGGTGGCCAAGCTGGAAGAGCGCCTGGCCCATATCGCCAAGCCGATGTCTTTGTCGATCATTGGCTGCGTGGTCAATGGTCCGGGCGAGGCGCTCTATACCGATGTCGGTTTCACCGGCGGCGGTGCGGGGTCAGGCATGGTCTATCTGGCCGGCAAGCCTGATCACAAGCTTTCCAATGCCGACATGATCGAGCATATTGTCGGCCTGGTCGAGGCTCACGCCGAGAAGCTGTAAAGAGCCAAGCTTCTTTTCTTAAGCTTCCGGCGATTGAGGGAAGGGCAAGCGCCCGCCCGAGCTTATGCGAGGCAAGCCATGCGGCGCTTGAGCTCTATCAACTCATTCTCGGCGTCATCTTGATCGCCTTGGGCGGTACGTAGCCTTCTTCGTCAATGATCGCCAGCTTGCGTTCGTTCTTCATCATCTCATCGACGGCCGTCGCGGCGACCGGCTTCGAGAACAGGAAGCCCTGGATGATATTGCAGCCCGTCTGACGCAGGATGTTCTTCTGCGCCCGTGTTTCGACACCCTCGGCGACGATATTCAGGTTCAGGGCCTTGCTGAGCTTGACGATGGCACGGATAACCGCTTCGGCTTCCGGATCGACGCCCAGATTGGACACGAACGACCGATCGATCTTGATCTTGTCGACCGGATAGCGGCTGAGATAGCCGAGCGACGAGTAACCGGTGCCGAAATCGTCAAGCGCGATGGTAAAGCCCATATGGCGCAGGTCGCGCAACACCATCTGGGTGGTATTGTCGTCGTTGAGCAGCACGCCTTCGGTGATCTCGATCTCGATCTGTTCGGCGGTGGTCCGGGTTTCCGCCAGCAGGGTCTTGATCGTGGTCATGAAGCCAGGGCAGCGCATCTGCGTGGCCGACACATTGACGGCGACCTTGAGACCCGGCCAGCGATGTGAATCCTGCATGGCGCGGCGCATGATCAGAGTGCCAAGTTCGTTCATCAGGCCGCATTCTTCGGCCAGCGGAATAAAATAAGCCGGCGAAACCGGGCCGCGCGTCGGGTGCGTCCAGCGGCACAGGGCCTCGACGCCGACAATGTGGCCGAAGTGATCGACCTGCGGTTGGTAGACGACATTGATGTCTTCGACATGGACGGCCTCGCGCAGGCCGGTTTCCAGCGTCTTGCGCAACTTGATGGTGGCGTCCATCTCGACTTCGAAAAAGGCGTACTGGCCGCGGCCGAGATCCTTGGCGCGGTAGAGCGCGAGATCGGCCTGACGCAGGGCTTCGGCAGGGTCGATGTCGCCGTCGCCGATCAGGGTGACGCCGATCGAACAGGAGGAAAACACCTGTCCGGATTCGAGGTTGACGGTGCCGGTGAGGCCTTCGAGGATACGCTTGGACAGCGAAGCGGCGCTGGAGCCATCGGTATCGGTCTGGATGATGACGAATTCGTCGCCGCCGAGACGCGCCAGCGTGTCGCCGGAACGGATCATGCCGGCAATCTTCTGGGCGTTGTTGCGGATCAGTTCGTCACCGGCGAGGTGGCCGAGCGTATCGTTGACGTCCTTGAAGCGATCGAGACCAATGCACATGACGGCGACATGGCCGCCCTGGCGCTTCAGACGTTCCGTCGCCTGGTGCAGACGATCGGCGAAGAGAGTGCGGTTTGGCAGGCCGGTGAGGTTGTCGTGCAAGGCCATGTGTTTGGCCTTGGCCTCTGAAGCGATCAACCCTTGCGCGGCGCGCTGGCTCTGGTGGAGCAGGACAAGGGCGATCAGGCCCAGGCCAAGCGAGATCATCAGGACCGGGCCGAGTGTGCGGACGAACAGGGTATGGCCGGGCGTATCCGGCATCCAGCTCAGTTCCGCCAGCACCTTGCCATCGTCATCATGGAAAGCGACCGAGGCCGAGCCCTTGACGCGCTGCTGGCCGGGATGCAGCAGCTTGATATCGGATACCATATAGCGCTGTGACAAGGCGATCAGTTCGTCGCTCGACAGTTCGTGCATGCCGATGGCGACAAAAGGCTTGTATTTGAGCAGGGGTGTAGCCTGCTTGTCGGGCAGCAGGAGGCTGGCGCCGACAATATAGATATGGCCGTTCATCGCCATCAGGCGGCCGATATGATTGGTGCCGGTGGTGTGAGGCAGGCCACGGGCGTGACGATCCTCATAGGTCTGGCGCAGGCTGGCGACCAGGCTGCCTGTCTGGCGGACAGTGCTGGTGAAGCGGGCGGGGTCGATTTCCTTGCCGTTCTGATAGGCGAAGACGATTTCCCCCTTGTCGTTCAGCAGCAGATTGGATTCAAAATTGAGAAAATCGCGGAAATAGTCACCGACATTGCCCTTTACCCAGGCTTCGTCATACTTGACGGCGGTGCTTTCGACGGCCTTGTCCCAGATGGTGATCGGGGTCATCAATTGTGAGTGGTCGTCCGCCATCTGGTTCAGACCCAGCATGACGAGCTTTTCCTCACGGGTACGGGACATGTTGTCGGCCTGTTCGGCCCACACCCACAAACTACCCACCAAAGCACACACGGCCACGACCACAATCAAGGCCATAGGGGCGAGCAGTTTTAATTCGCCTGAATTACGTTTCACCAAGGTCCTCGTTCTGAGGTGAGTTGTTTATCCAGGTAAGGTTACTGTAGATATCTTAAATTAAGGCAAACGCATGTCGTTTTTATTTAAGCGATTGTTAAGAAATCTGTGCCGGAAAAATGAAGCGAAATAAAGTGTCGCGACCTTGACGTTCAAGGTTTTGCGCGTCACGACAGCGTAAATTCAAATCTTAACCGGATAACGAAGTTATGAAACTTTTTGTCAGTTCTGCGTCAGTTTTTGTACGTAAAGTCCGTGTTGTCGTTAGGGAAAGGGGTTTGGCCGGACGCGTGGAAGAGATATCGCGCATGCCTGTGGAGGCGGCGCCGGATCTGCTGGCGGCCAATCCACTGTCGCAATTGCCCGCGCTGATCGATGATGAGGGTGTCTGTTGGACGGACAGCGGCCTGATCAGTGCCTGGCTGGCGTCGCAAGGGCAGGGACCGTGCCTGTTGCCGGACTATGGCACGGCCGCCTACTGGCAGGTGAAACGCGTGGAAACCGCTGTGGCGGGGCTCAATGAGATGATGGCGAAGATCGTTTATGAAAACCGTCGGCCGGAAAACGAGCGCTCGCCTTTCTGGCTGGAGCGCTGGGAAGGCAATCTGAAGCGCGCCTTTGCCGTGGCTGACGCCATCTGTCCGGCGCCGGATGTTTTCGACATGGGAACGCTGACCCTTGGCGTGGCAGGCACTTTCTGCGATTTCCGCATGGCGCATATCGACTGGCGGGCCATCGCGCCGCGCTTCGCTGCCTTGCATGCCGAACTGGAAAAGCGCCAATCCTTTATTGATACCTATCCGAAATGAGTTTAGGCAGAAGCCTGAATTTTTTCGAGAGTAAATTGCCTTGATACATCTTCCCGACGCCAAGCTGGCCCAGGTCATGGACCGCTTCCAGATGATCGAAGCGCGCATGGAATCAGCGACCGACGGCACGGAAATCGTCAAGCTGTCGAAGGAACATGCCGAACTGAAGCCGGTTTTCGACGCGGTCAGCCGTCTCCAGAAGGCGCGCCAGTCGGTGCCCGAACTGGAAGAGATGGCGGCGCTGAACGATCCGGACCTGTCGCCGCTGGCCGCTGAGGAACTGGAAGAGCTGAAGACCACCCTGCCCGAACTGGAGCATGGCGTGGCCCTGCTGCTGGCGCCGCAGGATAAGGACGTCAATGCCTCCGCCATTCTCGAAGTCCGTGCCGGCACCGGCGGTGACGAAGCGGCCATTTTCGCCGGCGACCTGTTCCGTATGTATAGCCGTTATGCCTCGGGGCAGGGCTGGAAGATCGAGATCGACTCGGTGTCCGAAGGTGAGATGGGCGGCTACAAGGAAATCATCGCCTCGGTGACCGGCGAGGGTGTTTTCGGCAAGCTGAAGTTCGAATCCGGCGTTCACCGCGTACAACGCGTGCCGGCCACCGAAGCCGGTGGTCGCATCCATACCTCGGCAGCCACCGTGGCGGTTTTGCCGGAAGCCGAGGATGTCGAGATTGAAATCCTCGATAAGGATATCCGCATCGATACCTACCGTGCCTCGGGTTCCGGCGGCCAGCACGTCAACAAGACCGACTCGGCGGTGCGCATCACTCACATGCCATCGGGCATTGTGGTGACCTCCTCTGAAAAGTCGCAGCACATGAACCGCGCCATCGCCATGCGCAACCTGAAGGCCCGCCTGTATGACCAGCAGCGCAATGCCCTCGATACCGCACGCTCGGATGCGCGCAAATCGCAGGTCGGTTCCGGCGATCGCTCCGAACGTATCCGCACCTACAACTATCCGCAAGGCCGCGTGTCGGATCACCGCATCAACCTGACTCTCTATAACCTGCCGCAATTCATGGAAGGTGATATGGATCAGATGATCAATGCGCTGATCAACGAGGATCAGGCCGAGCGCCTGGCCAGGCTTGCCGAAGAACTGGGCTGATGTTACCGTCAGGCGGGACAGGTTCGGGATATAAAATGAAAATCAGCCAGGTAATCCGTTTCATTGCTGTTGTCAGCTTAGTCGTCTACTGGGGCGGGCGCTTGCTGGGCGAACTCAAACCGGGTGTAAGCTGGCAGCAGATTCTGGTGACCGACTGGTATGTCACTGTTTTGGTGCTTTGCCTGCCTGTCATGCTGTTGATCTGGTTCGGTCTGGAAAAACGGCGGGCGTTAAAAGCCAAAGGTAATATCTGATGCCCAAACCCCTTCTGCGTAAAGTCCTGATTTTGTGGGCCATGCTGCTAATCGGCCAGTTCCTGCTGGCAGCGGCAGTGATCTATCAGAGTATGATGACTGGCGTCCCTCTGCTGAATGCCTTGCTCAGTATGCAGCCGGTTCTGGCCGGGGCCAGTCTGATGCTGTTTCTGATCACCTACTTGCAATATAAGAACCGGCCATGATCAAGGGCGCCGTTTCCTCGCTCTGGCGGCATCCGGTCAAGGGTTTTACGCCGGAGCCGGTAACGGAAGCGCTGCTGACGTCCGATGATTTCTTTCCCTATGACCGGCTCTATGCGCTGGAGGTCGGTCATTCCGGCTTCGATGCCGCCGCGCCGAAAACCATTCCCAAGCTAAAATTTGCCGTTCTGGCGCGGTTTGCCGCCGTGGCGCGGTTACGTACGCGCTATAATGAATATGCAGAGGTCTTGGAGGTTACTGACGAAGACGGCAAGACATGGTCATTCGATATGGCCAGCGAGGCGGGACGGCACAGTCTCGCGCGGCATGTCGAAACCATACTGGCGCGCCATGAAGATTATGATCCGACGGCCTTTCCGCTCAACCTGCTGACCGCGCCAGATCCGGCTGTGGTGCACACGCATTTCCGCTTTACCGACTCCGGCAAGGGTTTTGTCTCTTTCCTTAATCTCAATTCCCTGCGTGACCTCGGCCAGCGTATTGGCCGCGACCTCGATCCGCTGCGACTGCGCGCCAATATCTGGGTTGAGGATCAGGTCCCGTTCGAAGATCATGACTGGGTCGGCAAGCATATCCGGCTGGGCGAGGACGGGCCGGAATTCGAGGTACTGAAACCGATCGTGCGTTGCGTCGCCACCCATGTGAACCCCGAAACTGCCGAGCGCGATGTCGATCTGTGCACCGCGCTGTGGGAAAACTACGGCCATCGCGATTGCGGCGTCTATGCGCGCATCCTCAGGGGCGGCACGATCCAGCCTGGCGATACGCTGCATCTGTATTGATCTCTGGGCTCAAGCCTCCTATAGCCTTGCGCATATTTCACAGTTCGGAGACGCCCCATGCCTACACTCGTCCTGCTTCGCCATGGCCAAAGCCAGTGGAACCTGGAAAACCGCTTCACCGGCTGGGTTGACGTCAATCTGACTGCCGAGGGCGAAGCCCAGGCGACGCGCGGTGGTGAGCTGATCAAGGCCGAGGGCATCGAGATCGACAAGGCCTTTACCTCGGTACTCACCCGCGCCATCCGCACCTGCAATCTGGCACTCGAAGCCGCCGGCCAGTCGTTCGTGCCGGTGGTCAAGGACTGGCGCCTCAATGAACGTCACTATGGCGGCCTGACCGGCCTCGACAAGGCGGAAACCGCTGCCAAGCATGGCGAGGATCAGGTCAAGATCTGGCGCCGTTCGTATGACGTGCCGCCGCCGCCGCTGGAAGCCGGCAGCGCTTATGACTTCAAGGGTGATCGCCGCTATGCCGGCGCCGATTTGCCCGATACTGAAAGCCTGAAGACGACGCTCGATCGTGTCATGCCATTCTGGACAGGCGATATCGTGCCGGCGCTCAAGGCGGGGGATACGGTGCTGGTGGCGGCGCACGGCAATTCGATCCGCGCCATTATCAAGTCGTTGTTTGATCTGACAGATGAGGCGATCCTTGAGATCGAGGTGCCGACCGGCAACCCGCTGGTGGTCAAGCTGGACGATAATCTGAAGCCGCTCTCCGCCAAATATCTCGATACGGCCCGCGCCAATCCGCTGCCGGAAATCAAGTGACCAAAGAGGCGGACATCCCCTTCATGCAGCAGGCGCTTTATCTGGGCCTGTCGCAGATGGGGCGGACCTGGCCTAATCCGGCGGTCGGCTGCGTCATCGTGAAAGACGGCGCGGTCATCGCCGAAGGCGCGACCGGCGATGGCGGGCGGCCCCATGCCGAGGAAATCGCGCTCGATAAGGTCGGCGAAATGGTAAAAGGCGCCACCGCCTATGTCACGCTGGAACCATGCGGCCAGCGTTCGAATGGCGGCTGTTCCTGTTCGCAAAGACTGGTCGAGGCCGGAGTGACGCGTGTGGTTTATGCCTGCGATGATCCGTCGCCGTTCGCTTCGCATATCGGTGTAGAACGCATGGTTGCGGCGGGGATCACGGTTGAAACGGGCTTGCTGGCGGAAGAGGCGACGAGGCTCATCGCGCCGACCGCCCATTATCATCGCACCGGTCGACCGCTCATTCAGACCGATGCCGAGGGACACGGGTTCGATGCTGAATTCAGCCCGGAAAGTGATGATCTGGAAGCCGAACTGGTCGCCTGGGCCGGAAGGGGTTACCGGCACCTGTCGGTCCTGGCAGGTTCCGGGCTTGCCGAAGCCCTGCGCGCATCAGGCTTAATGGCCGGGTAACCCAAATTTTAAGGTTTTTGTGCGAAACTTTCATTCCTTTATCGAGTGAAAGCCCTTCCGCATGACCGCCACCGCCGGCGACACACGCTATACCAAGCTGAATCAGGCGCAGGTCGATGCGATCTGCATCAAACACGAACGCCTGCGCGCCATGAAGCCGGGCGGCGCACGGGCGGTGTTTGCATGGTGTGATCTGTCGGGCCTCAACCTCGCGGGACGCGTGCTCAATGACGCCGATTTCACCGCCGCGATCCTGATGGAATGTGATCTTACAAACGCGGTACTTGATACCTGCAATCTCTATTGTGCCGACCTGCAACTGGCCAACCTGACCGGCGCCTCCATGCGCCGCGCCGATCTGCGGGGGGCCTCCCTGCGCGGCGCCAATCTCTCCGAAGCCGATCTGTACGAAGCCGATCTGCGCGAAGGCGCCCTTGCCTTGCCGGATAAGCAGGCCGGATTGTCCTACGTCGAAATTTCCATGCGCTCATCGGAAGCCACCTACGCCAATCTCCGCGGCGCCAATCTTGATCGCTCGAAACTCTCCGGCATCCAGGCGATGAAGGCCGATTTCACCGACGCGACCATGAAGTCGTGCAAGCTGATCCGTGCCAATCTCAAGCAGTGCATCATGGATAATGTCGATCTGGCTGGCGCCGACCTGTCCGGCGCCGATCTTTCCGGCGCGTCCCTGCGTGATGCCGTGCTGATCGGTGCGAAAACAGATATGTGGCGCACCTCGCAAACCGACATGACCGGTATGCTGACTGACAAACCGCAGGGTATTGACGTCAAGAATATGCCCTATGGCCAGATGCTGCGGGATCACGCGCAGTGGGTTGATACACTCGGCAAGGAAGGCACGCCGTCGAAATTCGACAATGCCGATCTGCGTGGCATGGGGTCGTTCAAGGGGCTGAACCTGGCGGCGCTGTCGGCCAAGGGCGCGGTTTTTTACGGCCTTGATATGCGCGGCGTGCAGCTCCAGGGCGCGCACCTGGAAGAGGCCGACCTGCGTAACTGCAATCTGGCCGGCGCCGACCTGCGCGGTGTGCGCATGTTCAAGGCCCGGCTCGACGGCGCAAATCTCGAAGGCGCCAATCTGGGGGCGCTGAAGATCGACGCCACACGTTTCCTGCCGGCCGATCTGCGTGAAACGCGGATGCGCAATGTCAATTTCACCGATTCCGACATGAAGCTGGCACGGCTTGATGGTGCGGATATTTCGCGCTCCAATATGCAGGGCGCCAGCATGAACCTCGAAGCGCTGGAGCATACCACCTGCGTAGCTTTGCGAGGCCGCATAGCCTCCTGACATAATTTGGCAGTATATGAGTGCAGGATACCTCCAGCCATAAGGAGGATATCATGACGCTTAAAGGCAATTGCCACTGTGGTGCGACGACATTTGAAGTCGAAAACGCGCCGGCCGAAGTTACTCAATGCACATGCAGCCTGTGTTCCAAACGCGGGGCTCTGTGGGCCTATTACACGCCTGCACAGGTAAAGATCGCGACCCCTGCCACCACGGCGACCTACCGTTGGCAAAGCAAAACCGTGGCGCACCATTTCTGTCCGCATTGTGGTTGCACCACCTATTCGGAATCGCCCGACTGGTCGAAAGGCAAGCCGGACTTCACCAATCCGAAAGTCGGCATCAATGCCCGTCTGTTCGAGGACTTTGACCTTGCGGCCGTGCCGGTGACGGTCATCGACGGAAAGAATCTGTGGTAGCCTTCTGGCTGGCCGTCGCCTGCGCCGAACATGTCAGGCGTGGACGAAACGAGGGGTTCATGCAGGTCAATCACGGCAAGCTGGGGCCATTGAAACGTATGAAGCCGGGCGACGGTATTGCCTACTATTCGCCCACGGAAAAGATGGGGGTAAAGGACGGATTCCAGTCATTCACCGCTATCGGCCGGATCAGGGAAGGTGAGCCTTATCAGGGCTATATGTCCGATGGCTTTCAGCCTTTTCGCCGGGATGTGGTGTGGGCGGCCGGGCATGAACAGCCGATTCGACCGTTGATCGATCGGCTGGACCTGACACGCGACAAGAACTGGGGTTATTCTCTGCGTTTCGGACTGCTGGAACTCAGTGCGGCGGATTTCACCGTGATCGGTGTTGCCATGACAGGAGGCGTTGATGGCCTATAGCGATATTGTCACCTTGCAGATCAGGGATGCGCTTGCTGACCACGGCGTATCCGGTTTGACCGAAAAGCGCATGATGGGCGGGCTCGTCTTCCTGATAAGCGGCAATATGTTGCTGAGTCACAAGACGCTGAAAACCGATACGGAACAATTCATGTTCCGGGTCGGCAAGGACAGTGAGGGCGAGGCCCTGACTATCACTGGTACGCGGCCGATGATCCATGGCGAGCGGCGCATGTCCGGCTTCCTGTTCATCGGGGAGGCGGATTGTGCGCCTGCGATCTTCAAGCGGTTATTGGCGATGTCGCTGCGTTATGTCAAAGGCTTGCCACCAAAATAAAAGACCCCCGGCTTGTCGCCTGACCGTCAACGCCCGAGGGATGGCAAGCGGAGATCAGAGGGGCCGGGGGTCATGGGCGCGATCACGCACAGGCGGATCGCGCAACACACATCAGTTCTGGGAGAAACAAGAGGCGCGCCCAAACGCCTATTTCGGGCGCGCGATAGAATTACTCAGCGGCGGTCAGAACCGGAGCGGAGTTATTGCCAGAATCGTTAGACGCCGTGTTGATGGCAATGGTTTTTGCCTTCTTGGCTTCCGGTACTTCGAGCTTGAGCGTGATCGACAGCAGGCCGTTGGCGAGATCGGCTTCGGTCACCTTGACATGATCGGCAAGCTGGAAGCGGCGCTCAAACGAACGCTCGGCCAAGCCACGGTGTAGGAAGGTACGGGCGGCGCTGTCGTCGTCCTTTTTGCCGGTGACGGTCAGAACGTTTTCCTTCACTTCGATATTGAGCTGATCGGGGCGGAAGCCGGCGACAGCCACTTCGATGCGGTAGGAATCACCTTGTTCTTCGCCTTCGCTAGCTGCAATGCGTTCGATATTATAAGGAGGCCAGCCCGGCGCGGTTTCGGTGCGGGCGGCGCTGTCGAGCAGGTTGACCAGACGGTCAAAACCAACGGCGGAACGATAAAGCGGGGAAAAATCGATTGCGGTACGCATAGGGGCTCTCCTTCAAAAAAGCGAGGCCTTACGGGCATGCAGACGCGCTGCGGTATAACCCGTAAAGGTTTGATATGGCTCAACATCTGCACCCCCTGATGGGCGGTGTTGTTAAACCAGAAGGCCCGTCATCGGCGCCTTCGCTTTATGATTTGGTAGCGACTTTTTTCTGTTCAAGGGTCAGATGCGAAAAATCT
>FSVH01000263.1_pt1 | contig 14813 bp, 9 predicted proteins | sample 1637631 | NCBI WGS metagenome assembly FSVH01 (sample SAMEA3914814, study PRJEB12502) | metagenome | biome: forest; material: soil | place: USA | collected 2011-09-16 | depth 0.1 m | reverse complement strand
TTACAAGACAGCTTATACAAAGATTTAAATATCGCATGGCCGATCTTTCTCAAATTTCCCGTTCGGAAGCCCCTTTGGTTTTAAGTGGTGTGCCTGAAGGATTTGACAGCCTGATCACTGCTGATCTGGCGCGTGGCGAAGCTTTAAGCGTCTTCGTGGCGCGTGATTTCGCGCGGATGAACGCCGTCATCGAGGCGCTGAAATTCTTCGCGCCGAGCCTTGAAATTCTGAGCTTTCCGGCCTGGGACTGCCTGCCTTACGATCGCATGAGCCCGACGCCGGGCATTGTCGCCCAGCGTATGTACGCCCTGTCACGGTTGGCGGAGTACAAAATAAAACCACCCGCCACACCGGTCCTGCTGCTGACAACGGCTTCTGCTATGATGCAAAAGGTGCCGCCACTTGGTGTCATTCGGGAAGGACGCCTGTCGCTGAAGCCGGGCCAGGCCATCGATATCAGTGATCTGGAAAGCTATTTCCTCAAACACGGCTATAACCGCGTATCGACCGTCTCCGAAAAGGGCGAGTTCGCCGTACGTGGTGGCTTGCTCGATGTCTTTTCACCCAGCCATGAAGAGCCTGTCCGGCTCGATTTCTTTGGTGACACGCTGGAATCGATTCGCAGTTTCGATACGGAAACCCAGCGCTCCCTGAAACAGATCACCAGCCTTGATTTTACGGCTGTGTCGGAAGTTCGGATGGATGAGGCCAGCGTCAGCCGATTCCGCCAGCATTATCTCGCTGCCTTCGGCGCGGCGGGGGATGATCCGCTATATGCGGCCTTGTCTTCGGGTATCCGCCGACAGGGTATCGAACATCTGCTGCCCCTGTTCTATGACGGCCTTGACAGTGTCTTCGACTATCTGCCGCCCAAGACCCTGCTGATGCTGGATGCGCTGGCGGAGAATGCCTTCGCCGAACGCGCGGAAACGGTCAGGGATGCCTATGAATTGCGCGCCGAAGCGACGAAAGAGAAGGGCGGCTCGGCTTATCGCGCCTTGCCGCCATCCCGGCTGTATCTTGATGAGACGCATTGGAAAACCGCCCTGGCCGGACAGCGTGTCCGCCGGTTCGAACCTTTTCAGCGGGAGGGCGCAGACGCCATCGATCTGGGCGGGCGTCAGGGGCGTAATTTTTCCGAAGCGCGTTTGCTCGATTCGACCAATCTCTTCGCAGCGGTCACCGATCATGCCAAGGCGCTGGCCAAACAAGGCAAGCGCGTACTGTTCGCCTCATGGACCGATGGCTCTTCCGATCGTCTTGGTGTCATGCTGGCCGATCACGGACTAACGTCTTTGCGTCTGGCCACCGATTGGGCCGACGCTCAGAGCTTCGGCATTGCCGGCACCAAGGTAAAGCCGATTCAGCGCGTCGTTCTGCCGCTCGATCATGGATTCGAGACCGAATCCCTGGCAGTCATTTCCGAAACCGATATTTTAGGTGACAGGTTAGCCCGTCCGCGTAAGCGACGGAGAGCGCAGAACTTTCTGGCAGAAGCGTCGGCGCTTTCGCCCGGTGATCTGGTGGTTCACATCGAACATGGTATCGGTCGTTATGACGGCCTCAAGACCCTGGATGTCGCCGGCGCGCCGCATGATTGCCTCGACCTGCAATATGCCAATGATGCCAAGCTCTATCTGCCCGTCGAAAATATCGACCTGCTGACGCGCTATGGCGCCGACAGCGACAGCGCGCAACTGGACCGCCTGGGCTCTGCCAGCTGGCAGGCGCGCAAGGCCAAGGCCAAGGAGCGTTTGCGTGAGATGGCCGACGGCCTGATCCAGCTTGCCGCAGCTCGCGCCATGAAGCAGGGCCAGACTATCGATCCGCCCGCCGGTCTTTATGATGAATTCTGTGCCCAGTTCCCCTACGAAGAAACCGACGATCAGCTCAATGCCATTGCCGATGTGCTGGAAGATCTTGGCAAAGGGCAGCCGATGGATCGCCTGATCTGTGGCGACGTCGGGTTCGGCAAGACCGAGGTGGCGCTGCGCGCGGCCTTCGTCGTCGCCATGTCTGGTCAGCAGGTCGCGATTATCTGCCCGACAACCCTGCTGGCGCGGCAACATTTCAAGACCTTCAGTCAACGCTTCCAGGGCTGGCCAATCCGTGTCCGCCAATTGTCACGCCTGGTGACAAAGAAGGAGGCGGATGAAACGCGTGAAAGCCTGAAGAAGGGCGAAATTGAAGTCGTGATCGGCACGCACGCATTGCTGTCTGATCAGGTGAAGTTTAGCGATTTAGGTATTGTAATCGTTGATGAAGAGCAACATTTCGGCGTTAAGCATAAGGAAAAGCTGAAAACCTTCCGGGCTGATGTTCACATGCTGGCGCTTTCGGCGACGCCGATCCCGCGTACCCTGCAAATGGCACTGTCGGGTATCCGCGACATGTCGATTATCGCTACCCCGCCGGTCGATCGCATCGCCGTGCGTACCTATGTGCTGCCTTACGATCCGGTGGCCTTGCGTGAAGCCCTGTTGCGGGAAAAATATCGCGGGGGTCAGGCCTATTATGTGGTGCCGCGGCTGAGCGATCTACCCGATGTAGCCGATTTCCTGCGTATCCAGGTGCCGGAAATCAAATTCGTCATCGGCCACGGTCAGTTGGCCCCGACCGCGCTGGAAGACGTCATGACCGCCTTTTACGAAGGGCAATATGACGTCCTGCTCTCCACCACCATCGTGGAATCCGGGCTGGACGTGCCCACCGCCAATACGCTGATCGTTCATCGCGCCGATATGTTCGGCCTGGCCCAGCTTTATCAGATACGCGGACGCGTGGGACGTTCCAAAACGCGCGCCTACGCTTATCTGACGACGCCACAGCACAAGACCTTGAGCATTGCTTCAGAGAAGCGTCTGAAGGTCTTGCAATCACTCGACAATCTTGGTGCCGGGTTCCAACTGGCCAGCCACGACCTCGATATACGCGGAGGCGGCAATCTGCTCGGGCATGAGCAGTCCGGTCATATCCGTGAAATCGGTGTCGAACTCTATCAGCAGATGCTGGAAGATGCCGTAGCCGAATTGCGCCAGCGCAGTTCCGACAGCCTGACCGATGCACGAAGCTGGTCGCCGCAGATCAATGCCGGCGCTGCGGTGATGATCCCTGAAAGCTATATTCCCGATCTCAATATCCGTCTGTCGCTTTACCGCCGGGTCTCCGAGGCGGAGAAACTGGCGGACCGCGAGGCTTTGGCCTCCGAATTGATCGATCGCTTCGGGCCTATTCCGGAGGAGGCCGAGCAATTGCTGAAAGTAGTCGGAATCAAAGGGTTGTGTCGGGAATCGAATGTATCGAAGCTTGATGTCGGTCCAAAGGGCGCCGTTGTTACTTTCCGCAATGACAGCTTCAATAATCCCATGGGCTTGATCAGGCACATCCAGTCACGGCCAAACGACTGGAAACTGCGGCCGGATCAAAAGCTGATGGTCAAGGGCGAGTGGCCGGATGCAGCCGAACGCCTGGCGGCGGCTGAGCGCATCATGAAGGATCTGGCGCGACTGGCCGGAGAGGCGGCCTAAACGGCTTCGCGATCCGGATTGCCCACGGCGGCCGCGGCGCGCGTCAGGGCCGCCACCGCCGGTTCGCCAACCTGCATTTGTGATGCGCCGACAATAAACTCCACAACGTAGGGCGGCTTGCCTTGTCCGGAATCGAAGGCCGTGCAACTTACGACCGCCGAAATGCGTTCACCGACATTACGGGCGGCGACAGCGGAAGTCGCTGGCAGGGCGATGGCGAAAACATCATTGGAAAGCCGGCCGGCGCTATCCTCTGCACGCACCAGGCGGGCCACCATTGACCCGATCTGCGGTACCGCCCGGTCAAGCATGCCGCGCGTACGGGCACGGCTGACTTCCGGCGTTTCAGCGATTTTCAATACACAAATGCTCAGATTGCGGTTGCGTTCGCCGGCGGCTTTGGATAACCGGGCGAGGTGGGCGGCGAAAAGATCGCGGCCGAAAAGCCCCGTACCCTTGTCCATTTGCGCATGGTGACGCATCGATTCGAGTGTCTTGCGAATGGTTAGCTGACGGCGATGCGTGCGGGCGAGGCGCACCAGGCGATCCGTCACCTCGGCGATACGAGCCCTGGGGTTGGCGATATCGTTGACGCCGCGCATGAAGGCATCGCCTACGTCGACTTCCATGAGTTTGTTCAGCCGCAACAGGACGGGTGTATGATAGAGGCGTGTGTTCCGGCGCATTCCGGCAGCGATGGCCAGCGATTCAGCCGGTTGCGCGCCACCCCATAAAAGAACGGCGTCGAAGGTCTTGTCATGCAGATAATCGAAGGCGCTGTAGGATGACAACGCCGCTGTCACTTCCACACCCAGTTCGCGCAGGCTATGGGTGAGGGCGAGATATTCCGGTTCGGGTTGCCCGATGGAAAGAACGGCAAGTGGTGACTGATTTTCAAGAAGCGTATCAAGCGCTTGCAGGTCTAGGTTAAACGTCTCCCGACGGGTATCGTACTCTTCTTCGGCGACGCAGGCGCGCACCAGATGCTCGACACTGACCACGATCTGCTGTGGGTGGGCATCACGCGTGAACACCGTATCCCAGCCTTCGGGGACGCGGTGCTCGTCATCATTACGCATCATGATAACGGGAACACGGCGTGGCCAGGCGGCATCGCGTAGTTGTGCCACGATATGGGGCCATTCGTCATTGTCGATCTGATTGACGATAACCGATTCAATGGGCAAATCGGTGAGCGCCACGCTGGCGGCTTCAGCCTCCATGGCGCTGATCGTGCGTAAACCGAGGCGATCCAGTTCATCCCCCATGCTCCGCAACCAGTCGTCATCACGACTCAGCAACAGCAAACGCGCCTGAAGGGTCAAGATATCAGCTCCTGTCGAGCGGGTTTGTAAGGGGCGGGGCAGGTCATTCGAAGTATGCGATTCTTAAAGAGGAACAGTAAAAAATATTGTAACACATCCGGCTACCGCGCGGCGCGGACAATCGTGAAAATCCACGCTTCATCCACTACTTCTGTTGAAAGAAGTATATAATTGTTTTGATTGCAAAAATGAGGCACATCGATCTGCGCCATAGGGTCATTTGCCCACAAGATAACACCGGCCTTGTCACTGGCCTGTTCCATATGCCGACGGAGCTTCAGGGTCGGTACGGGACAGCGGTGGCCACGCGCGTCGATCAGGAAAAAGCCGTCCTCTATTAGTGGTCCGGCCGGGCTCTGGATAGGTTTCATCACCGAATCTTGCCATAAGTCGTCACGAGTTGGGAGTCGGAATATGACAATAACCCGCAAGCCCTGGTTTGCCGCCGTAATAGCCGGTTTCATACTGATAACGGCACCCGCTGGTCAGGCACAGGTAACCGGAGTGCCGGATACCATACCGCACGTCGATCTTTATGCCAGGGTAAAGGTAGCCGGTTTTGCGACGCCGGTGGAACTACGTCAGTCTGGTACGAAGACGCGCGTCGACCTGACGGCGGGCGCCGTGTTGCAATCCTATATCGCCGACCGGGAGAAGGGCGTTCTCATCAGCCTGACAGGGACCGGACAGAATCGCATGGCTCTTGTTTTTCCGCTTGATCGTGCCGACGGCGTTATTCCGCTGCCGCTTGATCTGGCCGTTCTGGTGCGGCAGGCGACGCTCAAGGTGGTCGGCGCGTCCATGGTTGGCGGACGGCCCTGCCGTCTGATCGAATTTTCCAACTATCTGAATCAGGCAGGCATGATCTGCGCCAGTTCCGAGAATGTCATCCTGCAAATGACAAAGAAAGGACGTCGCGATCCGTTGTTCGAGGTGCTTGAATTGTCGGTAGGCCGGCAGGACCCGAAATGGTTTCGCGCACCGCCCGATTATCAGATTGCCGTGGTGCCGGGGATTGGCGGCGCTTCGGCTTCCGGTGAAGGCGGCCTGGTCGAGCAGCCCCAACCACCGAGCACATCGGCAAAACCGCCTCCGATCCGTTGACCGGAGGCGGCACTTTTTAGTTGCCGACACCCGACGCGCTGGCGGAGACCGGTGCTGCCTCGGCCTGTTCCAGCTTGACGACCAGCGGGTTGGGCACAAGATCCAGCATCGAGCCGTTGTTGCCATCGACCACAGCGCCGATAATGCCGCCGACCAGCACATTCCCGGCCATGGCCGCACCGCCGCCGCCGGCTACCTTATTGGTGACGTGGCCTGTCCACGTCTTGTAGCCAGGCTTGCTGATCGTCACGTCGAATTCCGACTTCCGCGACATCTTGAGGCTGCAAGGCGTGGCTGTGCAGGAAAAGCCGTTCGTGGTGCTGACGCTGGCGCCGATCGGATCGGTTTCAACCACAAAAACATCGTGCGTACCGCGCGTAATGGTGGCGCAACCGGTGACGGACAGGCCGAACGCCAGCAGGATTGCACCGCGCAGGAGTGTTTTCACCCGTAAAGGGCTTGAAAAAAGCATGAGAGTCCCCCCAATTTATGGCGGCAGGTATTGCCGCGATAACAGGGTTACAAAGCCTGTTGTCGGTGTCAAACCTGTTCGCCTAACTGAATTTATTGTGGAATTTCAGCAGCAGGAAATCGACCAGGCTGCGTACACGGCGGGTTGTGTTCTTGCCGTGGGGCAGGATCAGGCTGATCTCGGCCATGCCCCAGTCGTAATCCCCCAGCACAACCTCCACCTCGCCTGATTGAATGGCCGCGCCCGCGACATAGACAGGCATGACCATGACCCCGACGCCAGCCTTCACCGCCGACATCAACATGCTGGCGCTGTTGGAGCGCAGGTGCGGCTTGATTTTCAGCGAATGCGAATGGCCCTCATAGCGATATCGCCACAGATCCTGCGTATGGGTGCCGTTATAGTGCAGGACTACGTGTTTATCGAGGTCTTGCGGCGTATGGATAGGCGGCATCTGCGCCAGATAGGCCGGGCTGGCCACCACCAGTCGGCCCGATTGACATAAACGGCGAACCGTCAGGCCGGAATCGGTCAGATGGCCGACACGGACTGCGATATCCAGGCCTTCGCTATGCAGATCGAGCTTTTCATCGCTGAAATCGACATCGAGTTCGATATTGGGGTAATGTTTGACGAACTCGGCGAGCACCGGTTCGAGATATTCGCGGCCGAAAAACACCGGGCCGGTAAAACGAATGGGGCCGGAAAGGTCGGCGGTCGATTCAATCAGGCTCTCGCCCGCGTATTCGAGCTGGGAGATAGCCTTGCGGGCCTGTTCGTAATATAGCGCGCCGGCCTCGGTGAGATGAGTACCGCGCGCCGTCCGTTGCAAAAGACGCGTTGAAAGCGTGGCTTCCAGGCGTGCCACCCGCCGCGAGAGAATGGACTTCGAAGTTTCCAGCCGTTCGGCGGCCCGCGCGAAGCTGCCGGCTTCCGCTACGACGAAGAAGGCATTGAGATCATCGAAGTCAAGTTTTGACTGTTCCATAATATGCAACACCATGGTGCCTGAAGTGCATCTTCCGGCACCATCCCTAACCGACTATAGGGCGTCCGGCAAGACTGACCCCCTATTATCCGCGTGATTGGAATCCCGCATGTTCATGACAACACAGCCCCAGCAGCATCGCGCGCGACGGATCGCCCGCGTTGTGAGGGCTATGCCGGCACGTGCCGGTATGAACGTGAAGCTGAAGCGTGTCATCGGCGGCGAAGCCCTGCCTGACCTCGACCCCTTTCTCGCTTTCGACGAACTGACTGCTACTACGGCCGAGGGAATTGACGGCGGCTTTCCGGGCCAGACGCATCGCGGGTTTGAAAGCATTACCTATGTGACCCGCGGCCGTTTGCGCTACAGCGATAATAGCGGATGTGAAAGCGTCATCGGCACCGGCGGCGCGCAATGGCTGACAAGTGGACGCGGGCGAGTGCATTCGGAGATGCCCGAACTGGCCGATGGCGAGGTTCAGGCGTTTCAGCTCTGGCTTAACCTGCCGGCGGCCGAGAAGATGCAGCCGCCGGTTTTTCGCGCAATAGACGCGGTGGATATTCCGGCTGTTATCTTCCCAAAAGCCGAGGTTCGGGTGATCGCGGGGCGTTATCATGGCCTTCTGGGGCCGGTAGCGCCGCCTGCGACGCAACCATTCATAGCTGAAGTCGTCCTGAAGGCGGAAGGAGAGCTGATCCTGCCGGTGGACGAGGCTTATGACGGTTTCATTTATGTTTATGAAGGCGGCGTGGCTGTGGGGCAAACCCTGATCAGCCACGGTCAGGCCGGCATTCTCGACAGAGGCGATGTTCTTAACCTGACGGCGGGACAGGTGGGGGCACGCCTGCTGGTGCTGACAGCCAGTCCGTTGAAGGAGCCGATCGTGCGCCATGGACCCTTTGTCATGACCTCACAACAGGACATCAAACAGGCATTCACAGATTATCAGAACGGCCTCTTCTGATAAACCTTGGCCGCGCCACGTTCTCCCCTATAGACGTGGCGCGGTCTTTTTTTTTCATTTTTACAATCTGTTATGGCGCGCTTTTGATGTTAAGCAGATTGGCGGCGTGCGCCTTGATCAGGGCTTGCGTCGAGGTATCAGTATTGAAGACGCTATACCAGCCTTGCGGTTCATGCGGCGGATCACCGACATAGGCGGTTTCGCCGCGCAGCATGTGATGATCCGGATGCAGGGCGCGGCCGGCGCCGCCCCAGGCCCAGAAATTGGAGCCGGCGACCGGCGTATTGTGCGCGATGGCGTCTTCCACGGCCTTGTATATCAGGCCATAGAACTTATCCTTGTAGGTGGTCGGTGTGCCGGCATCATAGCTGATATTGTCGCGCGGAAAGCCGAACTCTTCGAAGACCAGCGGCTTGTCGATCTTTCTGGCGATGGCGATATGAGCGTCGATATAGGTCTGGACCTTGGCAGCGCCGGCATCGAAGCTGCCGCCGAGATCGTCCTTATCGACCCAGCTCCAGTTTTGTGGCCAGATATGCGCGGTCAGGTAATCGATATGCTCGTGCGCCTTGATGACGATATCTTCCTGGTTATTCGCGCCCATCAGGCCTTCATGACCGAGCGAGACAAGATGATTGGGGGCCAGTGAACGGATGAGGGCGGCGCTGTCCTTGATCCAGCCGTAATAGTCGTTGACGTGCGCCTTGATCGCGGCGTCGCTGCCGCCGGGACGTGGTTCGTTCGATAACTGCCACGCCATGATGGCAGTTTCATTCTTATAGGCCTTGCCGCTGATCGAATTGGTGCGGCTGAGCAGCATCTTGATGTAGTCGTAATAGGCCTGTTTGGCGGCGCCGCTGGCATAGAACTGTGCGGAAAAATCGGCAAATTCAGGCCAGGGATGGGCCGGGTCATTCATGTTGATGTATTTGCCGCCATTGGTCCAGTACTGGTAGGTGACCATACCGCCCGACCATTCCCAGAAATTGGTCAGGTAGAGGACGGCCTTCATGTCGCGTTTGGACAATTCCGCGAGCAGGAAATCCAGGCCTGTCAACAGGTCGGCATTATAATCGCCGGGCTTGTTGGAAAAGGCCGGATCAAGCGAATTGATCAGCGGCGACAGTTCGGAAGAGCCGAGCACACGCAGATTGACGACGCCGAGCGCCTTGAGGTCATCCAGTTCCTTGACGAGCCGTGTCCGGTCACCGAAGCTGGCGGCTGAGCCGAGGTAGGCGCCGTACCAGATATTGGCGCCGACATAGCGATAGGTTTCGCCCTTGAGCCTGAAGTGTATGCCGTCAACCGTGACGAAATCCGACGAGGGCTTCGGCTTGGCGAGCGCGCAGCCAGCCAGTGCCAGTCCGAGCGTGCCCATGCCTGTACCCATAAGCGTACGACGTGAAATCCGTGACATTCGCGTAATCCTTCCTGCTTATTTTACTGCTTTGGCGCAGCTATAAGACAGGCATAACGCAACTTAAAGAAACTTGAAATAAGTAATGTGCGTCATACGACAGATCACACTATGTTTTGTGGTAGGGCTGATTGGCAGGACCGGGTACGACCAGAGGTATGCAGGTATGGTCAGGTCATACCGACATGTTGAGGCTCACGCAGGCAGCTAAAAAGCGCCGCCTATTGGCACCAGACTGGGCTGATTTCCCTAAGCAAAGGTAAATGCGCCGGGGGCTAAATTGTAATAAAAACAAATCTCTTGCGCGACCAGCTAATCCTTTATCGTCAAGACTGTCCGGCCTTTTTTCAGCAAGGCATAACCGTTCATGCGACGATAAGGGCGAAGGCGCTCTTCCTTGGCAAAGCGCATCATTATCCGCATCAACCAGTTAGCGGGCAGGTCGCGGCCCAGCTTGTGGCCTTCCTCGCCGATAAAGCGCATTTGATCAATCTGCCAGCCGCAATCGGCGAAAAACCGTGGCCAGTCATCGGGTTCGGGCCCTGGATTGAAACGGAATGGCGCATTCTTCTGTAATTGCTTGACGATCGCACCGCGTGCCGCCAATCCGAGAAACAAAGGCGAAAAATAGTCGGTTATCCAATGGTTTATATGTGCTTGTTCACCTAAATTCTTCGCCAGTGCGGCCACATCTTCATTGGTCAGATAAGGAATAACGCCTTCGGTCAGTACCAGAATATTGTGTCCGCGGGTCTGGAGATCGCTCAATAAGGCTTCACGCGCCATATCCTGCGAAAGATCGCAAACGATGCGTTCAAGCCGGCACACCGGCCGGTCATCTGCCAGCATCTCGTCCTTGAAGGTGATGATATTGGGGAAGTCGACCTCAATCCAAGGAAAGTCCGGTTTCAGATCGAGCCGATAAGGACGGGTATCCAGTCCGGCGCCGAGATTGACGACGCAATCCACACCGCCGGCAATGGCTTCCATAATGTAACTGTCGATGATGTATGTCCTCAGCGCCATCGACCAGGCCATGGCCCGCTCGATTCCCATATGCCGCGCCAGTTCCCGGCCACGATCTCCCACCAGTTTGCCGGCAAGCGGATCATGGAAGAGGGCATCCTTGCGCTGGGTTTCCAGCCAGCGGTACCACGCCACCCAAAAAGCGGTATCGGATACATGCGCGATCTCTTCAGCCATGTCGCGATCTCCTGTTCGCAAAAAAAAGCCGCCGCAGAAACTGCGACGGCTTTCCGTTATAAATAAGGCCTTTATCAGAACTGGAAACGTGTCCGCAGCGATACCGAGTAGTTGGTGTAGGCATCGTTCTTCTCGTATTCGCCTTCCAGCGAGAAATAGCTGTACTGGTTGTCGGCCGAAATACGGAAGCCGGCCACCGGACCGCCGCTTTCAATATCACCGCCCGTCAGGGTAAAGGGCAGGGCGCCCTTGAAGTTTGCGATAGTGTCGGCGATTTCGGCAGAGACGTTCTGCTTGTAGCCGAACCAGATTTCCGGCTTGGCGAAGAATTTGTTGTAGCTGACATTGAACAGGGCGCTGGCGGTCAGCAGGTGACTGTCGCGTTCGGCAATCGACAGGTCGAAGAAATCGCCACCGCCGGTTTCGTCGTGATCCTCTTCATTGAGCGCGTAGTAATCGGTCAGCACCTGTGGCGTGATGCTGAGGCTGCCGGCCTTGACTTCGTAGGAGGCCCCGGCGCCGCCGCTATAGGAATAGCCGCCCCATTTGGCCTTGGCCACGTGACTGACCGTGGTGGTCAGGATGTTACGCGCGGTCTCGAACGAAGTGTAACCGGCGCCGGCATGGGCCCAGGCCTTGAGGCCGCCGGTACGGATGCGCCAGTAGCCACCCAGGGTCACATCGGAATTGACCATGTTTTCGCCAGCGATGGCGAAGGTGTCGAGCGGCGAGCCCGATGTGTAGACCATATACAGGCCGAGCATCTGGTTGCCATAGACTTCGCGTTCACGGCCGCCCGCGAAGCTGAAGCCGGTCGATTTGAAGCCGGCGGTTTCGCCGTATTTACGCTTGACCTGATAGCCGTATTCCTGAAGCCACCACTGGCCTTCGTTATTATCTGGCACCAGGGTGAGGCTGCCCAGGGTCCGGTTCAGCGATGCCGAGCCGGTGGCCAGGCTCAGCAGGTTTTCACCCGAATAGTCCGGCAGGTACTGGTTGTAGATCTCGTCGAAGCCCTGTTTCGTCAACTGCGACATCAGCGAACTGGTAGCGCCGGGGTCTTGCGTGACCGCCGTCAGAACAGGCACGAGCGCGGCGTACTGGTTGTCGGAATACTGGGCTTCTTCCTGGCTCTTCAGGCGGAAATTGGCGTAAAGCGTCGTGTCGCCGGCATCCGTCGTCAGGTCCGCATGATACAGATAGGGGATCAGGCCATCCAGGGTAGCCGAATCCAGCGTGCCGAGATCAATATTCGAAGCGGTCATGACCGTGAACGCCATCGGGTCGACGATCAGCTTGCTCAGCGCCAGGGTGACCTTCGCGCCGTCATCGAAGATAGCCGAGCCATTGTTGGTGAAGACAGGCACTGTCGGATGATCGGTGTCCAGAGTCAGCCCCAGGGTGCTTTCCGCCCCGACATGCAGACTGGTCAGGTTCAGTGCCGAGCCCGAGGCCAGATACATGCTGCCCTTGGCGATATCCAGCGCCACGGTTCCCGAACCGCTCACCTTGCCGAGATAGGTCGCGCTGCCGTCCAGCTTGAAGTTGTTGTCGCCGGCGCCGAAGTCGATATTGCCGGAAATCAACCCGCCGTTCGAAGTGATCGAATCGTTGCCTGCGCCGAGCAGGATGTCGCCCTGAATAAAGGGCATGGGAATCGCATTGTCAGCGTCGTTGTCCGCGGGGGCGGTGTCGGTCTGCGTAATGGTCACGCCGCTCGTATTGGTGCTGACATCGATGGCGATGCCGCGGTTGACGATGGTATCGGCGACACCGTCGACATTATCATCGGACGCAGCAATGGTGGCGCTGATGATATTGCTGTTGTTGATTTCAGTCAGGGTGCCCGATCGGTCGCGAATGGCGACCGCGTGCTCGGTCGAACCGGTTGCTGTGGCGTAGATGCCGCCGCCAACGCCGACATTGATTTTTGGCAGCTTGGCTCCGGCCAGTATGTCGACGCCGTAAGCGGTTGTGTCGCCAATCGTATTATAGTGGTTGGTGCCGTTTGCATCGGTGCTGGTCAAGGTGGTCGCGGACGCGACGGTGCCGCGAATCGTACCCGTGACATCAAGCAGGGGGGTATCCAGGCCGCTCTGGACCGAAAGCGCCGTGGCGTCGCCGCCGAAGGCCGTCGAGGCGACTGTACCGGCAACGCCGATGCCATTGGCGATGGTAACCAAATGGCCCGTGCCGCCAAGCTGGACGCCGGTGCTGTCCACGTCCTGATAGACGCCAAAACCGTTGATCGCGCCACGGATCAGCAGACCATAGTTGATTGCAGGCTTGTTGGCCGGAAGGGTGGATGAATTAAAGACGGTGCCGCCAAGGGTAATGTCCTGGCTGGCCGAACCGACACGCAGGGCGGCGGCGGAACCATAATTGGTCAGGGCCGCCGTTTGCTGGTTGGCATCCGGATTGCCGTCGCCATCCTGGTCGGTGTTGGCCTTGTTGGCGTCGCTCGTATCGGCGGTGACGGTGGAGCCGATCAGCAGGCCGTGGGCCAGATTGCCTTCGATGCTGACCAAAGGACCGGATTGATACATATCGGCCGGGGTATTGAGAACGATCTTCAGCGCATCGGCGCCCAGGGCGCTGGTGGTCGCATAGCCTGTGCCGGTATAGGCGCCATCGATGATTACATTGTCGCCGAAATTCCCGCTCAGCTTGACGGCGCCGCTGTCCTTGCCGTGCACGTTAATGGCGCCGCTGAGATAAACCGCGCCGGTAGCGCCGTTTTCAAGGGAGACGCCCGTGCTGTTGTCACCATTCAGGGCAATAACGCCATCCATGCCGAATGTGCCCTGGATATTGTTTTCAAAGCGGATGCCGTAGGAATTGTTGCCGTCGACGGTAATCACGCTGGCGCTGGTGAGAGATACATTGCCGATAAAGGGCGTCGTGCCGGTCGAGTGGATGCCGTAACGTGTTTTGCCGTCGGAGAAGGGGGCTTCCAGAATGCCGTCGGGCAGTGGCTTGCCGTCCGTACCCACATTTGTATCCGGCTGCGTGTAATCGTCGGTAACCGTGATGGTGCTGCCGATGGTCAGGTTGCCAGTATGGCCGCCGTCCACCAGGATGCCGGTCGCGCCATCGGCGGACTTCAGCATGTCGATCTTGCCGTTGAGCGTGACCGAGTTATTCGAATCAACCGTTACGGCATTGCCCGATGTCAGGGTGATCGAGCCGGCCGAATCAACCGTCAGGTCGCCGGTTACGGAAGTCTTGACCGGCGCCGTGGTCGCCGTGGAAATCGTCGTGGCGGCAAAGGCCTGACCGTTGCCACCCGCAAGGGCCACAAGGCCCATGGTCAGGGTGAGGGCCGTCGCGGTCAGTAGTCTGTGTTTGCGCATTTGGATAAGCTTCCCTGGGATGCTTTATATAGAGTGGATGGAGGTGAGGTCCTTTATGGGGTGCAGAACCTTCATATGTGCCGTTCGTGAAACCAAGGCTCACCTCTTAACCTTTATTTGTACCGTCGAAAAGGTGGCAAACACCATTTGGCGCACACCAATTCCAACAGCCCGGTAACAGGCGTTTCAGTTGCGTCACAAATTTGGAAATAAAGAGGGCTTAATTATGTCCGAGGCCATGGCTTCCCGGCTGAAAGGCCGGAAACACAACCGATTGCGCGCCGGATAACATCAGGGCGAACCACAAAAGACTTCAATATATGAAAAAGGCAGGGAAAATGCGGTGCCACCCGTTGCTTAATTCAAAGCAGGGGTGGCGCGAGTGACGGGACTCGAACCCGCGACCTTCGGCGTGACAGGCCGACACTCTAACCAACTGAGCTACACCCGCATTCCCTTG